>Ga0193729_1000241_pt1 | contig 27928 bp, 25 predicted proteins | sample U1c2metaG_FD_143036 | JGI IMG/M metagenome (GOLD analysis project Ga0193729, IMG submission 143036) | Soil microbial communities from a riparian zone of the East river system, Colorado, United States - U1c2 | ecosystem: Environmental > Terrestrial > Soil > Riparian zone | place: USA: East River...
ACGTTACACCACAAGGAATCACCCACGCCTACGGCGGAATCCTTGGCATTCTCGGGGCGGCGGGTGTCGTCTTTTTCGCTTACATCGGTTTCGACGCCGTCTCGACCGCAGCGCAGGAAGCGAGAAATCCAAAGCGCGACATGCCGATTGGCATTCTTGGATCACTGGCCTTTTGCACCGTTCTCTATGTACTGTTCGCTTATGTTCTGAGCGGCGTTGCGTCGGTGCAGGACTTTCGCTCGGCCGGCCGCGAAGCCTCAGTCGCGTTCGCGATCACTAAGTACATGACCGGCTACGAGTGGCTATCGAAATCGGTTACGGTTGCGATCCTCGCCGGCTTTTCGTCAGTTATTCTCGTGATGTTGCTCGGGCAATCCCGCGTCTTCTTTTCAATGAGTCGCGACGGACTGGTGCCACGAGTTTTTTCCGATGTGCACCCGCGATTTAGGACACCCTACAAATCGAACATGCTTTTCTTTGTTTTCACCGGCTCACTGGCGGCCTTTGTTCCAGCGGACGTCACCGGTGAAATGACCAGCATCGGAACGCTGTTCGCTTTCATTCTCGTCTGCGCAGGGGTTTGGATCTTGCGGGCCCGGCGTCCTGATCTGGAACGAGGATTCCGCGTGCCGGCGGTGCCGGTTGTCTCGATTCTCGGGATCATCGTCTGCGGCGCGATGATCTACGGACTTGGGTGGACCAATTGGATGCGGCTGATCGTGTGGTTGCTGATTGGATTCGTCTTCTACTTTAACTATGGGAAGCATCACAGCCGGATCAATGCACCACCACCGGAACTGCCCGAGGGAACGAAGCTCACCCGGTAGATCTTAGAGCTGAGTTCGTCGAGATCAATCGCTCGTTAGGACTCGCCATTCTGCCGGTCGACGAACGAAACGTCCAACCTGATCGCAAGACGTTTTTGATCAAATTAGGCGGAATCTTATATAAGACGGCCGGAGTTTTATATAAGGCGCGCTACTATTTCGTGTGGTCGGCCTCGCTTTGATTTAGAAATCGGATTTGGGCGTGCGAATTTAACTCCAACTGCTTTCGCTAAATCCGCGCGAGGGGCTGCTCGATCCGAAGCCGAGAATTGCTTCCGCGCGTTTGCGCAATTTCTCATTGCCGGCACGCCCCATAAATGCGCGCCGGGCGGCGGCGATGTCCGACAGGGAAAGATTCATGGCGCGAAGAATTTCCCATTCCTCGGCACTTAACAGCTCGCCGTCTTCATCAGTTAACGCCCGCTTTTGCAATCGGGAAATGATTTCCGCCAACGCGTCGCGGTTCGATGCGCGAAACAAATCGATCAAGCGTTGGAAACTGAGATGAAACGGAATCGTGGCAAGATCGACATCTGCATTTTCCGCGACGCTGCCGGGCGGCATGGTCACCTGATCGGAAGTGGCGACTGAATGCCAAACATCGACCGGTTGATAGTAACCAATCTCAACCCAATATGTGCCGCGCGGTTGCAAAACGGTGAGGTAATAATCGCCGGCCATCGGCTCGACTGCCGCGCTCGTTTCTTCGTTGCCGCCCGGGCCGCGCACCCGAAGATGAACTTGTCGATCCACTGGCGCCGTTTTGGCAAAGATCGTTGGCCAATCGATGTTCCAGTAAGTGAAAATGGTGCGTGGGTCACGCGCGATGGCGAATAAAATCGGCGTGCCGTGAAGACGGGGAAGCTCGAAGACGTCACCAAAGTCGCGCGCCCCGCCGCTCCGCTCGTCTTCAGCCAGACGCATGACCGGCCAGTCGGAGATGCGGAATCCATCCGCCATATCGGATTTGCCCTTGGCCGGTTCGGAATTCTTGTTAGCCATACGCGACGCGCTCCTAAAATTTGGCCCAAATCAGCAAAAGGTAAACTGAATCTCGCGCCTTGACTCCGAAAGCTTTCGCGAGTTGAGGCAAAGATCAACAATCGGATCATGAAACCGTGCATAATTGTCAATCCGATCGCGGGATCGATTAAGGATCTCGACGTTCTCCTTAAAAAGCTTCGCCGCCTGCGCCCCGGTGAATTCCATCTAACACACAAGCCGGGCGACGCGGAAACTTTTGCGCGCAAGGCGATTCGCGCGGGCTGCGATTACGTTATCGCGGGCGGCGGCGATGGGACGTTGAATGAAGTCGTCAACGGAATTGCGTCGCCGCGCCGCGCGAGAGAGATCTGCGTTGGAGTTGTGCCGCTCGGTACCGGGAATGACTTTGCGCGGTCGCTCGGACTGCCTCCAACTCTCGAGGAGAACATCGACATCTTGCGCTCCAGACAAACGGCGCCAGTCGATCTGGTGCGGGTGAGGAGCGACCGTACCCGTTACTTTGTGAATGTTTCTACCGGCGGTTTCAGCGGACTGGTCAATGAAAAATTAACACCGGAGATCAAACGCGCCTGGGGACCGCTGGCTTATGTGCGCAGCGCCGCAGCGGCTTTGCCGGACTTACACGCGTATCGCACAACCATTGTTCTCGACGGCATGGAGCGATTGTCGATCGATCTTTATAACGTCATTATTGCAAATGGACGCTTCGTCGCCGCCGGTTTGCCGATCGCGCCCAATGCGGATCCGAGTGACGGATTGCTTGACCTGGTTTTGATTCCAAAACTTCCGAAGCCCGAGATGGCATTGCTCGCGACGGAAATGGTTTTGGGCAAGCATCTCTCCAGTAATGCGCTTATTTTTCGGCGTGCAAAAAAGATCTCCGTGCGGTCGCGGCCTGGAATGTGGTTCAATGTCGATGGAGAAGCGGTCGGAAACGAGCCTGCTGTCTTTCAAGTGGTTCGGCGTGCGCTAAACTTTGTGGTAAGCAAGCGATGAAAGCCAAGATCATCGACTTGGAGGAGTTGCCCGAGCGCGCCAAGGAGTTGCGCGCCGCCGGAAAGAAATTGGTGGCAACCAATGGATGTTTTGATCTGCTCCATCCCGGTCACGTGCGTTACTTGCAAGCGGCGCGCGCACTCGGCGACGCGTTGGCGGTGGGCTTGAACAGCGATCTCTCAGTTCGCGAATTGAAAGGACCTGGCCGCCCGATCAACAACGAAAAAGATCGCGCGGAAGTGCTCGCGGCGCTCGAGAGTGTGGACTTCGTCACAATTTTTCCCGAAGTGCGCGCGACGCGATTCATCGAGACGGCGGCACCAGTCATTTACGCCAAGGGCGGCGATTACACTTCCGAAACACTGAATGCGGAGGAGCGCGCAATTCTGCAAAAAATCGGCGCACAGGTCCGCATCATTCCATTTGAAGAAGGTTATTCTACCTCGGGCTTGCTCGAACAATTGCGCACTCTCATAAAATGAACTTGCTGGTGCTGGGAATACTCGGTTCGGGTAAAGGAACGAATTGCCGCGCGATTCTCGAACGTATCCGCTCAGGCGTTTTGCCAGCCGAAGCGCGCGTTGTGATTTCGGATGTCCTGGATGCGCCGATCCTGGACATTGCACGCGAATTCTCAATTCCAAACGCCTACCTACCGCCGGGCAGATTTCGCACGCGATTGGAGCCGGAAGCCGAGATAGAACTTGTGCGGATACTTCGCAATGCCGGCGTCGAGCTCGTCATCCTCGCCGGTTTTATGCGCGTGTTAAAATCGCCGATGCTCGAGGCATTTCCGCGTCGCATTTTAAATATTCATCCGGCGCTGCTGCCAAAATTTCCTGGGCTCGACGCGTGGAACCAAGCACTTGCGGCCGGCGAAAAAGTGACCGGTTGCACCGTCCACTATGTCGATGAAGAAATTGATCACGGTGATATCATCGCGCAGCGCGAGGTTCCGATCTTGCCCGACGATACCCCGGAAACTTTGCATGCGCGGATCCAGATCGCGGAGCACGAGCTGTATCCGGCAGCGATCTCAGGGTTCTGCCGGAATTAAGCGCACGCCTCAAATGCGCTCCGCTTTTTGATCGCGCCCGAGCAGCTTGCCTGCGTCGGCGCCTTGCCTTCATAAAGGAGCGCGTAAACTTGATCGATGATCGGCGTGTCGATCTTGAGCTTGCGCGCGCATTCGTAGGCGCTTTTCGCCGTCGGAATTCCTTCCGCCACCATTTGCATGGAGGAAGTGATTTGCGGCAGCGATTGGCCGCGGCCGAGTTGGTCGCCAACGCGTCGATTGCGGCTGAGCTGACTGAAACAGGTCGCGATCAAATCGCCAGCGCCGCTAAGACCGTAGAAAGTGCGTAGGTTTCCGCCCATCGCCGTTCCGAGTCGGATCATCTCGGCGAGCGACCGCGTAATTAGCGCTGCCTTGGAATTATCGCCCAGACCCAGGCCGTCGCTCGCTCCAGCCGCGATGGCGAAGATGTTTTTTAACGCACCACCCAGTTCGATGCCGGTCAACTCCTCGCCCGTGTAGATGCGAAAGCGCGCGCTGCCGAGATAGTTCTGGAGCTCGGCGGCATATTCAGTTTGGGTGCATGCCAAAACCGTCGCCGTAGGCAACTCGCGCGAAACTTCCATCGCTAGATTCGGGCCTGAAAGCACAGCTATCGCGTGTCCGGGGAAAATTTCGTGGAGAATCTCGCTCATCCTCATGCCGGTACCATGCTCGATTCCTTTTGTGCAACTAAGAAGCACGGCGTGATCGTTCGTGATAGCTCCGCGCAGACGGGCGGCGATTTCCCGCAACGCTGTGGATGGAGTGACGAAAACAATGAGATCGGCGGCAGCGCAATCTTTCAAATCGCTCGTTAGGCCGATCGAATCCGGAATTCTTACTCCGGGAAGATAATCGGTATTCTCCCGATTTTGTCGAAGGCGCTCCACGCGCGAGGCATTGTTTCCCCAAAGCAAAATGTTCCGGTGTTTCTTTGCCCAAAGCACAGACAGCGCTGTGCCCCAGCCGCCAGCGCCCAGAATTATCGTCTTTTCCAGTTTCACTGTCGCTCAAAGCGCGGCTCTGTGCCGCTCATCAGCCGAGAAAGATTGGAACGGTGTCGCCAAATCACGATAGCTGCCAGACAAATGGAAAAAAGGAGAAGCGTTGGCCCGCTCAGCTGCTTGAGATACAACTTTGCAACTACGCTAATCGGCAACGTGAGGGCAGCCGTCATTGAAGCGACTGAAACATATCGGGTCACTCCGAATGTAATCAGCCAGACCACGACTGCGATGAGCGCCGCAGCTGGAATCAATCCAAAGACAACGCCGAAGGAAGTTGCGACGCCCTTGCCACCTCTGAATCCTAGCCAGACTGGATAACTGTGTCCGATCACAGAACTCACCCCCGCGAGGATCGCACAAAGTTCGCGGCTCACTTCAGCGTGGTGAGTGCTATTGAAGATTAAGATAGATATTTTCACGGCGGCCGTCCCCTTTACAAAATCGAACAGGAACACCGGATAGCCATAACGCTTGCCCAAAACACGGAGCACATTGGTTGCGCCGATATTCCCGCTGCCGACCTTGCGAATATCGATGCCAGCGACGCGACCAGCGAGATATCCAGCTGGCACGGAACCAATTAAATAGCTGATCAACGCGACACCAGCGATTGTAAACACGAAAACCTCTCTAGCTTGCGCTCTGGTTGATTGGCGATTCTACGGTTCTAATATGTAAACTATTCTTAATAAGCCATATAGATATAATAGCTACATCGGTTGGCGTGACGCCGCTAACCCGTGCCGCTTGACCTAATGAGGTCGGCCGAACTGCCGAAAGCTTTTGCCTGGTCTCCGAGCTGAGCCCAATGACTTTCCCAAAATCAAAGCCATCTGGAATTCCTTGACGACCTCGCCGTGCAACTTCGCGGTTCTGATCGGACTGCCGTGCGGCGTATCCCTCGTACTTAAACTCCGTTTCAATTAAGTCCCAGATTTCGGCCGGCGCTGGCGAAGCAATTTCCTTCGGCAGGCTCTCGCGATGAAAATCCGGCCGCTTGAGCAGTTGGGAAATTAGCAAGCCATTGATTTTTTTCTGCGTCGCGACTAGTCGGACTTTGTTTAGCAGGTCCATCTTTTCCTGAAAAGCGATCCAACGATTTTCATCGACGAGGCCTGTTTCAAACGCGCGCTTCGTCAATCGTTGATCAGCATTATCCTGCCGAAGTTGCAATCGATCTTCAGCGCGGCTGGTGAACATCCGATACGGCTCTTCAGTTCCCTTGACGACCAAGTCGTCGATTAATACGCCAATGTAGGCTTCGCTTCTTTCCAGTCTGAACGGTGGGCGACCTTGAACTTTCAAGGCCGCATTCGCACCGGCCACCAGCCCCTGCGCCGCGGCCTCTTCGTAACCGGAAGTTCCGTTCACTTGGCCAGCGAAATAAAGTCCTCGGATGAGCTTTGTCTCCAGCGTGTGAAAAAGCTGTGTCGGTGGGAAAAAGTCGTATTCTACTGCGTAGCCGGGCCGCATGATCTCAGCCCGTTCCAAACCGGGAATAGTGTGCAAAAATTCGAGCTGAACATCGTACGGCAAGCTTGTCGAGATGCCGTTGACATAATATTCCTCTGTATGACGGCCCTCCGGCTCGAGAAAGAGCTGATGGGCGCTCCTGTCGGAAAACTTAACCACCTTGTCCTCAATGGAGGGGCAGTATCGTGGACCGGTACCCTTAATTTGGCCCGCGTACAGAGGCGACCTATGCAGATTCGAGCGGATGATCTCATGGGTGTGAAGCGTCGTCTGGGTAATCCAGCAAGGCAGTTGTTCCACGTGGAACTCGCCCCTGCCGGTGTAATTCAGAGTAAAGATATCGTTTGTAAGACTTGTCGCGTCCGCATGAAACGCGAACCTCGGAGGCGGCTCATCTCCGCGCTGAATCTCGCACTGCGAGAATTCAATCGAGCGGCGATTTAGGCGGCATGGAGTGCCCGTCTTAAATCGGCCGACGACGAAGCCTAGTCGTCGAAGATTTTCGCTCAAGGCCGAGCTCGCGTCAGCCATGCGCCCGCCCGGTTTGCTGTTCTCGCCCACGTGCAGAAGACCCCGCAAAAAGGTGCCCGATGTTATGACGACATTGCGGGCAACAATCATTAGCCCAAGATCGGTTTCAACGCCGCTTACGGCTCCGTCTTTTACGAGAACACTGGAGACTGTTGCCTGCTTAAGATCAAGGTTGGCCGCGCGCTCGAGGACAGCTTTCATCCGAAATTGGTAAGCCTTTTTATCGCATTGGACGCGCGGCGCCCGGACTGACGGACCTTTGGCTTTGTTTAACATGCGAAACTGAATTCCGGTAGCATCGGCGTTAAGACCCATCGCGCCGCCCAATGCGTCGATCTCCCGCACGATATGGCCTTTAGCCAATCCGCCAACAGCCGGATTGCACGACATCTGACCAATCGTGTCCAGATTCTGCGTCAGCATCAACGTTCGGCATCCCATTCTTGCCGCCGCCAGGGCCGCCTCGATCCCGGCGTGGCCGCTTCCCACTACCAAAACGTCGTATTCCGTCGGCAGCTTAAACATTCCTAGATTTCCACACAAATTTCACCAATGCCTTAGTTCGACAATTCATACTCGAACCGATTCTACGTGTCGCATCGATCAAGGATGTATAATACATAACATGTTTATGATAAATAACTTATAAAAATCACTTATGATGTACTAGATGCTCAACGCTCTCTCGTCCGTTAGTTTGGCTGTGCGACGCTGTCCGCGCCGTTTGTACGGCTCGAGACGCAATGCGACCTAGCACAAGTAAGAGTAATGCTGTGGTAAGAAAGGCGCCTCCCCATGTCCAGTACTCGACTACGCGCGGATGACTCTTCCCGCGCATCATCTTAAGCCCAAATTGACCCAACGTTCCGACATACGCATACAAAAAAAGCCCGGGCATTCGGCCGATCGACGCCCAAAGCATGTAGGTACCAAACCGAATTCGCGTTAGACCGTAAAGATAATTCAGTAGGCTCGTGGGAAAAAGCGGATGCAACTGGCTTAAGACAATGATGTTCCAGCTCTCACGTTCCAAGGCCGGTTCCAAAGCACGCAACGTAGCGTTTTGCGAAAGCCTTCGCCCGAACCATCGTCGGGCGACCCAACGGCTTAGGGCAAACGAAATTGCCGCGCCCAATACATTGCCCGCGAATACGATGAGAAATCCCCACCACAGCCCGAAGAAAAAACCGCTGCCGACGCAAAGAATTCCGCCCGGCAAGAGTAAAATATTACAGAGCGCGAACAACAGAGGGTAAAAAATTCCGCTCCACGCGCCCCACTGCATGACGCGCTGCTGCATCGCGACGATAAGATTGAGAACCGGCGGGAAACGGACCAGCAACAGAAGCAATACAATTGCTCCAATAAGAGCTGCAATCTGTAAATAAGACGCGCGTCGGCCTTTCGACATCGCGAAATAGTCCGTGCATCAGAGGCTGCGCGCAAATTCCGCCTGCCTTGCGCTCAGTAGAGGCCAGACCCCGGTGGAGATGGGTCGTATCGCCAGACTAAACGGTCGGGGCCTGTGCGTGTCGTCGACGCGGAATGCCGAGGCTGTCAAAAATTAGCCGTGTGGCGTCGGAACGATTGAGTGTGTAGAAGTGAATGCCGGCGACGTTGTTATCCAAAAGATCGTGACATTGTTCCAAGGCGAAGTGAACACCGACGCGGCTGACCATTTCAGGATCGTTTTCGCAGCGCTGTAGAGCACGCAAAAGCTTGGCCGGGAAGCGTGTGCCGCCAGCAAGCTCGGCCATGCGTTTGAATCCGCTCAGGGAAGTAATCGGCATGATGCCGGCGATAAAGGGGATGTGGATCTCGGCGAGCGCACAGCGTTCGCGGAAGTCGAAGAAGTCGCGATTATCGAAAAATAGTTGTGTGACGATGTAGTCGGCGCCGGCGTCGACTTTCGCTTTAAGGTGATCCATTTCGACTAATCGATTCGGCGTCGCCGGATGTCCTTCGGGAAAGCCGGCCACGCCGATCCCGAAACCGCGGCGATCCGGATGCCGGCCCGATTCGTTGAATCTGCGAATGAACTTCACCAAATCGATCGCGTGTTGGAAGGCATCGCCAGACTTGTCGTAGCTGCATCCCCGCGGCGGATCGCCGCCGAGTGCAAGAATATTTCCGATGCAGGTTTTCGCATATCGAATCAGAATCGATTCGATCTCGTCTTCCTTGTGGCAGACGCACGTCAGGTGTGGAATCGGATCCAGTTTTGTCGTGGTCTGAATCCGCTCGACAAGATCATGGGTCAAATCTCGCGTTGAGCCGCCGGCACCATAAGTAACGCTGACAAAGTGCGGCATGTACGATTCGAGATCGCGAATCGTTTGATATAGAATCTCGGCCGCCGCCGGCGTTTTCGGAGGAAAGAACTCGAACGAAAACGTGGGAGAATCACCCTGCATGATGTCGGTGATGTGCATGATTCAGCGCCTATCTTCGTTCGTGCCGCGACTTTCGGTCAACTAACCAAGCACATTTTCAACCACGGAGGGGGTCGAATCTAAACTCCAAAAGTCTTTGCCAGCATGGCATCTAACCTTCCCGAGCAAATCCATCGCGCTTGCGATTAACGCCACGCAACGATTGGGTCAAATGCGAAGCGAAATTAGGGCAAAATTGCAAATACGCGCGCTGGAAACCCGGAGCCGCCTTTTGGCTTCGGGAAGCTGGCGACGACGATTGCGCCAGCTTCGGGAACTTGATCAAGGTTGGTAAGGAGTTCGATCTGATAATGGTTCGTGCTCAAGATGTAAGTTTCGAGCGAGTAATCATCTTTTGTCGTCGCAATGCCAGGATCAGTGTCGGTCGTTTCGTGACCAGACGCGGTGATCTTGCGCTCTTCGTAAAGATATTTGAGCGCAGGCAAGCTCCAGCCGGGATAATGCGCGATGCCGTTTGCGTCCTTGTTCGTCATTTTTGCCGCGTCGGGCCATCGCTTCGACCAATCGGTCCGCATCGCCACGAAAGCACCTCCCGGAATTGGTCCGTGATCTTTCTCCCATTTTTTCACGCGCGCGATTGACAAAATGTAATCCGGATTCTTCGCCGCCTCCTCATGGACATCGACAACCGCCAGCGGCAGGATCATTTCCTTGACATCGATTTGATCTACGGTGCGCAACCCTTTAATGAAATGCGCTGGCGGATCGACATGTGTTCCCCATTGTCCGACGTGGGTGAACACTTCAGCGAAAAATCCGCTACCCATCGTGTCCGGGCGTTTGTCGTACCAATAAATCGTCTTGCGTGTTTCATCTGGAAATCCCGGCCAGCGCGGAATGCCCGGCTCAAATGCGTGCGTAAGATCCACATAATTTTTCTCAACCAAAATCTGCTGAATTTGTGTGAGGGAAGGCTCCCCTCCGTGTCGGGCTGAACAGGCTGCCACAAAAGCCAGCGTGACCGCGGTGATCAGCGTCTTGTCGATGCTGTGCATTTTGTGTTGTTAAATGATGCCGCAGTAAGAAGCCAACAACTTCGAATAACTCCGAATAAGTTTCGTCCCTTTCCGCGCAACGAGTATTTGTCGGCTAATGTTAGAGATGTTATCAACAGTTCCCTCTCCGAAGCGACCACGATGGGCGGTCGAGGTTTTATTCGCAGGCAGAAGGAGAAGAACTCACTGAAATAAAGAACTCAGATTAGAAATCCGGCGGTGAAAAAGTCAGCGAATTAGCAAACCAATGCGACCGCGCACAATCACTTCTGCTAATAGTTCGACGCCGCTGATTCCGGCGCGGACGGAGAATCGCGACCAGAGCGAGAGTCTCTTCGAGCAGGTAGCTTGGCTGTATGCGTTTTTTCGCGAGCACCTTTTCCGAGATGATACCAACCGCATGATTGCAGCGCTTTGGCCAAGCGGCCGGCCGACGTCCGGAACAGAATTGATCGAGTTCGGCTGTGGTCCCGGCTTTTACTCGCGCCGGCTGGCGCAACCGTTTCCGCAGATTTTAGTCACGGGGGTCGACCGGTCGGAGAACCAATTGCGTTGGGCGCGTGAACGCGCCTCAGCAATCAGACTTTCAAATTGCCTCTTCGAGTGTGTCAACGTTTTGCACCTACCATGTGCGGACGCACGGTTCGACGCGTTGATTGCGTCGCGGCTTTTCACCGTTTTGTCGGAACCGAATCGGGCCATCGCGGAGATGTATCGCGTTTTAAAACCGGGGGGTCGCTGTTTCGTGGCTGAACCGCGCTACGCGTTTTGGGCGTCGATCCCGCTTTTTGCGATGTGGTTGCTGGCTGGCGTCATGCATTCCGGAAATGGTTACCGGGAACCGCAGAAGGCCACCGTTTTTTCCGCCAGCGCATTCGAAAGCCTGTTCATGGCGCAGCCATGGAAGCAGATCAAAACCTGGCAGGACGGACGTTATCAGTACGCTCTTTGCGAAAAGGCTTGAACGCGCTGGAGGAGAACACTTCCGGCAGAATGAAGTTGGCTCATCGCATTCTCGATCCTAAGCTCACAGAACAAATTCGCCCCGGAAGCATTCGGGGCTGTGCGCTCGCCGTCATGACAAAAGCGCCGCGCACCGGTCATGTGAAAACGCGTCTCGTCCCGCCACTTACAGCGGATGAAGCAGCGGCGCTCAACACCTGTTTTCTTCGCGACACCGCCGCCGCAATCCTGGAAGCGTCGGGTAAGAACGTGCAAGACATTGCGGTTTACACTCCTATTGGCGCGGAAGAGACGTACATCGACATCTTGCCGGACAATTTCCAGCTCGTCCCGCAGCGCGGTGATGGATTTGGTGAACGACTCGCCGCGGCGACCGAAGATCTTTTGGGAATTGGATTTCAATCGGTTTGTCTGATCGATTCGGATAGCCCGACGGTTCCATCGCGCGTCTATTCTGAAGCGGTGGACGTGTTGTCGATCCGCGACGATCGCGTCGTGCTCGGACCTGCGGATGATGGCGGCTATTATTTGATCGGACTGAAACAAGATCATCGCCGGCTTTTCGAGCAAATCGATTGGAGCACAGAACGCGTGCTCGAGCAGACAATGCAGCGCGCTGCCGAGCTCGATCTCGAAGTCAAAATTTTGCCCACCGGCTACGATGTCGATGATCGCGCCACATTGCGCCGTTTGTGCGATGAACTGCTGAGCCCAAACGCGAAGGATCAGGTCGCGCCTGAAACACGACGTTTTTTGCGTGAGCTAATCGAGCGGGAGGGCCGCGACCGGATTTGGCCTGCAACAAAATGAAACGAGCGCTCGTCACCGGCGGCGCTGGTCTTATCGGGTCACACCTTGCCGATCTGCTTGTTCACGAAGGCTGGACAGTCCGCGTGCTTGACAATCTTGAGCCGCAAACGCATCGGCGCGGCAAACCGGACTGGATAAACAAGCGCGTCGAGTTTGTCGAAGGCGATTTGCGTGATCGCGAGACGATCGCCGCCGCGCTCGACAAGACTGACATCGTATTTCACCAGGCTGCCTACGGCGGATACATGCCCGACATCGCGAAATACGTTCATGTCAATTCGTTCGGCACCGCCCAAATGCTCGAAGTGATCCGCGAAAAGAAATTGTCGATTCAAAAGATTATCGTCGCGTCATCGCAGGCGGTTTACAGCGAAGGTGCCGGCATTTGCCCGAATCACGGACTCGTTTTTCCGCCGGTGCGGCCAATCGATCAATTACGCAAAGGCGACTGGCAAGTGCATTGCCCGATCTGCGGCGCAATTACCAAAAGCGCGCCGACTCCGGAAAATGCGCCGGTCGGCGGCGAAACCGTTTATGGTCTCACCAAAGTCGATCAGGAAAAGCTCGTTCTGCTTTGGGGAAAACAAATCGGCATTCCGGCAGTCGCGTTGCGCTACTCCTGTACCTACGGACCGCGCCAATCAATCTTCAATCCCTATACCGGAGTGATCGCAATTTTCTGCACGCGCTTGCTCAACAATTTGCCGCCGGTTCTCTACGAAGATGGCGAACAGACACGCGACTTTTCGTTCGTCGAGGACATCGCGCGCGCGAATTTGCTCGCGGCCGAAACGGACAAGCTCGATGGATCGGCGGTGAATGTCGGCTGTGGGAAAGGCACAACCATTCGTGAAATTGCCGACCGCGTCTCTGACGCGCTTAAGATCGACATCAGACCAGAGGCCCGCGGCGAATTTCGTCCTGGCGAAATGCGCCACCTCACGAGCGACGCGACGCGAATCGGCGCTGCCGGTTATGAGCCACATGTCGATCTTGCAACTGGGATTGCGCGCTATCTCGATTGGATTCGATCGCAATTCAACGTTCGTGATTATTTCAGCGAAGCGGCAACAATTCTGCGCAACAAAGGCATCGTCCATCAAGTGGAACGCGCGCGCCAATGAAACTTGCGGGCGCAATTAATTTCAACGCGCCGGCCACTGACTATGCGCGCAAAGATTTCCCCTTTCTCCAGGCGGGTGCGAGCGCAGAGAAGGCGCTGGAAACCATTCGGCGCGAGGGGGTCGGCGAGCGCGTTATTTACTTTTACGCCGTGGACGAGCGAATGCGGTTGGTCGGCGTGGTCCCGACGCGGCGTTTGCTCACGGCCGCTCCGGCCACGCCATTGCATGAGATCATGGTGCCGCGGGTAATCGCGTTGCCAACCACGGCCACTGTTCTGGAGGCGTGCGAATTTTTTGTGCTCTACAAGTTTCTCGCTTTTCCCGTCGTCGATGCGGAGCGGCGCATCATCGGAGTTGTTGATGCAGACGTTTTTATGGAGAGCGTGCTCGAGACGCAGGGAACCGAAGGCGAGGATGTCGCGCGCTCTGATTTTTTCGAGACACTCGGCTTCCATCTCGCGCAGGTGCGGGACGCCTCGCCCTGGCGCATGTTCCGTTATCGTTTTCCGTGGCTGCTCGCGACGGTAGCCAGCGGAACGATCTGCGCGCTCCTGGCCGGCGCGTTTGAGGTGACGCTCGCGCGGAGTCTCGTGATCGCGTTTTTTCTCACGATGGTCCTCGGCCTGAACGAAAGCGTGAGCATGCAATCGATGAGCGTGACGATCCAGGCGCTGCGCTCAGCGCGAGTCACGCGGCGCTGGTTCGCGACGGCATTTCGACGTGAAATCGTGACTGCGCTATTGCTGGCTGTCGCGTGCGGAGCGCTGGTCTCGGCCATCGTTTGGTTTTGGCGCGATGAGATTCGTGCAGCACTCGTCATTGGCGGCACCATCGCCGTGTCGCTGGTGACGGCGTGCCTGTTTGGACTCGGCGTTCCGTCGCTTCTGCATTGGTGGAAACTGGATCCAAAAATCTCGGCTGGGCCTGTTACTTTGGCGCTGGCGGATTTTTTTGCGCTTCTCGTTTATTTCACCAGCGCGTGGCTCGTGCTGCGATGAAGTCGGCAGTCGCGGTTTCGGGCTGGGTCACGGTGATCATTCCGGCGCTCAACGAGGAAGAACCGATCGCCGGCGTTGTCCGAGCAGTGGCCGCGCAAGAAATCGCGCACGAAATCATCGTGGTGGATAACGGCAGCAATGACGACACTGCCCGGCGCGCGCGCGACGCGGGCGCGCGGGTCGTTGCGGAACCGCAGCGCGGTTACGGACATGCCTGTATGGCGGGAGTGCGCGCGCTCTCCGCGCGATGCGATGTCGTCGTCTTTCTCGATGGCGATGGCAGTGATTGCCCAGAGTTCTTGAGTCAACTAGTCGATCCAGTTATGGCCGGGACTCACGATTTCGTGATCGGATCACGCACGCGCGGCAAGCGCGAACCGGGCAGCATGAATTTCCAGCAGATTTTTTCCGGCCGGATCGCCGGCTTGATCACGCGATTCCTCTACGGCGTTCGTTACACCGACATGTGTCCGTTTCGCGCCATCCGGCGCGACGCACTCGAGCGATTGTCTATGAAAGAAAAAACTTACGGTTGGAACCTGGAGATGCAGATGCGGGCCGCGCGCGCTGGACTGCGCATTCTCGAAGTGCCGGTCAATCATCGTTGCCGGACGGGCGGACAATCGAAAGTTTCCGGCACCGTGCGTGGAACGTTTGTCGCCGGCGCGCGAATTATCGCGACATTGTTGCGGATTGCGTTCGAGCGGAAGACACACTGATGTGAGGGGGATCGGCCGCTCCGTCGGGCGATGCTAGATAAATGCGGCAAAGCCGCCAAACCTTAACATCGAGCTCGCCTCGGGACGAGTCCGTCCGAAGGCGGACAAGGGACTGCTCGATCCACCTGCGCAATTTCGTTCCTTTGTGGAGCGGAGCTTGTAAGATCGATAGTCACTTATGAGCAGAACGAACGCGCTATCCGCCGGCTTGCTCGCCGGACTTGTTGCCGGCATCGCGATGACGGTCGTCATGCTGGTCCTCGCATGTTTCGGCGTCGCGACGCCGCTCGTGATTATCGGCGATCGGCTCTCGGTTTTCATTTCGCCGGGACCGTTTCTCTCCATCATGGGCAGAGTCGGCGGCTACAATCATCTGAAACAGCTCGGTGTTGGATCCGCAATGGCCGGCCAGCTTCTTGTTGGTGCTCTTGGCGGCGCGATTCTCGGTTTGGCCATGCGGCGTGATCCGGCCCGGCGCGTTACACCAGCAACGATTGGGATATTCGTCGTCTTGCCCATCATCGTGGCGGCCGTCGCGCTGTGGCCAGTGCTCGGGACAAGTTATCGCGGATTCCCGATTGATGCGGCGAGGTTGGTCACGCTGGTCGGTTTCGCGCTCGCTGTTTTCGCTTTTGAACGAACCCTCGTAACCGGGTTTCACTTTCTCACTCGCGCAAAAACTGGAAGCGACGAGCAAGAGTTCACTCCAGCAATCGGACGGCGCGCGCTCATCTTGAGCGGGCTCGGCGTGCTCGTCGCCGGCGGTGGCATTGGTCTGATGCGGAAACTTTATCGCGCGGCTACTTTTAGTTACGATGGAACGCAATACAAAGGCCGCGTCGTTCAGCCGATCACGCCTAACAAATTGTTTTATTGCGTGACGAAAAACGTCGTCGATCCGCGCGTGAATGTTCACCTGTGGCATCTCGAAGTGAACGGCCTCGTCGAGAATCCGCGCGAGTATCGGTTCGAAGATTTTACCGCGATCACTCCGGTCGAGCAGGAGACAACGCTCATGTGCATCAGCAACGGATTGGACGCCGGCCTGATGAGCAATGCCGTCTGGAAAGGTGTGGCGATGCATGATCTGCTCGACCCAGCCGCGCCGCTTTCGAATGCCGCGAAAGTTCGCTTGCACGGCGTTGACAATTACACGGACACAATTCCGCTCGAAAAGGCAATGGACCCCGCCACCATCGTCGCCTACGAAATGAATGGCGTGCCGCTCCCGCATCGGCATGGTTATCCAGCGCGCGTCATCGTTCCCGGATATTTCGGCGAGAAACATGTCAAATGGCTCACGCGAATCGAAGTGACAGATGCGAACGCGAAAGGGTTTTACGAAACCCAAGGTTGGGGCCCAGATTTCACCGTGCCGACACGGTCGCGCATCGATGTGCCGGAACACGAGTCCCGATTCTCGATTAACGAATTACGGGGACCAATCGAAGTCAAAGGCGTGGCGTTTGGCGGCGATCGCGGCATCTCGCGCGTTGAGCTCAGTTTCGATGACGGTGAAACGTGGGACGACGCCGATATCTATTACACTGGAGGGGATCTCGCGTGGTCGCTCTGGAGCGCACACGGTGGTTGGATGCCCGATGAACCAGACGATTACACCATCGTCGTGCGCGCCACTGATGGCGAAGGCGACGTGCAAGAATGGGAAGAAGATCGCAGCCCGTTCTCCGGCGTGACCGGCTTCCACAAAATCGTCGTCCATATCACGGCGTAAAATCGACAATTGCATTGGAGGGACGCGCTCCGGCGCGTCCCATTAATTTGTCGGACGCCACCGAGGCCGTCCTCCCGTTCATCTTTGACAACGCGGACACCACGCGGTCGTGCGCCCGCCAATTGTCGCGCGGCGCAAAGGTGTGCGATGGCGCGGGCAAATACCGCTGTTTTCCCAGCGCTGATGAATGAGCCAAGTTCGCGGCGGATCGGAGAAGTGTTTGCCGAGCGTTTCCAGCGATCGCCTGACGACGAATTTTGCGGCGCGGAAAATCGACGCGCGCTCGCGCGTGTTTAATTTTCCGGCTCGCTTCGAGGGCAACGCTTTCGCCCGCCACAGAATTTCGTCCGCCATCCAGTTGCCGATTCCGGGGAAACCGCGCTGCATGAGCAGGACGGCTTTGATCGGCGCTTTACGGTGTCGAGCTAAGAATTGGTCGAGAAATTTCTGGTCGAACTCGCGCGAAACAATTTCGGGAGCGTGCTGTTTCCACCACTCCGGTTCATCAGCGCCGTGATGAAAACGGACGTGACCGAGCTGGCGCGGATCGGTGAAGACGAGCGCGCGCTTTGCCTGATACAGCACGAGATGATCGTGTTTACCCGGCCGAAAATCGCGCGATTCGGCGTGCGTTTGCCAGTCAGGCCGAGATGAATGCCGAGCCAGTTGTGGCCGGAAAATTTGAACAGCATTTGTTTTGCGCGCCTTGTCGATCTTAGAAACTTTTTGCCGACAAGATTTTCCTGGAGCACACGCATGTTTGTGCCGCGGAACACGTATTTACCTGTGTGAACGCCAACATCGACAATCTCATCGCCGCGGCCGGCGTCCCATTGTTGTCGAAACCATTCGACTTCGGCCAGCTCGGGCATTGCGCAGGTTACGCGGGCGATCGTGGCGATCAAAGGTGGATCGGCCGCTCCGGTGCGCGACATCAAAATAGCTCGGTTACGCCGACACTGGTTAACATCGAGGTCGCCGCGGCGACGACTGCTCGATCCGCCTCCGGTTGGCGCACTTGCGCGGCGTGCTAAGTTTACTCATGGAGAAGGTGATCATCATCGGGAGCGGCTGCGCGGGATTGACCGCTGCCATTTATGCGGCGCGCGCCAATTTGAATCCACTTGTGCTGGAAGGCCGTCAACCGGGCGGCCAGCTTTCGACCACGACGCTCGTGGAAAATTATCCGGGCTTTCCAGAAGGAATTGATGGGCCGGAGCTCATCGTAAACATGCACAAGCAGGCGGAAAAATTCGGCACCCGTTTTGCTTACGCAGAAGTGACCGATTTTGAGCCGAGTAATAGTCACGTGCGCATCAAAGCCGATGATGAATGGCTGGAGACGCAGGCGCTCATCATTGCCAGCGGAGCTTCCGCGCGCTGGCTAAGACTGGAGAATGAAGAGAAGTTGATCGGCCATGGCCTGACTTCCTGTGCGACGTGCGACGGAGCGTTTTACAAAAATGTGCCGGTGTGCGTGGTCGGAGGCGGCGATTCAGCCGCGGAGGAATCGCTTTTCCTCACGCGCTTCGCTTCAAAAGTTTACTTGATTCATCGGCGTGACAAACTGCGCGCCTCGAAAATCATGGCCGATCGCGTTTTCGCGAATAAAAAGGTCCAGCCGATCTGGGACACGGTGGTCACAAAATACATTCCGGACGAGAGAGGCGAGATGCGCGCGGTGGGCTTGCGAAACGTGAAGACGAATAAGGAGCGCGAATTGCCGGTCGCATGCGTGTTTGTTGCGATTGGTCACGATCCGAATACGAAGGCCTACGCCGGAAAACTCGAGGCCGATCCGGATGGTTATTTAATCGCCAAGAATCTCGCGGAGAGTAAGCATCCCGGTGTTTTCATCGCTGGCGATGTGGCGGATCGCGTTTATAAACAGGCGGTGACGGCCGCCGGCACGGGGTGCGTGGCCGCTTTGGAGGCCGAACGTTACTTGAGCGAACTGGAATCGCGATCCTGATCGCGTCGGCGCGATTGTCGATCTTGAAGATTTGTGATTTGACGCAGTTTTACTCGCCGCGCAGCGGCGGCGTGAAGCGCTACGTTCACGAAAAAATCGCCTACATCGACAAGTACTCGCCGGCGGATGAGCACGTTCTTGTTGTTCCTGGATCAAAAACGGAAATGCGGGCGAATGCGAGATCGCGCATCTATTCGATTCACTCGCCGCTCTTTTCCCGCGCATCGCGCTATCGGGCACTGCTGAACTTGCGCGCGGTGGAAGAAATTCTCGAGCGCGAACGTCCCGACATCATTGAATCGGGCGATCCTTACCAGGTCGGATGGAAAGCCGTCGCAGTTGGCCGCTCTTTGAAAATTCCGGTCGTCGGCTTTTATCATTCACACTTCCCAGAGGCGTATCTGCGCAGCAGCACGAGGTTTCTCGGCAAACATGGCGCTGCCCGGGCCATGAAGTTGGCGCGCACATATGTGCGTAAACTTTACAATCAGTTTCAGGCTACGCTTGTGCCCTCCGAGCTATTGGCCAGCGTGCTTTCTGAATGGGGTGTCCGCAACGTGCGCGCCGTCCATTTGGGTGTTAACGTCGACATCTTCCAATCAATGCCGGACGATTTGGCTGCGACCCGCGACTCGTTAGGCGTTGGACGAAATCAGAAACTGCTCTTGTATGTCGGCCGGCTCGCGAAAGAAAAGAATACGGACACATTGTTCAAAAGTTTTGGACTGCTGCAAGAGCGACGCCCGGACGATTTTCATCTGCTCGTGATCGGCGACGGGCCGCAACGCGATCAATTTCGACAACTGCAGGCGCGAACCGGCAGCGTGTCGTGGATTCAATATTGCACCGACTCAGCCGACCTCGCGCGCTACTATCGCGCGGCCGATCTGTTCGTTCATCCCGGTGTTCAGGAAACATTCGGATTTGTCGCGCTGGAGAGTCAGGCGTGCGGTACGCCAGTGGTGGGCATCCGCGGCAGCTACATGGACCGCATTATTTTTCACGAACAGGAGTCGTGGGCGCTCGAGAACACGACGGAAGCGCTGGCGGACGCGATTGAAGAATTGAGCGGGAAGAAATTGTCGATGCTGGGCGGTGGCGCCTCACAGATGGCGGGAGAATTATATGCCTGGCAGCGCGTCTTCGAGGGACTTTTTTGCATTTACCGCGAGGTCTGCGCAAACTACAAAGGAAACGGCCAGGGATGAACAGCGAGAAAGCATTTACGATCCGCAGCTACCGCGCTTCCGATCGCGCGGCAGTGCGGGGCTTATGTTGCCAAACAGGATTTCTCGGCGAACCGATCGATCCCGTTTACGAAGATCGACAATTGTTCGCCGATTTTCTCACGACCTATTATACCGATCACGAACCGGAATCGTCGTTCGTTCTGGAAGTGGACGGCGAAATTCGCGGGTACCTGCTCGGCTCGCGCAAACCGTTACGCAATCAACTCTACGCGCTTTATCAAAACGTCTGGCTCTTTTTTCGCGCGCTCGCTCGATACTTTCGCTACAATGGACGCTCGCGCCGCTTCATTCGCTGGACGCTTGTGCACGGCTGGCGCGAAGTGCCGGCGGCACCGCGCCGCGTTCCGCATTTCCACATCAATCTGCTGCCCGATGCGCGCAAAGTTTCGACCACACGCGCGCTGATGAGCGCATATCTAAGTTATCTTTATCGCTGCGGCGAGAAGCGCGTTTACGGCCAGATCGTCACCTTCGAAAGCCGGCGCGGCGAAAAGATGTTCGAACGTTACGGATTCAAGGTTTTGAATCGGGCCGAGATCACGAAGTACAAGGCGTTTTATCCTGAATCGGTTTACTTGAGCACGGTGATCAAGAACCTCGAGACGGCCGAACCGCTTTCCGCTTACACGCGTGCGCGGGATTAAATCGCGCGGCGTTATTTTTCCGCCAGGTGCGCGCTTGTTTCATTGAGAAGGGCGCGCTAAGTTCGGCGTGCTTTTTTCGCCGGCATAGCTCAGTTGGTAGAGCAGCTGATTTGTAATCGAGAAAGCCATTTTTGCCGGCTTTGGCTATCGCTAGCTATCTATTGTAAATCAGCAACTTACATGGCTTTTCTGGATTTGAGTTTTAGCCAGGATTAGCCATTTTTGGCCCTTTTTTCGAGCTAGCGTATACAATTGCGGTATACAATTTCGATGATCCGCTTGGCCGCTAAAGTTTCGCCGCGTGCTCCCGAGAAATCAGAACCGCGTCGTCTCAAGTTTCTCGATGAAGTCCCCGCGACCGATTACCAAAACAGTGGGTTCGAGCCCTGTAGGCTCCGAGGTTTTTGTATTACATTTAATGTTTCTAATGAGTCTGCACGCTTTTGGTGCAAGGACGTAATTGCGCTTTTAGGCTCGTGATCGAATGATAGAGTTTTTCGCGGCGTTCTTCGCGTTTGGAGCCACAATGCTTTCATTAAAGTACGCGCAATCGAGGAGGAACGGGCTTCGACCCGATCCTGTTTACGCGCCTCTAAAACGAAGCTGAAATTGGATCGCGAGAGAACTTTTGCACTAGCGCTCATCGGCGCGAAGCGGTATTTTTTCTGTTTGCTCGATGAGGGGAACAGCCCGGCGAGCTTGGTAGATGAAATGAAAAAGCGCGATCGCGAGAACGGGCGCAAAATCGCTGCGCGAAAACGCTCGGGCGGTTGGGCTGTGGTCGCTTCTGCGAAACCAGCGTTCGCGCTTCGCTCGACTCCCCACTCTCTATTTGGTGTGCTGCGGGTCGCGCAGGCCCGCGCTACCCGGATTTCTAAATGAGCCTAGCCACTCCACAGATGCGGGATCTGGCCCAGTACCTCATTGCTTTTCAGACGAGGGGAAATAAATCTTCCGAGACAAAAACCCCGGCGGCCTTTCACGTCGGTGACAAGCTGCGTCCGCATTTGGCAACATTCATGGGCAGCGTCGGTTTTCATGCGCTCCTTTCTCGCGCGCTCGCGCTGGCCAACGCGGAAGTTGCCTGGCTTCGCGCGGTACATGTCAAAGCGGATGGCTCTTTGGAGGGGTTGGACGAACTTGAAGCGCAAGTTGACCCGGAGGCGTTTTTGGAGGGTAAAGTGGTTCTGCTCGCCCAGTTGCTCGGAGTGCTGGTGGTTTTAATCGGCGAAAATTTAACGCTGCGGATCGTGCGCGAGGTCTGGCCGAAACTGTCCCTCAACGATTTGGATTTTGGTAAAGGAGATGAAAATGAAAAAGCAAAACGACGCGGCTAAACGCAAACTGCCGAAGAAAGTCGTGAGCCAACCGGCTAAAGTCACGATCCGCAAAATGCCGACCGGCGTGCGCGGCCTCGACGACATCTTGGGCGGCGGCATCCCGGAATTTTCTTTCAACGTCATTGCCGGCACGCCCGGTTGCGGCAAAACCACGCTGGCGCATCAGCTCATTTTCGCCAATGCCACGGCGCAGAAACCCGCGCTCTATTTCACCGTCCTCGGCGAACCCGCCCTGAAAATGCTGCGCTATCAGCAACAATTTTCTTTCTTCGACGAATCCAAGTTGGGCAAGGCCATCCGCTTTATCAACCTGAGCGATCTGTTGTTGGAAAAGGATTTGAACGCGGTCCTTGCTGAAATCACCAAGCAAGTCATGGCGGCCAGTCCGAGCGTCGTGGTGGTGGATTCCTTTCGCACCGTGATGCGTAAAGCGGTGGCGACGGCCAGCGAATTGGAAATGCAATCGTTCATTCAGGGCCTCACCCAGTTTCTCAACAGTTGGGGAGCCACGACCTTTCTGGTCGGCGAATATGGCGAGGAAGAGATGCACGGTAATCCGCTGTTCACCATCGCAGATGGCCTCATCTGGCTCTCCCAAGTGGCGGAGAGAAATTCCGTGGTGCGAAAATTGCAAATCATGAAACTGCGCGGGCAGGACTCGGTGCCGGGATTGCACACCATCCGCATTACGGATGGTGGATTGCAGGCATTCTCACGCACGCTGGGATTCATGGGCAAAAAGCAGAACCCGGTGCGGCGGCGGCGGCTTTCCGTTGGCGTTCCCGAGTTGGACAAAATGTTGGGCGGAGGCATTCTCGAAGGCGACAGTCTCCTCGTGGCGGGGCCTTCGGGGACGGGGAAATCGGCGCTGGCGACGCAATTTATCGCCGCAGGACTGCGCAATGGGGAACCGGCAATTATGGCGATTTTCGAAGAACGTCCCCAAGGATACGCGGATCGCGCCGCCGGTTTTGGTCTGAATTTAAAAACGCCGCAACAAAAGGGAAAACTGGAAATCCTTTACCTTCGTCCGCTCGATCTCTCGGTGGATGAAACGATGCAGGAGATTCTGGATGCCATCGAAAGGGTCAGCGCGAAACGGCTGGTGATCGATTCGCTGGTCGGTTTTGAGATGGCACTGGCGCCCGGTTTCCGCGCTGACTTTCGCGAGTCGCTCTACCGGATGATCGGGGCATTGACGAGAGCCGGGGTCACGATCCTCAGCACGGTCGAGATAGAGGATACATTCACCGCGCTGTCGTTTAGTCATTACACGATCTCGTTTCTCACCGATGACATTCTCCGGATGCGTTATGTGGAGATTGACGGCCAGCTTCGCAAAGTGATGGTCATCATCAAAATGCGCGGAGGCAATCACAGCAAAGACATCCGCGAATATGTCATCACGAATAAAGGCGTGGTCGTGATCGGCCCGCGATACACGGACTACAACGGGCTGACCACCGGAATCCCCGTGCGAACCGGCGCGCGCCAGACGCAGGAAGAAGAAGCCGCGCCGGAACCGAAGGCGAAGAAGTAGAGGGAAATTCATGGGAGCGAAGCGCCGCACCAGGCTACACGGTCCGGTACCTTTGGATCGCGTAGTGAAACTCGACATGCAGTCGTCACGATGTTCCAGAACGGCTATATTTTAACGTCGCGTCAAAAACGTTCGTATTTGGGACACGCGCTAATTAACTGCCGATGGGGTTCGAACAATTGCCAAATCTGGCTCAAAACCAGTCTCAGAAACAACGTGTCTAAAACCAATTGTGCTGGGCCAAGGACAACTCGGGCGAACACGAGCGATGTCAAAAAGGTTCGGATCCCTCGCTTTCAACGGCTCGACCCAGGAGAAATCAGCTATTTGGATTTTCCGTTTCGGCTAAAGAAAAGCGTCAAATGACAAAAAGGTACCGGACCCCGTAGGCTCCGGGGTTTTTATATTACGAAAACTCATTCGTTAGGCCGGAATGCATCATTCCGTCCGCAACAATTTTGATGGGTCGACTGCAAGTGCTCTAAGCGCCGGAATGGCGGATGCTGCGATGCCAAGCAGCGCCATGGTTAGCACCGCGCCGACAACGACCACGGGATCGCGCGGATTCGGTTGATAGACAATATATCCAAGTAGCCGACTTGCGAGGATAACCAACAGCAGCCCGAGCAACGATCCCATTCCAAGCAGCACGATTGGCCGTCCAATCGCCACGGTGAGCACGTGCTTCAGGCGCGCACCCAATGCAACGCGGATGCCCAGCTCTTTCATTCGTCGACTTACATTGTAGGAAGCCATGCCGAAGATGCCGGTAACCGCCAGCATCGCCGCGAGCAAGCCCATAACGCCCAGTGCCACCGCGGCCGCTCGCGCCGGGAAAAATGTATCCGCTATCGCATCCGGCCAGCTTTGCACCGTGATCTGCGCATTTGGTTCGAGGCCAGTCAGCGTGCGTTCGAGTGCCGCGGCCATTTCGTTAGGTGCCCTTTGCGATCGCACCACGAAGACCGCTACGCCTTTCTCGGTTTGTAATAACGGGAGAAACACGACCGGTTGTTGCGAGTCCATAATTTCGTAATACTTGCCGTCCTCTGTCACGCCCACCACTTCCGTCAGATGATTCTGAAGAATGAAGCGTTGTCCGATAGCGGGTGTTTCGCCCCACATCTTCTGCGCGAAGGTTCGATTCACGATCGCCACATGCGGTGTCGTTTTGGTGTCATGCCATGAGACATCCCGCCCACTTAGTAGCCTGGTGCCCGCAGCCTCCAGGTAACCCGGCGACATCGTAAACACGTATGGCGCCAGCACAGAATTGTTCAGATTGAAGTCTGTAGTTCCTGGCGGGAAAATCGGAACGCCGCGCAGACCGCCGGTAAACGGTATGCGGTTCACCGCACCCGCTGCCGTTACGCTTGGAATCCTCTGCACCGCCTCGAGCATGGCTTTCTGTTTATCGAGTAGTGCGTCACCTCGCTGTTCCATCTCACTAAAGTCTATCTCGGCCAGAATTGCTCCCTGCGGCTGAAAGCCTAGCGGAGTGTGCAACATGCGGACCATGCCGCGGACGGCGACCAGCGAGGCGATTACCAACAGCATGCAAATGGCGATTTGTGCGCCTAACAACAAGTCACCCAGCGTAAATCGACGCAGCGGTGTTGAATCCAGCTGTCCGCTCTTTATCGCCTGCAACGGATTACTCTGCGACACATGTCGCGCCGGAATCATCCCAAACAGCAACGCGCTTACTAAGCTGAAGATCAGAGCTACCGCGTAAACACGCGCATCCACACTGACTGCCAGATGGCCCTGCAATTGCCACTGGTTCAGCACATGCAGCAGCACACCCGCAATCGCGAGTCCCGCGGCTCCGCCCAAGATCGACAACACCACCGCTTCGGTCATCAGTTGCCTAACCAGTCGCCAGCGACTCGCACCAAGGGCGCCACGCATCGCTAGTTCCCGGCGGCGATCGGCCGTGCGCGCGGAAAACAAACTGGCCAAATTGGCGCACGCCGCCATTAGCACCAGCAGAGCCAACCCAGTAACGCTATAAAGAAATCCGCGAATGACGTCGCCGGCGTCGCCTTGCAGTCCTGGACGGATCAGTCGCAGCGGCACTCCCGTGTCGGTCTTTGGATACTCTTTGGCCAATTCGGTCGCAATCGCGCTCAGATTTTCGGCTGCCTGCTGCGGCGTCATGCCAGGCTTCAATCGGCCGAGCACCGTCAAAGGTCTTCCCGTCCGGTCTTCCAGGTATTCCGCGTCGAAGCGGTTCACGACGGGGATGAAGTAGTCCGGCCAGACGAATTGCTCGGTGCCGTGGAATCGCGCCGGCGTGACGCCTACTACCGTGAAGGAATTCTTATTCAGCCGCACAGTCATTCCGATCACGCCCGGATCGGCGTTGAATGCGCTTCGCCAAAGACCATCGCTCAAGACAATATAGGGCGCTGAATTCGCACCGTGCTCGTCCGACGGCTGGATAAGCCGCCCTAATTCTGGCTGCACCCCGAGCATTTCGAAATAATTGCCAGTGACCGAATAGCCGGAGACATTTTTTACCGAATTAGCCCAGCTCAGTCTCCCGCCAGAAAATCCGTCATATCCGGCTATCTCACTGAAAGTGGAGTTGCGCTGCCGGTAATCTTGAAATGCGGGGTAAGACGTCGTTAGCAGTTTGCCACTCGTCCATTCCCCAATGCGGAATTGGTAGAGATTCTGCGCCTCGCTCACATCCAACGGATGTAGCAGAACCGCATTTACTACTTCGAAGACGAGAACGTTTGCCCCAATCGCCAGCATCAGAGTGATCAAAGCAACGAGCGTGAATGCGGGAGACTTCCACAGCACACGGAGCGCGTAACGGACGTCCAGCAGCAGGTCCTTCATGAAGTGCGTCGACTAACCGCGAACCAAAGTTCAATTCCTTTCTAATAGAAAATACGCGCAGCGCGACTGGAATCTTGCGAGCTATCTTTAACCAAGGAATAACGACGAGGCTAGCAGCAGGTGTCAAAAAGGTATCAAACGAGGGTCCGTAACCCCGCAAAAACGGTCATGATTGACGTGCTTCGCCCTGCGTCGAGGCCAAATGTCAAAAAGGTTCGGACCCCTCGCCTTCAAGGGCTCGACCCAGGAGCCGCCTTCGCCCAAGGCTACGGCGTGCCAAGGAAACCAGGTCAGTTTCGGCTGAAAAAAAGCCGTAAATGACAAAAAGGTACCGGACCCCGTAGGCTCCGAGGAATTTCTGTAATACGCAAAGTATTCCTGGACGCCGTGCTTGTTAGGCCAAAGCGGCATGATCGAAAGAAATCAATCAACTTTGTACACGCGGCCGGTTTGCGCCCCCAAGATAGCGCGTTTGTAGGCTTGTCCAACTTTCCATCCTTCGACCGGAATCATGCCGATGAAGAACTGGGCAAATTGAGATTCGGATTCTTTTAGCATCGTGGGACTCACCACATTGATACGCAATCCCTTAGGAAGCTCAATTGCGGCAGCCCGAACAAAAGCTTCCAACGCGCCCGAGACAGTTGAAGCCGCGACGCCGGCAAAGATCGGTTCGTCATTGAGAATGCCCGAAACCAAAGTGAAGGATCCTTTTTCTTTGATGAACGGGATCGCCTCCTGAACCAGATTGATTTGACCCATGAGTTTGCTTCCCAACGAAAACTGCCACTTTTCAGCGGTGAGTTCCGAAAGCGGAGCAAATGCGACTTCGCCTGCTGCAATGGCCACGGCATCAAACGAGCCGACGGCTTGATAAAGCTTCCTGAAACTTTCGCGGTTCTCGATCTCGACTTGAAAATCGCCAGATTTGTGACCGACCTTGACTATCTCATGGCCAGCACCCGCCAATGCCTTTTGAACCAGTTCGCCGATCTTTCCGTTTGCGCCAATTAAAATAATTTTCATAAAAACTCCGTTCTTGTTTCTTGTTTCAGGATTTAGTTATTCACTTTCAATTTAGGGGGGCGAAGCCACCAGGTCACAATTGCCACTTTGCCGTTTAGTTTCTTTTCGTTATCGAGTGCTGCTCCCATCTTTTTGCTCCATTAATTCTGTGTTCTGAGCATGCGATCGACCGATCTGCTCATTTGTTTCAAAATAAATCCAGGCGCCACGCGACTCATCATTTTGAGCTGATTCGACTGACCTGGACGAATTTCAAATCGATCGGTCTGCACTCCTTCGACGGCGACTTTAACCATGTCTTCCACCTTCATGATAGAAACGCCTTTCATGTCTTCAGGATTAAAATCACCCAAGAGTTCGGTTTGTGTCGCCGGCGGTGCTAGCTCAAACACCTTCACTTTGGTGTTTTTCAGTTGCACACGAAGAGACTCGGTGAACGAATGCAGCCCGGCCTTGGTGGCGCAATAAACCGGTGAAATGGGCAATGGAACAAATGCCAAACTCGATGACACGTTCATGATTGCGGCCTCTGATTTTGTTTTCAAATGCGGCAAGAATTGTTTCACCATGCGAATCGGCCCGCTCAAATTGATTTCAATCTCTCTGGTGATGT
>Ga0193729_1000242_pt1 | contig 27821 bp, 25 predicted proteins | sample U1c2metaG_FD_143036 | JGI IMG/M metagenome (GOLD analysis project Ga0193729, IMG submission 143036) | Soil microbial communities from a riparian zone of the East river system, Colorado, United States - U1c2 | ecosystem: Environmental > Terrestrial > Soil > Riparian zone | place: USA: East River...
CTTCTACGAGCAGGTCGGGCCGCACCTATCCGGCATCGAGGAGGCCGCCATCGAGGCTGCCGGTTCCGCCAGCAAAGTGCGGGGACGATTGCGCGTCAATATCGATCCATTCTTTTCCAGAATCGTTTTATCCCGGCATCTAGCTGCATTCCTGGCGCGCTACCCGGATCTTTCCGTCGAGCTGATCATGCGTGATTCCGTCGGCGATCTGGTCGCAGACGGGTTTGACCTGGCGTTGCGCTTCGGCGAGCCGCCGGTCGGATCGTTCGTGGCCCGAAAGCTGATCGAGACGCGGGTACTGACCGTGGCCTCGCCTTCGTACATCAAAGCTCATGGAAAGCCGCGGCATCCCAAAGAGATCGAAGAGCGCGGCTGCATCGACTTCTACGACGCGGCCAACGCGCGGCCTTACGATTGGGAAATGAGACGCAAGAAGGAAGTCCTGCCGCTGCGGGTCAAGGCGCGCCTCCTGGTGTCGGACTCGGGAACGTTGCTCGGCGCCTGCGAGGCAGGCGCCGGCATCGCTCAGGTGCTGGAAATCGGCTGCGCGGAGCTTCTGCGCGGTGGCCGGCTGGTCGAGCTATTTCCAGAATGGTCGGACGAGCGGTTTCCCCTTTACGCGGTCTATCCCTCGCGGCTGCACCGTGCGGCAAAGGTACGGGCATTCATTGAGTTCTGTTTGGAGATCATGGGCGGGAATCAGAACGCAGTTCCGAGGAAGAGTCGGTGAATCTCACGGTTCTCATTGTGCCGCTGTCGAGCCGGACTTCTCGACTCGGCGCTCTGAGTTTACCTCCACCGGTATTAGCAATTCGTCGAGTCCGACTCGATGAAGCATATCTGTTCTCATGCGGTCGATGACGGTGAAAGCGACCTCCGCACCGTCCTGCGTCGGGTCGATGTGCACTCGAAAGGGACGCTTGCCGAACGGCATGTCGACGATCCTCACAATTGCATCTCCAACTGCTGCGGCATCGGCGTCGGGCGGAACGATCGCAGAGAACGCTTTCATGATCTTGGTAGCATAGTTGGCGTACGGGCCGGCTTCGTACTCAGCGACCCGGGCGTCGTCGGTCGGCCGGCCTGAATGCGCGAAATGATTTGTCCCACCGGTAAACGCTCCAGGGACGACAATGGATGTTTCAATGCCCCAGAGCGTGAGCTCGCGCGCGTAAATTACCGCCATCGCGTCCATTCCGGCCTTTGCGGCAAAGTAGGGGGCGAGATACGGTGGTGTGCCGCCGGCGGAGCTGCTGCTCGACACCCACACCAGCAACCCATTTCGTTGCTTGCGCAGCTGCGGCAGAACTGCGCGATTCACCCGCTGCGTGCTGAGCACGTTGATGTCGTAAAGCTCGCCAAGCTGTTCCGGGGTAAAGGCCTCAGCCGGACCAAAGACCATATGGCCTGCGTTATGAACGACGACATCGATGGTTCCGTGTGTCGCGATGATGCTCGCTATGGCACCGTCTACAGACTCCTGCGACAGGACATCAAGCTCGATTGGGCGCAGGTCGACTTTGTTTTCCTTTGCGAACTTGCGCACATCCGCTGCCTGTGCAGCGTTACGGCCGGTGGTCTCGCGCATCGAGGCGTAAACAGTGTGCCCGGATCGGGCTAGGGCGTTGGCCGTCAAGCGGCCAAATCCGCTCGAAGCACCGGTGATGACGATGATCTTGTTCATAAGTGGGCTCCTCTCAGATAATTCCGCCGTTCGCTTGCAGAACTTGTCCGTTGATCCAAGCTCCATCGGGGCCGGCGAGGAACGACACGGCCCTGGCGATGTCATCGGGCTCCCCGAGTCGCTCAAGTGGGGCCATTTTCTTGAGCTCGTCGATCTGGATCTGCGACTTACCTTTGAGGAAGAGGTCGGTCGCGGTCGGCCCGGCTGCGATGGCGTTCACGGTGATATTGCGTCCTCGAAGCTCTTTCGACAGGATGTGGGTCATGGCTTCTACACCGGCCTTGGTGGCCGCATAGAGTGCATACGTCGGCGGATACCGCCCGACGACGCTGGATGAAAGGCTGATGATGCGTCCGCCGTTGCGTAGACGTTTGGCAGCTTCCCGCAGGCCGTTGAACACCCCCTTCAGGTTGATGGCGACCTGCCGATCAAACACCTCGTCCTCGGCGTCAGCGATCGTGGACAGCAACATGATTCCGGCGTTATTGATCAGGACGTCTACGCCGCCCGATATCGCGGCGGACTGATCGAACATGCGACGCATTGCCGCCGGGTCGCTGACGTCTGCTTGCACGCTGATCGCGCGATCCCCCTTCTGCTTGATCTTGGCAACCAGGTTTTCGGCTTCTGCAGCATTACCTGCGTAGTTGACCACTACCGTGAAGCCATCTTTGGCGAGGCGCTGCGCAATCGCGGCACCGATGCCGCGTGAGCCGCCGGTAACGATGGCCGTCCTCGTGCTTTCGTTCGACATGATGAAGTTTCCTCAGTGATGATCGTGTAACCATCAAAGCGCTTTCCTCATCATTCGTCCAATGAATTGCCATGATATCTGGCATGCGGGACGTGCATATAAGGAACCTGGGACTCAATCTACCTGCGCATGCGATCCCAACTCCTTTGCGACGGCTCGGACCTGGTTGCGAAACCATTCGTGGGCAGGGTCGGCCGTCAACCGTGCATGCCAAATCATTTCATACTTGAAGCCGACCAGTTCGCGCGGTGCTTTGACCACCCGAACGTCGGCGCTCTTTTTTAGTTTGCGAGCGAGTCGACTGGGCGTGGTGAGAATCATATTGCTTTGCGCCACGGCGAGAGCCGCCGGTAGAAAATAGGGCAAGACCAAGCCCACCTGCCTCTTGAGTCCCAGAACCGCGAGCGGATGGTCCACGGGTGTTTGTTGTCCGGAAAGGACATCGACGACCACGTGGGGATACTTGAGATACTGATGAAGAGTGAACCGTCGCGCCCGGACGGGGTGGCTAGCCGCGACGACACAGGCGAAAACATCCGCGAACAAGAGCTCGGAATTGAGACTCGACGGTGCACTGGCCACGTCCAGGACCAGATCGAGCCGGCCTGCTTCGACATCTTCAAATCGTGCGTCACTCCACGGGACGACTTCCAGCCGTGATTTTGGAGCCGCACCGGCGACGCGATGCACCAGGCCCGGTAGCAGGACGACGCAGGCGTGGTCGGTCATCGTGATGCGATAACGCTCTTCACTCAGAGCGGGGTCGAACTGTTCCCCCTTTAGCAGCAACTCAAGCCTCGGCAAGAGGCTCTCCAGATCCCTGAGGAGGCGTTCACCGCGTGCGGTGCGCTCGTATTCACGACCTACGCGAATGAGAAGCTCATCGCCGAACATCTCACGTAGACGCTCAAGAGCGCGGCTCATCGCAGGCTGGCTCAGGAAGCAACGCCGGGCGGCGCGCGTGACGTGTTTTTCTTCCAAGAGCGCGAACAGCGTGTGGAGGAGATTGAGATCGGCTCGACTGATATGCGCGTAGGGCATGTAAAGCATTATAACAATGCATTAGACAGATAGCTGACGAGGCGCGCATCCTTCCGCCGTCGAAGATTTCGCTCGCAGGTGACGATGGCTTTCAACCTCAAGGTCAATGGGACAGCGCACAGCGTAGATGTCGACGCAGATACCCCGTTGCTGTGGGTGTTGCGTGACGTGCTCGGTATGACCGGTACCAAGTTCGGTTGCGGAATGGCGCTGTGTGGCGCGTGCACGGTGCATGTCGACGGCACGCCCCTGCGATCGTGCATCACCCCGATCAAGAACGTGGGGAACGGCGCCGTCACGACCATCGAGGCGATCGACACCACCGCGCAGGGCAGGGCGCTGCAGCAGGCATGGCTCGATCTCGATGTGGTGCAATGCGGATACTGCCAATCTGGCCAGATCATGTCGGCGGCCGCGCTGCTAAAGGCCACCGCGAAACCGAGCGATGCCGATATCGACGCCGCCATGTCCGGCAACGTCTGCCGGTGCGGAACCTATCAGCGCATCCGCGCGGCGATTCACCGAGCCGCGGGTTCGTCGAGCGAGAACAGACGATGAGCGAGAGCGCACCAGGTTCACGCTTCGATCGGCGCGAGTTTCTGAAGGTCGGAGCCGGCGTCGGCGGCCTGATGCTCAGTGTGGCAATTCCGTCGCTGTTGAGGCCGGCGTCGATATCGACTGCGCAGCAAACGTCGAGCTTCGCTCCGAACGCTTTCATTCGTATAGACCACGCAGGTGCAGTAACGCTGGTGATGCCCATGGTGGAGATGGGCCAGGGCATTTATACGGCGCTCACTATGCTGATCGCGGAGGAGTTGGAGGTCGACCTCGGGCAAGTCCGACTGGAGCATGCACCGCCCAACGACGCGCTCTATGCCAATGCGATCCTGCATGTTCAGACGACCGGCCTCTCTTCCTCGGTTCGGGCGTTCTGGACGCCGCTGCGCCAGGCCGGCGCAGTTGCGCGCACGCTTATCGTGTCGGCGGCAGCCAAGAAATGGGGAGTCGATCCTGGGACGTGTCGGGCACGGCGCGGCGTCGTGTACGACGGCGCTGCGACTCGCCAACTGCGCTACGGGGAGCTGGTCGATGCGGCTGCTGCGTTGCCGATTCCCGCGCCGGACAGCGTGGCACTGAAACAGCCGAAGGACTTCACTTTGATCGGCACGCCGGTCAAGCGCTTGGATTCAGCCGACAAGGTCAACGGTAAGGCGCAATTTGGCATCGACGCCAAGATACCGGGAATGAAGGTCGCCGCGATCGCCATATCGCCGGCTTTCGGCGGCAGTGTGAGATCGGTAAATGAGGCGGCGGCGCTTGCAGTCAGCGGCGTGCGCCAGGTCGTCCGGATCGAGGATGCGGTTGCCGTGGTCGCAGACCACACCTGGGCCGCCAAGAAGGGGCTCAAGGCCGCCGCGGTCGAGTGGGATGACGGTCCGAACGCGGCCCTCGGCAGTGCTGACATCCTTCGCCAGCTCCAAGAGCAATCCACGCGACCGGGCGCCGTGGCCCGCAATCAAGGCGACGCCCAAAAGGCGCTCGCGGGCGCAGCGCAACGCTTCGATGCGGTCTATCAGCTGCCCTTTCTCGCCCATGCCGCGATGGAGCCGATGAACTGCACCGTCCATCTGCAAAAGGATCGCTGCGACCTCTGGGTGGGAACGCAGGCACCGACACTGACCCAGGCAGTGGTTGCCGAGCTTCTAGGCCTGCCGAAGGACGCAATCAAGGTTCACAACCATCTGCTCGGCGGCGGCTTTGGCCGTCGACTCGATGCCGACGGCACGCTTCTCGCCGTGAGAATTGCGCAACACGTGAGTGGACCGGTGAAGGTCATCTGGAGCCGCGAAGAGGACATCCAGCACGACATGTACCGGCCCGCGTACTACGATCGACTGTCGGCCGGGCTCGACGCAAACGGTAAACCCGTGGCTTGGATCCACCGCGTCGCGGGTTCCTCGGTGCTGGCCCGCTACGCACCGCCACTTTTCAAAAATGGTCTTGACATGGATGCGGTCGAGGCCGCAGCGGAACCCCCTTACGAATTTCCCAACATTCACGTGGACTACGTGCGCGTCGAGCCACCCGGAATCCCCACGGCTTTCTGGCGCGGTGTCGGCCCGGTGAAGAACGTCTTCGTCGTTGAAAGCCTCATTGATGACCTGGCGGCGGCGGCGAAGCAGGATCCCGTTGTTTATCGCAGGTCGCTGCTCAGCAACAATCCGCGCGCCCTCGTAGTGCTGAACCTCGCCGCGGAAAAGGCGGGCTGGGGCCAGCCACTGCCGCCGCGGCGCGGTCGCGGGGTGTCGCTTCAGGCCGTCTTCGGGGGCTACATGTCGCAGGTGGCGGAGGTGGAGGTCGCGCCGGACGGCGCACTCAAGGTTCACCGCATTGTCTGTGCCGCCGACTGCGGCATCGTGGTCAATCCAAACACGATCGCGGCACAGGTGGAGGGCGGGGCGCTCTTCGGTCTCACGGCGGCGCTGTACGGCGCGATTACGCTCAAGCGCGGACGCGTGGAGCAAAGCAATTTTCACGACTACCGGCCGATGCGAATGAATGAAGTTCCGGTGGTGGAGACGCACATCGTCAAGAGCGCGGAGGCGCCTGGTGGGTTCGGCGAAGCGCCCTGTTCTTGTGTGGCCCCAGCGATAACCAATGCGATCTTCGCCGTGACGGGCAAGCGCATCCGCACCCTGCCGATCAATACCAGCCAGCTGCGATCCTGAGAGATGGACATTGACAGGTTGAAGAATCCGACAGTAAGAGCCGCGATCGAGGCGCTGCAGAAGGGCGATAAGCAGGCGTGGGCCGCGCTATTTGAGCCGGACGCGACGTTGTATGACGACGGTAACCCGCGCAGCCTCAAGAAATTTACTCAAGAAGCCCTCGGTCACGATCGCTTCAGATCCATCGATCTCGTCGAAAACCAGGGGCTCGATCTGACCGGAGGTTTTCACTCCGACCAGTGGGGTGACTTCCGGACCTATTTCAGATTCCAGCTCAGCTCGACTGGAAAGATCAAGCGACTGGATATCGGCCAAGCCGAATAGGTGCGCGGCTCGCCCTAGGAATTTGCCGCGTCTTTACAACGCAGCTCGCGCCGAATGATCTTTCCGGTCGCAGTCATCGGCAGTGACGCAACGAATTCTATTCGACGTGGATATTCGTGTGCCGACAGGCGGGACTTCACGTAGTTTTGCAGCTCGATCACCAGCATCTCGTTGGCGTCGATGCCGTCATGCAGGACGATGCAGGCCTTGACGATTTCCGTTCGCAATTCATCCGGTACGCCAATTACCGCCGCGAGCCGCACGGCGGGGTGGCCGAGCAGGCAGTCCTCGACTTCTCCCGGCCCGATGCGGTAGCCGCCACTCGTGATGACGTCATCGTCGCGACCGATGAATCGAATGTAGCCTTGGTCGTCGTGCTCCCCCAGATCGCCGGTCAACAGCCAGTTACCCACGAACTTGGCCGCGGTTGCTGCTTCGTTGTTCCAATACCGCAGGAACATGACCGGGTCGGGTCGTTCGACGGCAATGTTGCCGGCGACGCCTGCAGGCATTTCGCAGCCGGCCGCATCGACGATGGCGACACGGTGTCCCGGGACGGCCTTGCCGATTCGTCCCGGATGCGCGGTCTTGATTCGCCCGCAAGAAGAGATGACCATGTTGCATTCCGTCTGACCATAGAATTCATTGATGGTCAGCCCGAATGTCTTGCGCCCCCAATCGAGCAACTCCCGGCCGAGAGATTCTCCGCCGCTGGCAATGCTTCGCATGTCGAGGCGCCAACGCGCTCGCGGATTGGCCACGGTGCGCATCATTTTCAGCGCCGTCGGCGGTAGGAACGCATTGCGTACACCAAGATCGTCGATCAATTGAAACGCGGCTTCAGGGTCGAATTTGGCGAATCGATGCGAAACGACGGTGAGGCCGTGATGCCACGCCGGCATCAACACATCGTAAAGGCCGCCAATCCACGCCCAGTCCGCCGGCGTCCAAAAGCGGTCGCCGCTTTGCGGCGCAAAATCGTGTGAAAGCTCAACTCCCGGAAGGTGACCCAGTAAGACTCGGTGCGCGTGCAATGCGCCTTTCGGGGAGCCGGTCGTGCCGGACGTGTAAATGATCAGCGCAGGATCATCGGCATTGGTGATGACGGGCTCGAATTGTGCGCTCTGGCAAGATAGACCCTGATGAAAGTCAACAGCGTTCGCGCGAACGCCATCGATCGTGTAGATGATTTTCAGTTCGGGCAGCCGACCCTGGATTGACTTGAGTTTCGCCGCTCCCGCAAGATCCGTTATGACCGCTCTCGCGCCGCTGTCGGAGAGCCGATATTCAAGAGCCTCAATTCCGAACAAACTAAATAGCGGTACGGCGATCGCGCCGATTTTATAGATCGCCACGTGGGCGATCGCCGTCTCGGGCGTCTGGGGCAAGAGAACCGCAATGCGATCGCCCCGACGAAGACCGGCGCTCAACATCAGGTTTGCCGTTTGATTGGAGAGCCGGCGGATTTCGGCAAAGGTGTACTCGATGCACTCGCCGACCGGCGGCTTGTGTATCAAAGCGACGCGGGCAGGCTGCTGGCTCCATTTATCACAGACGTCTACGCCGATGTTATAGCGCTGCGGCAGATTCCATCTGAAAGCGGCGGCAATCTGTTCGAGGTCCATCGGGGTCGCTGATCGAATAGCAGGCAGCGAGCTTCCTTTAGTCAGCGCTGCACGCAAAATTCGCAGCGTCAGTGACGGCGCCGGATCCCTTGTACTTCGCGACTTGGGGAAACAGACACAAGGGGCGAGTCATTGCCACGCCCTTCGCTTTGTCATCCGAGACGAATTTCGTCGCCACGATCCGGGTCGGCGCCACGTCCTTTTCCACCCATTGCTCGAGCGCGACCACCATGTCGTGCTCCGCGTCCCCGACACCACCCGCTTGCCCGAATTGATTGGGACCTGGACCGCCACCGCAGTGGCCTACGCCCGGCGCCAGGAAAAGCCGATAAAACTCTTGCGTGCGCGCGAGCGCTGCCGGATCGGATTTCTGCCCCTGGGCCGCCACGACGGCTTGATAGAACTTCACCGAACTCAGCGGCGTGACGATCGAATCCACCATGCCGGCATATTGAATCAACTTCCCGTGGCGCGCCTTGAACTTCGTGAAGTGCACGTCCCCGGCATTCATGATGGGTCCGATGATCCTCTCGGCATCAGCCCGTCCCTTCTCGATGTCAAAGCCGTGGAAGGTCCATTTCTTGTCCTGGTAAACGAAATTTCTGTAGAAATTGGCGCCGTACATGCTCATCTGCGCTTCCGTTTCTGCGGCTTCAAAATTGTTGGCGCTGATGGTATCGCCCCACCCTGGGTTCTCGCCGCCATAGGCCTGGCCCGCGTAGGTCGGCTTCCCGGAGCGATCCTTGGGTCCTTGGTGAATGGACTGATAGGTTCGCAGCTTTGCGGGCGTGAGCCCGATCGAGGCGGGCGCCACTTCGCATCGCAGCGGATCGCTGACAAACCCGGACTTCGCACTGCCTGTATCGCAAGCCGCAGAGACGGCGGTGCCGATCTTGGCCAGGTCGTCCGGTGAAAGATAGCTCTCTCGATTCGCCAAGTTGAGGTTTTCGGTCCACATGAAACTTGAAAAAAGATCCGTCCATTGGTTCGCGGCAGCGCCGCTGACGATGCCGTCAAAGTCCTCGGGATAACGCTGCGCTTCCATGAACCCTTCCTGACCGCCCTTTGAACATCCCACGAAGTAGGAATGTGCCGCCGGGCGACCATAGAACGCGGCGGTAATGGCCTTGGCCGCTACCGCGGTGAGGTGGACCGCGCGATGGCCATGGTCGATGATTTTTTCCGGATGGCCGAAGGCCCAATCCGCGCTCGTAGGACCAATCGCCGGCGCGTCATGGCCATCGTCGGTCGAAGCGACTACGGAACCGCCGAGTAGAGGGTTGAGCATGGAGTCATAGCGAATAGATCCGGCGAAGCCGCCATTGCCGACCGATTCGTAGCGGCCGCTCCAGCCGGAGACGGGAAGCCATACTTCGAACTTGATATCCGAATCTTTAGTCGGCCGGATGTCCCCGCCACCCCGGCAAAAGGCCACCGGAACCGGCGTCGACCGCATGAACGCACTGGCCCAGGAGGGAACGGGCGGGGTGAAAGCCCCGGCTGCAACGGATTGGGCCAGCGTGATCGTGGTGTTCGGCAGCGCGACCCGCGCCAGATCTTCACAACTCGCCGCGGCGGCGGGCAACGCGCCGCACGTCAGCAAGGCGGCTGGAATCAATGGCAGTAGAAACCTCAGATTAGAACCAGTCATTTTCAATTTCCCCATTTCGCAATGAATGTGCCCGCGCCCGTCAGTCTACAAGAACCTGCCTCGTCGAATTGCTGCTTGTGCTAGTGCCTCGAGGTGAGGGTGATACCGATGGTACGTGGCCTGAAGGTGCGATCCACGTAGATCGTATCGATGTTGGACCCGGTCTGATTGCGGCTTAAGACGGGATGAGAATCGAACACGTTCTTGGCGAAGAGGGAAAGATCGATGCCGTTGGCGAATCGGACGCCTAGCCGCAGGGCAAGTAGATTCGTCTGTGGCATCGCGACCAACCCGGCTGAATAGGTCTCATTGCCGGGATCTTCTGACGGCGTCGGGGTTGTCTGCCGGCTCGCGAATTGATCATCGGCGCGCACATAGCCATTGTGTCCCCAAGCGACGAAGTCATATTGCGCGTTCATCGCAACGGTCCATGGGTTGACGCCCAGGGAATTTCCGGCGCGTACCAGTACCGGGCGAATTCCGGTCGCCGGATCGGGCGGGGACAAGATCGATTCATCGAAGACCGCATGGTTGTAGCCTATGCTAAGGCCGGTGGTCAGGTGATCGGTAGCGAGGAACTCGCCCTGAAAATCAAAACCCCTGCTGGTTGCCTTGCCTAGGTTGGCCACGAAGTCCAAACCGCAACCTGTGCCGAGAATGACCTGCTGTTGAATGCCGCTCCACTTCACGTCGAAGATGCTGGATTCCAACCGCAGGCGCCCACCCATCAAACGGTTCTTCGAACCCACCTCGTAGCTCCAAACGGAATCCGATTTATAAGAATCCGGCGCGGAAGTATAACCGAGCGAGGCAAGATCCGCGTCGCAGCGCGCCGGAATCGCGGGATTCGCCCCGCCCGTGCGGAAACCCTTGGCCGCCGTGGCATACACCAAGTTGTCGGGATTGATCTGGTAGGAAACACCATACTTCGGTATCACCGGCGTCTCGGACTCATTCCCAGGGACCACGGTAAGACCGCCATTAAAGGGGCCGTCGCTCCGATTGACGAAACTGAATGTCGATCGTTGTACTCGGACGCCCGCCGTTACCGTCAAGCCGCCAACGACTTTGAAGCTGGCCTCGCCGAAGCCGGCGATCTGCTTGTCGAAGGAATTGATGATGGATCGATAGCTGTAGATCCCGTCGGCGAGCCCCATCCCGAAAATCTGCTGGGTCGTTCCTCCGAGCGCAATCTGAACCAGCTGGTCAAAAGCCGCCGGCGTGTCGGGAACGTATTGATTCGATGACTGATGCTCGCTCTGGTAGAACGCGCCCGCCAACCACGTGAAACGTGAGTCGAGATTGTTCGACTGAATGCGCACCTCCTGGGTGAAGGCCTTCTGCGAGGTCACAAATAGATCCTGGCTTCGATAATCCGGATCTCCCGGGACCGGGTGCGTGGGGCTGATCGCGATCCCCAAATCGTTGGGAATCAATGCCGACAAGTCCCGATTATTTTCATTGTCTTGCTCGTAGAACGAGGTGTTGGAGGTGATGGTGAAATAGTCGGTCGCGTAGTTGATGTTGAGCGCGGGCAGGTAGCTGACCGCCTTGAAGGGAGCCGTGACCGGTGCGCCATTGTTGAACTGGTGCTCGCTGGGGTTCGACAAGTACTCCCAGTACGTCTGCGAATCGTTGATATAGATATCCTGGTAGTAAAACGATGGCGTGATGAGCAAGTGGTCGATGGGCTGAATGGCGAACGCCAGCCGCGCGTTGTAAGAGTTCTGCCAATCGTCGTCCTTCGCGATCAATGCCCCGCCAAATCGCTCGACGCGATTGGTATAGCCGCCGTCCCGCCGATAGGACGCGCTGGCGCGAAATCCAAGCGTATTTTCGGCGATGGGACCGCCCGCCGCAACGCCCGCTTCGAAACTGGGATCGCCATGCTCGGTGAACCCGATCTCGCTGCGGACATAGTCGCTGAATTGAGTGAGACTCGGCTGCGGCGTGATGAACCGAACAGTGCCGCCCTCGGATCCCGCCCCGAACAAAGTTCCCTGCGGTCCGCGCAAGATCTCGACGCGCTCCAGATCGAACACGTTTGGAAATACGGTGGTGCTGGAGAATCCGATGACCCGGGATTGGACCGGCGTATCGTCGATATAGACGCCGGTCGTCGAGGCTCCGCTATTTGAACTGATACCGCGGATTGCGATCTCGGTGCTGCCGGCGTTGCCTCGGTTAAAGGTCACGCCGGGCGTGATCAGGGCGATGTCATCGATTTGCTTGACCCCCTGTTCGTCAAGCGTTTTCTGGGTGTACGCGCTGGCGCTGATCGGCACGCTGCTGAGGAGCCTGGCTTGCCGGGTTGCAGTGACAACGACCTCATCGAGCTCCGCGCTCGCGCCGTCGGCGCGAACATGATCAGCTATGCCAAGACCACCAATAGAAATAATAACGGCCGCAGTCAGGACGTTCAGGCGCATGAAATCCCCCCTGCCTCATTCGAGGCTTTGTATGGCCGTCGTCCGATAATGCGACGGTCTCATGTTGGAGAAGAGTCATTGCCGATCGATCGGTTACCTCTCGAGGAATGTTTCTTTTGCAATTCGATTTCGCGGTCTGTCGTGTCCCAACGTCAACAGCGCGAGCAGACTGATGAGCGCAGCGGCGCTCAAGTAGAGGCCCACCCACTGCAGGCCGCCGCGAATTGCCAGTGATTGCGCGACCATCGGCGCAATGCCGCCGCCCAGAATGCCGCCGACCGTGAAGGCGACGGAGACTCCGGTATATCGGACGCGGGCGGGAAACAGACTTGGCATCCAAGCTCCGAGCGGACCGTAGAGCAGACCCATCACGAACAGCGCGGTGGACAAAAATAACCAAATTGCCGCGAGCGATCCGCTGGTCAGTAGCGGCGCGAGCAGCAGACCCACCGGAACTGCAACACCGCAGCCAATGATCAGCACGCGGCGTGGATCGCTGCGGTCAGACCAATAGCCCGAGCACAGTATTCCCGCGGCAAGGAAGGGAATTGCGGCGAGCAAGACACCCAGAAATTCGCGGCGGTCATAGCCAAGCGTCGTCGTGGCGTATCCCAACGTGAATGTGGTGGTTAGGTAAAAGATCGCGAACGCGGCCACCACCGCAAGCGTCCCGGCCAGGGTCTGCCTTGGAAAATTCAGCAGCAGCGTTGCAGCAGGTACGCGCGGCGGTAACCCTTCCTTCAGAGCGGCAGCGAACACCGGAGTTTCGGTCAACCGCATCCTGACCCAAAGCCCCAAGCCGACCAGTACCGCGCTTGCGAGGAACGGAATCCGCCAACCCCAGGCCAGGAATTGCGCAGGGCTCAAGACGAGGCCGAGCAGTAGAAAGAATCCATTGGCAGCAAAAAAGCCCACCGGCGCACCCAGCTGAGGAAACATGCCGAATCTGCCGCGAAACGCCGGTGGCGCATTCTCAATCGCCAGCAGGGCAGCGCCGCCCCATTCGCCGCCCAACCCCAGGCCCTGGCCGAATCGCAGGAGGCACAGCAGGATCGGCGCAGGCCAACCGATGTCCGAGTACGTGGGTATCGCGCCAATCGCCATGGTTGCAGTGCCCATGAGCAGGAGAGAGGCAATCAAAGTCGACTTTCGACCGACGCGATCTCCAAAGTGGCCGAATGCAAGCGCGCCAATGGGACGGGCCAGAAACGCGACGCCGAAGGATGCATAGGCTGCAAGCAGTTGGGCGGATGGCGGAGCAGCGGCAAAAAACAGTTTGCCGAAGACCAGAGAGGCGGCCGTACCGTAGATGAAGAAGTCATAGAATTCGATGGCGGTGCCGGCGAGACTTGCTGCCAGGATGCGTGACGATGATCCGACCGGTAAATTTTTTGACATTGATTCTCCCAGCCGGCGGCGCGCGGTCTTCGGGAGGCCGCATCGCGGAGCGCCGGACGTGTTAAAGCCTTGAAGTGATGGTGATGCCGATGGTGCGTGGGCGGAACGTGCGGTCCGCGTAAATCAGATCGAGATTGGACCCCGTTTGGTTGCGACTCAGCAAAGGATGAGAATCGAACACGTTCTTGACGAAGAGCGAAAGATCGACGCCGTTGTTGAACCGCGTACCGAGGCGAAGTGAAAGCAGGTTCGTCTGAGGCAGCTTCACCAATCCCGACGCATAAGTCTGATTGCCGGGATCCTCGGCCGCGGTCGGGGTCGTTTGTCTGCTCGCGAATTGATCGTCGACACGCGCATATCCATTGCGTCCCCAGGCAACGAAGTCATATTGCAGATTCATCGCGACCGTCCAGGGATTGACGCCTAAAGAGTCCCCCTTGCGCGCGATCACCGGGCGAATCCCCGTCACCGGATCAGGCGGGGAGAGCAGCGATTGGTCGAACACCGCATGGTTGTAGCCTACGGCAAGGCCGCTGGTAAGGTGATCGGTGATGAGGAACTCGCCCTGAAAATCAAACCCCTTGCTGGTGGCCTTGCCCAAGTTGGCCACGAAGTTCAAGCCGCAGCCCGTACCGAGAATGACCTGCTGTTGAATCCCACTCCACTTCACATCGAAGATGCTGGATTCCAACCGCAGGCGTCCTCCCATCAAGCGGTTTTTGGATCCGACCTCATAGCTCCAGACCGAATCTGATTTATAAGTATCCGGCGCGGAGCTATAACCGAGTAAGGCAAGATCCGCGTCACAACGCGCCGGAATTGCGGGATTGGCCCCGCCCGTGCGGAACCCCTTGGTGGCCGTCACATAAACCAAGTTGTCGGGATTGATCTGGTAGGAAGCACCATACTTCGGCACCACCGGTGTTTCCGACTCATTGCCGTTCACCACCGTGAGACCGCCGTTGAATGGACCATCGCTCCTGTTCGTGAAGCTGAACGTCGATCGTTCTACTCGCAGACCCGCCGTCAGAGTGAAACCGCCAACGACTTTGAAGCTGGCCTCGCCGAAGGCGGCGATCTGTTTGTCGAAGGAATTGATGATGGATCTGTAGCTGTACACGCCGTCGGCGAGACCCATCCCGAAGATTTGCTGGGTCGTTCCACCCAGCGCGGCCTCGACGAGTCGGTCAAAAGCCGCCGGCGTGTCGGGCACATACTGATCCGACGACTGATGCTCACTCTGGTAAAACACGCCCGCCAACCACGTGAAGCGCGAGTCGAAATTATTTGACTGAATGCGTACCTCTTGGGTGAAGGCCTTCTGCGAAGTAATGAATAGATCTTGACTGCGATAGTCAGGATCTCCCGGAACCGGGTGTGTGGGGCTGAGCATGACTCCCAAATCGTTAGGGATCAATGCCGACAAGTCCCGATTATTCCGATTGTCTTGCTCGTAGAACGACGTGTTGGAGGTGATGGAGAAATACTCGGTGGCGTAGTTGACGTTGAGAGCCGGCAGAGAGCTGATTGCTTGGAAGGGCGCGGTCACCGGCGCGCCGTTGTTGAACTGCCCTTTGCCGGGGTTCGACAGGTACTCCCAGTACGTCTGCGAATCGTTGATATAGATATTCTGGTAATAAAACGACGGCGTGATGAGCAGGTGATCCACGGGCTGAAAGGCGAGGGCCAAGCGCGCATTGTAGGAGTCTTGCCAGTCATCGTTCTTGGCGATCAAGGCGCCGCCAAAGCGCTCGACGCGATTGGTATAGCCTCCATCGCGCCGATACGAGACGCTGGCGCGAAAGCCAATTTTTTCTTCAACCAGGGGGCCGCCAAGCGCCGCGCGTGCCTCGAAGCTAGGATCGCCATGCTCGGTAAACGCCAACTCGCCCCGGGTGTAGTCGGTGTATTCAGTGAGGCTGGGCTGTGGTGTGATGAATCTGACGGTCCCGCCTTCGGATCCCGCGCCGAATAAGGTTCCCTGCGGCCCACGCAGAATCTCTACCCGCTCCAGATCAAACACGTTCGGAAATATGGTGGTGCTGGAAAAACCGATGACGCGAGATTGAATCGGGGTATCGTCGATGTAGACACCGGTCGTGGAAGCCCCGCTATCGGAGCTGATTCCGCGAATGGCGATTTGAGTGCTGCCGCTGTTGCCCCGGGTAAAGGTCACGCCGGGCGTGATCATAGCGATGTCGTCGATTTGCTTGACATCCTGAGCGTCCAAACTCTTGCGCGAGAATGCACTGGCGCTGATCGGTACGCTACTGAGGAGCCTGGCTTGCCGGGTCGCGGTGACGACGACTTCTTCGAGCTTGGCCTCTTCGCCCGAACCATCCGAGACTTTGGCGCGGGCGGATCCGTCAGGTCGGAGTGACGCCGATTGATTGGTCGAAACTTGAGCCAATCGGAGTCGATTCCAGAAGCTTTTTTTCCCCTCGCGTGGCATGTCGTCTGCCGCCGCCGGGGCTGAGGCCACCGCCACCGCCGGGGCCGAGCCCGCCGGCGTGCTCGCTGCCGGCGACTTTGCTGGATCAGTATGCGTCCCAACCGGGACGATCGTGACGGTCTTTTCATCCAGGTATTTAAATGTGAATCCGGTGCCGTTGAGCAGCTGCCTAAGCGCCTCCTCCGACGTAAGCTCCCCGCTCGCGCCCTTGGTCCGCAAAACGTTGATCTGCTCCGATACGTAAACGATCTGAAAATTCCGATCCTTGGCGAGGGTTTGCAGGGCAGGGCCCAAGTCTTGGGCGGGAATGTTGGTCGGTTTCCTGATGGAGGCATGAACATTGTCGGCCACGGACTGTCCGCTGATGCAAAGAGCAAGGGCGGCGGCTCCGATGCTCAGACAGGCAAGATCGCTCATGCGCCTTGTCAAGCTTGATCCAGCCTTAACCTGATGTTGCGACGGTCTCATGCCGGAGATGAGCCTTGAAGCATCGATCGTTTGCTTCTTTATGAAGTATTTTTCTCAATTCGAATCTGGGACCCCGTCTCAACGATGCGCAGCTCGGGGCGTGCACGCAGAAAGCGAATCAGCGATGCCGGATCCGTCGATGAAAATACCCCACTGACATGAAATGTCTCTAGCCTGGGATCCCCGACAATCAACTGCCTCTCGTTGTAACGGTTGAATTCATCCGCGACATCGGCCAATGAGGCGGACTCGAATATCAGTTGCCGCTGGGTCCACGCGGTCGCACTGGCGATGTTCGGGTGCTCCGCAATTTGAATCCTTTTGGGCGTGACGGTGAGCTGCTCGCCGGCCGCAACCAGGATGTTGCCGATCTGCCCCGGAGCGATTGCCGGAAACTCCAAGTTGGACTGACGCGATCCGAGGGCGGCCGCCGGAACGTCATGGTCGGCGAGTGCAGCAGCGTGGCTGGTCATGATGGCCACTCGGCCTTCGACGACGGTTACGACCGTGTCCTCGCGCTTCTGGTAAACATCGAACTCCGTGCCGACGGCGCGCACCAGGGTGGCGCCGGTCTTCACAATGAATGGCCGTGCGACATCCTTCGCCACGCGGAATAGTGCCTGTCCTCGGAGAAGCTCAACGCGACGCTCCTGTTTCGAGTAGCGCACGACGATCTTCGACCGCGAATTCAACTCGACGGTTGATCCATCCGCGAAGGTGAGAGAGCGCTGTTCACCAATCGCCGCGGCGTAGGTGGGCGCACGAAAATTTTGCAGAAAGAGAATCGCGGAAATGGCTATCAAGGCCATCGAAGCTGCGATCGCGCCCAAACGCCGGCGTCGCCCCCATCGGCGTTGCTCGTGAGGAGCGGGGGCCTGCGCCGGCTCCGCAGCATTTGGAAAAAACGCCGGTGCTGCTCGTGCGGCAATGTCGAACCTCGAGCTCTCCGCGCTGCGGGAATTGGTCAATTCAACCACGTTGTCGCGATCCATCGCCGCCTGGGCAATGAGTGTGTCGCGGTCAAACTTTCCCTCCGGATCAAGGTGCGGCCCCTCGTTCCATATTGCGGCGAGTTCCAAATATGCACTCAAGTGCTGCGGCGATTTTCGCAGCCAGCAGTCGAATGCATAGCGTGCCGCTTCATCGAGGTCGCCGGCGCGACTGTCGATGAACCACGCACAGGCCTCTTCGTAGATCTGGGTATTGAGCTTGATACGCTGTTCCATAATTGTTCAGGCCTGTTCCAGACGCAGTCGCAAATGCAATAGGGCTTTCATTAGATATTTCTTGACCATCGGGCGCGAAGTCTCCAGGCGGGCAGCAATTTCGTCGAACGATAGCCCGTCGCGCCGATGAAGCATGAAGGTTGCGCGCGCTTTTGGCGAGAGTTCCTCGAGCGCCAGCTGCATCCCCTCGAGGCACTGTTGCGCCTCCAGAGCCAACCCGGGGTCGGCATCGTGGGTGGTGGCCGGCTCGTTCAGCAATTGCGCCAATTGGATGGTGGGCGGCGTTGCCGACTGGCGCATGGTGTTGCGCCACCGTGAAAAGATAAGCTTCGGGAGAGCGGATCGAATCGGCATTGGAGATGCGCAGCATGCGCAGATATACCTCTTGCACGATATCCGGCACATCGGCGACATTGCGCGCGCGGGCGAACACGAAGCGGCGCAATTGCGTTCCATGGCTTGCGACGAGGCCCGTAACCAATTCTTGCGCGCTTTCAGCCTCTGCCAATAGGAGCTCCCCCAATTCTTTTGATCCTATTAGGTACAAGAGCGATTGGAACCTATTTGGTTACCTCTAAAGCCAAAATTAATGTGATGTCGCAGTGCAGCACGTCAGCCTCGCTGGGAAGCGAGCATTTAGTGCGTCGATTTTGGGGCGGTAGTCTGGTTCGATCCCCAACATCGGCGAGAATCGGGATCCCAGGTTGTATTCAATGCAATCAATGCTTAATATGCAATCAATGATTGTTGGAGAACGTATGGCGAGTATAACAATCCGGGACATAGATGAGCGCTTCAAGGCGCGACTTCGGGTGCGGGCAGCCCACCATGGACGCTCAATGGAGGAGGAAGCACGCGACATTCTTCGCACCGCGCTGGCAACTGGACGCTCGCGGAGGGGATCTCTGGTGGATTCCATTCGCGCTCGTATCGAGCCATTCGGAGGCGCGGAGTTGGAAATTGCACCTCGCGAAGCCATACGTGAGCCGACGAATTTCGATACTTGATCGTTCTTGATACCAACGTGCTCTCTGAGGCGCTGCGACCGGTGCCTCAACCGTCCGTCCTGGATTGGCTGGCGAATCAGCCGCGCGCGTCCTTATTCATTACCACCGTAACCCGGGGCGAAATTCTCTACGGCATTCGATTGCTCGCCGACGGCAAACGGCGGCAAGGACTGTGGGATGCCGCAAGGAAAATTTTTGATGCAGATTTCGCCGATCAAGTCTTAAGTTTCGACAGCGAGGCTGCGGACATGTACGCGGAAATCGCCGCCTCGCGACGAGCGGCGGGGAAACCCATCAGCCAGTTCGATGCCATGATTGTCGCAATGGCTCGTTCGCGAGGAGCAAGCGTTGCTACGCGCAACGTGCAGGACTTTGAGGACTGTGGCGTTGATGTAATCAATCCCTGGACGGCGTAGACCTAGATGAAGTGCCCGTGTCATGTGGCATCAGGGCCAAAGGAAACACGAGAGACGTATTGCTGTCGCCTAGAGTGGACCGGTGCTGCGACTTCTCTCTCCCGTGGCGGCGGTCCGGACACAGAGCCAGCGCTCGTCGACGCGGGACGCGCTTCAAGGTTTCGAAGCGCGTCCCGCTGATCAAGTCAATCTCAAGTCACGCCAAATCGGTCGAGGCTCATCACTTTGGTCCACGCCTTCACGAAGTCCTTCACAAATTTCTCCTGCCCATCGGAAGAGGCGTAGACCTCCGCCACGGCGCGCAGTTCGGAATTTGAACCGAACACCAGGTCAACCGGGGTCGCCTTCCACTTGAGCGCGCCGGTCTTGCGATTGTGCCCTTCGTAGATGCCCTCGGACGAGGCGGCCTTGTTCCACGAGTAGGACATATCGAGCAGGTTGACGAAGAAGTCGTTCGTCAAAGTCCCCGGCCGATCCGTGAATACGCCGTATTGCGTTTGTCCTGCATTCGCGTTGAGGACCCGCAAGCCGCCGACCAGAACGGTCATTTCGGGAACGGTCAACGTCAAATTGCTCGCCCGATCGACCAGCATTGCCGCGGGAGCGCGATTCACGCTGTTGCCGAAATAGTTCCGGAAGCCGTCCGCGGTCGGTTCGAGCACGGCGAAGGACACCGGATCCGTCTGGTCTTGCGATGCGTCGGTGCGTCCCGGCGTGAAGGGCACGTTCACATTGTAGCCTGCTTTTTTCGCAGCCTGCTCGACCGCGGCGCCTCCGCCCAGTACGATCAGGTCAGCGAGTGAAACCTTCTTCCCGCCGGCTTGCGCGTGGTTGAAGTCCTTCTGGATGCCTTCCAGATGCCGCAACACGTTGGCCAGTTCTCGCGGGTTGTTCACGTCCCAATCCTTCTGCGGCGCGAGACGAATTCGCGCGCCGTTCGCGCCGCCGCGCTCATCGGTGCCGCGGAATGTGGCAGCCGACGCCCAAGCGGTTCTGACGAGCTCGGCGCTGGTGAGGCCGGATGCGAGGATCTTGGATTTCAGTTCCGCGATATCCGCCGTGTCGATGATCTTATAATCGGCCTTGGGCAGTGGATCCTGCCAGATCAAATCCACGCTCGGAACCTCCGCACCGAGGTAACGAGCGCGCGGGCCCATGTCGCGGTGGGTCAGCTTGAACCACGCCTTGGCAAACGCGAGCTTGAAGTCCTCGGGGTGCTGTCTCCAGCGCGTCGTGATCGCGCGGTAGCTGGGGTCGAACTTGAGCGCCAGGTCCGTCGTGAACATGATCGGCGCATGTCGTTTGTTCGGATCTTGCGCGTCGGGCACAAGGTTCTCTCCCTTGCCGTTCGCAGGAGTCCACTGTATCGCTCCGGCGGGACTCTTGGTTTGCACCCAGTCGAAGTTATACAGGTTGTCCAGGTATTGCTGCGTAAATTTGGTCGGACTTGCCGACCATGCGCCCTCCAGGCCGCTGGTGACCGCATCGTCCCCCTTGCCCGTGCCGCAGCTGTTCTGCCAGCCGAGTCCCTGCTGCTCGACGCCGGCGGCGGCGGGCGCGGGTCCCACGCACTTGGACGGATCGTGCGCACCATGTGCCTTACCGAAGGTGTGACCACCTGCGATCAGCGCAACTGTCTCCTCGTCGTTCATCGCCATGCGGCCAAACGTCTCGCGAATGTCCTTGGCGGCGGCCAGCGGATCCGGATTACCGTTCGGACCCTCCGGATTCACGTAAATCAATCCCATCTGCACCGCCCCGAGAGGCTTTTCCAGTTTCCGGTCGCCGCTGTAGCGCTCGGCGCCGTCGAGAAACTTCTTCTCGGGGCCCCAGTAGACCAGGTCCGGCTCCCAGTCATCCGCGCGTCCGCCCCCGAAGCCAAAGGTCTGAAAGCCCATTTGCTCCAGCGCGACATTCCCGGTCAGGACCATAAGGTCGCCCCAGGAGAGCTTCTCTCCGTATTTCTGCTTGATCGGCCACACCAAGCGGCGCGCCTTGTCGAGATTCCCATTGTCCGGCCAGCTGTTGAGCGGCTCGAATCGCTGCTGAGCGCCGCTCGCGCCACCGCGACCGTCTCCGGTACGGTAAGTCCCGGCACCGTGCCAGGCCATGCGGATGAAGAACGGCCCGTAGTTGCCGTAGTCGGACGGCCACCAATCCTGCGAAGTCGTCAGGACCTTTGCGATGTCTTGCTTCACGGCTTGGAGGTCGAGACTCAAAAAGGCTTTCGCGTAGTTGAAGTTCTCTCCCAGCGGATTGGACTCGGTAGCGTGCTGTCGCAGCGGCGACAGGTCCAATTGCTCGGGCCACCAGAACTGGTTTGGCCGCGGATCTCCCTCAGCGCCGACAGCAACGGTTGATAGCAAGGGCAGCATGGCGACCGCGCTTGCGATCAGCGACACCGCTAGATAGTTTTTCTTCATGTACTTCTCCTCGAGCGAACGCAACGACAGATGAAGGCGATTCTATGGTCATGCCACGGTACGGCTAATTGATTTATTCAATTGCTTCGATAGATATAAAGAATCGAGAGGCGAGCAGAGGGGCCCGATTAGCCTGTTCTCCACGCGGCACTTGACCTTAAACATATATTCAATGTGTAGAGTGCGGGTGTGCGCCCGCTGGCAACGCGTGACTGGTGGCCGCTACCAAAGTTGCGACGATACTCAAAATATAGGGGTCGATACTTGTCGATGAATGAGGAGGAAACCCCCGTGAAGAAAAATCAAGAACAAGCCACTGGCGGCTTGCCGACTATGTTGGAACAAGGTAGCCGCCGGACATTTCTCGCGCGCGCCGGCGGCGCGGCGGGACTCCTCGCGGCGGGTGCGTGCTCGACACGCCGATGGCAGCAGCTGACGGCCCCAGACCTGCGCTTCGTGGTTCTAACGTGGAGAATCCAATGAATTCAAGCAAAGGATTTTGGCCCAACGGGGCCAGGCTGGCAGTGAGCATTTCCTTGATGTTTGAGGGCGGTGGTCAGCCCATCTCGGGCGCCGGCGGACCCATTCCTGAACCGATCGAGAAGGGCGTTCCGGATCTTCCGACAAACGCTTTCTTTGCCTATGGTTACTACGAAGGCATTCCTCGTGCGCTGAATCTGTTTGATAAGCACAAGATTAAAGTATCAAGCTTTATGATCGGCAAGGCCGTCGAACAGGCCCCCGACCTTGCGCAGGAAATTGTTAGGCGCGGTCACGAGGCGGCAGCGCATGGTCGCATCTGGTCAAATTCCTACAATCTGCCGCGTGACCAGGAAAAGAGGTTTATCGCAGACTGCGTTGAGACAATTCACCGGATTACGGGCCAGCAGCCGATCGGGTGGAACGCATATTGGATGCGCAGCTCGATTCATATCCTCGAAACGCTGCAAGAACTCGGTTTTATTTATCAAATCGATGAGCCGAGCCACGACGAACCCTTCATCATTCCGGTCAAGGGCAAGGACTTCGTCACGGTGCCCTATACATTCCATATGAACGACATCTCCTCGTTTCCGTTCGAGCACTACAATCCGATGGCCTACGAACAGGCCCTCAAGGATGAATTTGACCAGCTCTATGAAGAGGGTGCATCGCGCCGACGGCTGATGTTGATCGGCATGCATGACCGCATCAATGGCCATGCCAACCGTATTCGGGTGCTTGATCGTTTTCTTACTTATGCAACGTCAAAGGGTGACGTCTGGTTCGCCCGAAAGGATGAGATTGCGAAGTGGGTTCTGGCGCACCGGGACAGCACTCCGATACTTCAACGAGGTCCGGCCTCCGTGACAGGGTTGCCCGGCTCGTCGGCATGAGTGAGAAAACTCTCACGGCGATCAACCCCAGCGACATGCGCTTGAACAACGCACTCACCTTGAGACAACCGATCCGATCGCGGGCACGCTTCTTGCCGGAAGATTGGGTGCAACCGTGAGCCCATAGTGGACACCACACAGGAAACATCAAAGGACTTGGTGTCGGCCCCGAACAGGTTCTCTGCTCTTTCCGCGCACGACGCAAAAGGAGATTGTCATGCAAATGAAAAGCCGCAGTTTTACCGACGGTTCGCCCATCCCAAGCGAATTTGCCTTCGCGGCGATTCATCCTACCAGTCACATCACTCTCAGCACGAACCGCAACCCGCACCTGGCATGGACAGATGTGCCCGATGGCACGAATTCGTTTGCGCTGATTTGCCATGACTATGATGTACCGAGCAGAGGCGACGATGTGAATCAGGAGAACCGGGAAGTGCCGGCCTCATTGCCGCGTGTCGATTTCTTTCACTGGGTCCTGATCGATATTCCCGCGACGGCGCGCGTGATCGAAGCGGGCACCCACAGCAACCGCGTGACCCCGCGCGGTAAACCGGGCCCTGTCGCGCCATACGGCCTGCGCCACGGCATCAACGACTATACGAGTTGGTTCGCCAACGACGCCGACATGCGCGGCGACTACTATGGATACGATGGACCCTGCCCGCCATGGAATGACTCACTGATTCATCATTACGTCTTTGCACTCCACGCAATCGACTTGTCACGGCTGGAGGTTCACGGTCTTGTGAGCGGCCCCAGCGTCAGAGCCGCGCTGGCTGGGCATGTGCTGGCTAAGGCGGTCTTGACAGGCACCTACTCTCTCAATCCACGGGTGCAGGCGAGCTAGAGGACACGCATTGCGTATGTATGGAGGAAGAGTGTGGGCATAAAGGCCTGTTTACGCTGGCTACAACGATTGGCGTTTGTTGTTGGCATCATGATGGCGGCGTGGTGCGAATTTATTCTTCCACAGTGCCGCAATAGGATGCGCGCACGTTGTTATCGGGGAAATACATGTCGTTAAAGAGCGTTGTTCTTGTCGCCGGTGTTCACGGTGTGAGCGGCCACGCCGCCGGCGAACATTGGGCTTCTGTTCCTGGTGCACAGGTATACGGACTGTCCAGGCGTTCGGCGCCTCTGCCGAAAGGAGTGACTGAAATAATCGGAGACTTGCTCGATCCAGGCGATTTGCAGCGCAAACTTGGCAAGATCAACTTTACCCATGTCGTCTTTGGGGCTTACGTCGAAAAGCCAACTGCCGCAGAACGAAGCGAAGTCAACGTGGCCATCGTCAAAAACCTCTTCGATGTTGTTGAGAAGACCTCGCCATCGTTGCGGCAGGTTACTTTCTATCAGGGAGGCAAAGCCTATGGGGCCGACTTGGGGCCCTTCAAGACGCCGGCCCGTGAAGATGATCCGCGGCTGATGCCGCCGAATTTCTACTATGACCAGGAGGACTTTCTCAGGTCGCGGCAAAAGGGAAAATCATGGCATTGGACGGCCCTTCGTCCTGAGGCGACAGTCGGTTTTGGTATTGGCAACCCGATGAATCTCGGAATGTCTATTGCCGTGTATGCAGCAATTTCGAAGGAACTTGGTTTGCCGCTCAGGTTTCCGGGAACGGAGAAGAGCTATCGAGTGCTGTACCAGATTACCTCTGCCGATATTCTCGCCAAGGCCACGATATGGGCTGGGCAGACTGCGGCAGCCAGAAACGAGATCTTCAATATCACCAATGGCGACTATTTCCGATGGCGGCATCTCTGGCCGCGCATCGCGGCCATGTTCGACATGCCGGCGGCCGACCCGGTCCCGACGCCCTTGACCGTGTATATGGCCGACAAGAAACCTATCTGGGATGCGATTGTCCGCAAGCACGGCTTGCAGCCGATTCCCTATGAACAGGTCTCCTCCTGGCCTTTCGCTGACGCCATACTTCGCGTCATGGAATTCGACAACATCACCAGCACCATCAAAGCCCGCCGAGCCGGCTTCCATGACTGCATAGATACAGAAGAAATGTTCAGGGAATTCTTTACCAGTCTACGAAAACGCCGAGTCATCCCATAACCGATGCACCGCAGAGGATTTCTGACCGACAGCAGTGTTGCCGGCCTCACTATCGATACCTCCGATCGGCGGGCGTCTTCGTTTGATGCTCCCGTGTCTGAGCCCTTGTCTTCACATCGTTGATACCGTTTATTAGGCGATCACGTGTTGCACACGCACGGTCGATATTTCGATGGATCTCGTCCAATTTTTTTGTCATGTGTTCGATGACGACCTCACATCGCAATGGATCGCCTCCGCCTTCGGCAAAAAAACGACGGAGTTCCTCAATTGTGAATCCGAAGGATTGCGCCTGAAGAATGAAGGAGAGCCGTTCTACAGCCGTCTTGTTGTAATGTCGATATCCACCAGGAGTGCGACCCGGATGCAAAAGCCCCTGCGCCTCGAGAAACCTAACCTTGGAGGCTGTTACTCCGAATAACCTGATTACGACGCCTATGCGCATCTTGCTCGCCGTCCACACTAGCCGTTCTTGTGATAGCGAGGCATGACGTCCGGGTCAATGGCCAGTAGACGATCCTCGCGAGGGTGATGCGTGTTATGCAGGCCCATTTTGTCGGTCGCCAATGCTGCGATTCGTACGACAAGCGACCGTGGTAGGAAGCGCGAGAGCAATGTGGCAACCCGCACACTGGCGCGTCCCGGGTAGGCGACAGATTTTCCCCGATCAAACGATTCAAGCGTTTTTTCTACGACGGATAACGAGCTGTCGAAGTCGCGCGACGCCATGTTGGTCGAAGTCCCGTCGAAGAAACTCGTGGCCGTCGGGCCTGGGCAGGAGGCCATGACGTGCACGCCGTTTGCTGCGAGCTCGTGTTGGATCGCCTCGCTGAAATAAAGCACGAAGGCTTTGGTCGCGGCGTAGCCCGCCATATAAGGGAGTGGCTGAAAGCTCGAGTTGGACGCCAAATTGATGATGCCGCCGCGGCCTCGGGCAGCCATCGATTTGCCAAAGATGTGGGTCAATGCAGTTAGCGCCTGCACATTGACTTGAATCTGCTTTTCCTCTTGCTTCAGATCATGCGAGAGAAAGCTGCCGCTGAGACCAAACCCAGCGTTGTTGATCAACAGATCGATCTCGATATTTTGGCTCGCCAACTCGGTCTGAATATCAAATGGGGCGCGGGGGGATGCCAAGTCAGCGCCGATTGCGACGGCCCGAATCCCGTACTTTTCCGAGAGGCTCTGCGCGTATGCGGACAGCAGGTCTTTGGAACGCGCCACCAGTACAACGTTCATTCCGCGAGAGGCCAGTACCTCGGCAAAGACTTTGCCGATTCCTTTTGAAGCGCCTGTGACAAGGGCGTACGAACCACGATAGGTCAAATGGGAAAATTTACTCATTGAGAAATTCCTTTTGAAAGTTCGGTGTTGTTGCTGCGATAGTTGAGCTCGATCGTCACGCCCGAGGGGTCAACCAGAAACACTTGAATCAAATTCAGCGAAGGCACGCGCTGCACCCGGTAGGGCACACCTAACGCATCGCATCGTTGGCGCATGCCGGGCCAATCGGTTGCCAGGAACGCGATGTGATCCACCGATCCACTTCCTTGCGGATCTTCATCGCGCTGTTCGATCAGATGCACAGCTCCGAATTCCGACTCGTCTTGGTTGGGGTACAGCCACAACCCGGGGAAATTGAACGGCGGGCGAAACCCGGCGCGAAGCTGCAGCACGTCGGTGTAAAAGCGCCGCGATGCGTCTAGATCGGCTGTGCGGATGCTGTAGTGAGCGGGTTTGACGATGGCCATGGCGTTCGTTGGTTGACTGATTGGACGGCGCCAGTATCAGCGCTTTCCTGTGAGATGAGAATCAATCGAAAAGGAGATATACTCTGGAACAAGGGTTGATAATATGCTCGACGACTTGAACGAATTGCGTACTTTTCAGCGAATTCTGGCCTGCGGCAGTTTGTCTGCCGCCGCGCGCGATTTGGGCGTCGGCCTTGCGGTGGTAAGTAAGCGCCTCGCATCGTTGGAGCGGCGAGCGGGGCAGCGGTTGGTCAATCGCACCACTCGCAAACTTTCCCCTACCAATGAGGGGCTTGCACTGCTGCCTCATGTCGATCGCATGCTGGAAGAACTGGAGGCGGCCGAAGCGCGCATGGCCAGTGGCTGGGAGGAGCCGCATGGATTGCTGCGCGTCAGCGCACCGGTCTCATTCGGCCGCATTCATCTCATTCCGTTGGCCGCGCAGTTGATCGAACGCTATGCGCGTCTCGACATCGAGCTGAAACTCGAAGATCGTCTTGTCGACATGACGCAAGAACACATCGACATCGCGGTGCGCATCGGCCAACCGCGCGATAGCAGCGCGATCATGCACAAGCTCGCCGATAATCGCCGGATATTGGTCGCGGCGCCTGCTTATCTCGACCGCCGCGGCCGGCCCCATTCTCTTGGCGACCTCAACAATCATCATTGTCTGCGGTACGACGATTCGACAGCAGCATGGCGGCTCGAAGGACCGGACGCCAAATTGGTGGACTTCATGCCGCGTTGCCGTCTCCGGGCCAATAGCGGCGACGCAGTGCGCGACTGGGCGGTGGCAGGGCAGGGAGTCATGCTGAAATCGAGAGTAGATGTGGTCGCCGATCTCGATGCCGGACGTTTGGAGCACGTTCTACCCGAATGGCGAAGTGCCGCCGCCCCGATCTATGCGCTGGTGCCCTCGAGGCGACATCTGGCCACAAAAACGCGTGTATTTCTCGACGTCATTTCCGCGAATCTGGCTACCCTGTAGCGT
>Ga0193729_1000246_pt1 | contig 27497 bp, 18 predicted proteins | sample U1c2metaG_FD_143036 | JGI IMG/M metagenome (GOLD analysis project Ga0193729, IMG submission 143036) | Soil microbial communities from a riparian zone of the East river system, Colorado, United States - U1c2 | ecosystem: Environmental > Terrestrial > Soil > Riparian zone | place: USA: East River...
ACCGGTGAATACTAGTTTATAAACGTTTGAGCCTTGAATGGCTTTTTTATTTTTATTTTTATTTTTCGAAGATAACATTAGCAATGATTGATTTAAAAAGGTGTTCTATTTTTAAATCAATCATTGCTACAATTAAAGCATGATTTTATTCAATGTCTACCTAATATTTCTGGTTTTACAATCGAGATACCAAATACTAAATCAATAGGACTTTCAAGTATAGATTCAAGTTTACGTAAATTTAAATTTTCATCTGTAGGATTACCACCCTTAGAAGGGTTTTCTTGCAAAAAATTTTTTTAGAGGTTTTATTTTTCACCTCAAGTTTTTTATTATATATATGATACAAGCAGCAAAAATTATCGGTACAGGTTTAGCAACAACAGGTTTAATAGGAGCAGGAGTAGGAATAGGAGTAGTTTTCGGTGCACTTATTATAGGTGTTTCAAGAAATCCTTCATTAAGAGGTCAATTATTCGCATATGCAATTTTAGGATTCGCTTTCGCAGAAGCTACTGGATTATTTGCATTAATGATGGCATTCCTTTTACTATATGTAGCTTAGTTCCACATAATTTTTCATTTTAATGTATAAAAAAATCAATTTTTTTTTCGATTCTAGCGTTTTAGGTTTTATGGTCGAAAATATGTTTTAGGTAAATGTATTTTAATTATCTAGTTTTTATGAAAACCAGTTTTTTAACTGCGATTAGACCTATTTTTTACCTAAAAAGATCCTTTAAAAGTTAGGGTTAATTTTCGTTATCTTTTGCCAATAAGTTTTTTCTACAGATAGAGTTAGTATTTCCTATGCAAATATTCCAAATAATCTCATTTTTCAAGCAGTTTTCCTAAAAAATACTATCAAAATTTTACGGGAACAATTTTCAGGACTTTAAGTTTCACTATAATGGATGAATTAAAAAAATGAGATTCACATTTTGAGCTAATTGTAAAAAATTTAATAAAGTATAGTATTTTTATGAGCCCAATTCTCAAAGGTTTATAGTATTTTTAGTAATAATTAATCATAATTTAGTCTATATATATTTAATGAAATTTTCACTAGTTCTGTTTTTAATAGGAATTTTAGGTTTTGTTTTAAACAGAAAAAATATAATATTAATGCTTATTTCAATTGAAATAATGCTATTGTCAATTACATTTTTAATATTGATAAGTTCACTAAGCTATGATGATATATTAGGTCAGACTTTTTCTGTTTATATAATATCTATAGCAGGAGCAGAATCTGCTATAGGTTTAGGTATATTAGTAGCATTTTATAGATTAAGAGGAAGTATAGCAATAGAATATAAATAATGTATCTAGCTTTAATAGTGTTACCAATATTAGGATCAATAATATCCGGTTTTTTTGGTAGAAAAGTCGGTGTTAGTGGATCACAATTAATAACATGCAGTTGCGTAATAATAACAACAATATTAGCTATAATAGCATTTATAGAAGTGGGACTAAACAACATCCCAGTAACAATACATCTATTTAGATGAGTTGACTCAGAATCATTAAATATATCTTGAGCGTTTAATTTTGATGCTTTAACAGTGTCTATGTTAATACCTGTATTGATAGTGTCTTCATTAGTACATGTGTATTCTATAGGATATATGAGTCACGATCCACACAATCAAAGATTTTTTAGTTATTTAAGTTTATTCACATTTATGATGATTATACTAGTAACAGCCAATAATTTTTTATTGATGTTTGTAGGATGAGAGGGTGTTGGAATATGTTCATATCTTTTAGTAAGTTTTTGATTTACTAGAATAGCTGCAAATCAAAGTTCTATGTCTGCTTTTTTAACAAATAGAGTAGGTGACTGTTTTTTAACAATTGGTATGTTTGCTATATTATGATCGTTTGGTAACATAGACTATTATACCGTATTTTCTCTTGCTCCTTATTTTAGTGAAAATGTTGTTATTATTGTAGGTATTTGTTTATTAATAGGTGCTATGGCTAAAAGTTCTCAAGTTGGATTACATGTTTGATTACCTATGGCTATGGAAGGGCCCACACCTGTTTCAGCCTTAATTCATGCGGCTACTATGGTAACTGCTGGTGTTTATTTATTAATGAGAGCATCACCTTTAATAGAATATAGCTCAACAGTTTTGATACTTTGTTTGTGAGTAGGTGCTATTACAACTATATTTAGTTCTTTAATTGGTTTATTCCAACAAGATATAAAAAAAGTTATAGCTTATTCTACTATGAGCCAATTAGGTATGATGGTAATAGCTATTGGTTTATCATCATATAATATAGCATTGTTCCATCTAGTAAACCATGCTTTTTATAAAGGTTTATTATTTCTTGGTGCTGGTGCAGTAATTCATGCTGTAGCAGATAATCAAGATTTTAGGAAATATGGTGGTTTAATATCTTATTTACCTTTAACATACTCCGTTATGTTAATAGCTTCTATGAGTTTAGTAGCTATACCTTTTATGACAGGTTTTTATTCAAAAGATTTTATCCTAGAATCCGCTTTCGGGCAGTATCATTTATCTAGTATAATAGTATATTTTATAGCAACAATAGGTGCTATGTTTACTACACTTTATTCTGTTAAAGTTCTATATTTAACTTTTTTAAGTAATCCTAATGGACCTTTAGTTAATTATAGACAAGGACATGCTGCACATGAAGGAGATATATTTATGAGTATTGCTTTAATTGTGCTAGCTATATTTTCAATTTTTTTTGGTTATATAACTAAAGATATTTTTTTAGGTTTGGGTTCTGATTTTTTTTCAGATAACAGCTTATTTATTCATCCTATACATGAAATAATGTTAGATACGGAGTTTGCTGTTCCTACTGTATTTAAACTGCTACCTTTGTTTTTTACTATTATATTAAGTTTCATATCTATATTATTTACTGAATTTTATCCTAAACTACTTATTAGTTTTAAATTATCTAGTATTGGTTATAATATATTTGGTTTTTTTAATCAACGGTTTCTAATAGAACTATTTTATAATGAATATATTTCAGGTATTGTCCTTAAACTAGGTGGACAAACTACTAAAGTAATGGATAAAGGTTCAGTAGAAATTTTTGGACCTTTCGGTTTAGAAAAAAAATTAACTAGCTTAAGTAAGTCTATTAATGCTTTGAGTACGGGTGTTGTTACATCTTATGCTTTGTACATTTTAATTGGTTTAATATTTTACATTTCTGTACTGTACTTTAGCAAAAATTTAGATGATTATTTAGAATTATTAATAATTCTATATGCAATATTAAATGTTAATAATTTTTACAGTTCAAATATGTTAGGCTAGTTTTTTGGCTTATAAATCTATAGTATATTTTATGGCTTTTAGCTTTTTTAAGCTTTAATTGTATATTTTATCATAAAATGTTGCAAATAAATTAAAAAAAATATCCTAATAAAAAAAATATAAATATGAAATTCATTTTTGACTATCTAAAAACCGTTTTTTCCATAAAAAATACTATAAGAGGTATTGTTTTATATATTGCCATTGCTTATTTAATATATAAATGTGAAGGAAAAGGTACAGATTTTTTTATTTTAAGACCTTTTGTTTCATTTTCTTCACATTTTCTTTGCTCATATTTTTTAGGAGAAACCATTTCACTTATTTTTTTTAGGAAGTTATTAATTCATGCGTGTTTTAGTTCTATTATTTCGTATGGTTTATGATTGTTTTCAGAATTAACTACACCAATCCCTATGAAGGTAATAGACCACATACCAAAAGGAGAAATACTTCCAGATACCTCTTATGGTCAGGCTTCAGGTTCACAGAGTAGCGCAAAAGTCGTTGAAAGTTGTCGTCAACGATACCTTAATAGTTCTTCGTTGGATAAAGCTAAATATGCAAAGGATTTGAAAGAAGCGTTAGAAAACAGTAAAAGTTTAGTTTCTCTTTCTCACCAACACCTTGGAACTATGTGTGCTATACCTGCTTGTTTTATAAGCAATTTTCAGCCCATAACTAAGGATAATTTACCTCACGTAACAACACTCTTTAGAAATCAAAGTGAGATGACAAGAGTTCTGAGTGCTGTGGATCAAGCTATAACTCAACAAAACAGAAGTGCAATGAGTATAGGAGGAAGTATAATTAAATAAAAATCATAATATTAAAAAAAAGTATCCTAATAAAATTAAAACGTAAAAATGAGAATATTAAAAAGTCACTCCTTATTAAAAATGGTAAATTCTTATGTAATAGATTCGCCGCAACCTTCAAATATAAGTTACTTATGAAATTTTGGTTCTTTATTAGCGGTTTGTTTAGTAATACAAATAATTACAGGAGTAACATTAGGAATGCATTACACTCCTAGTGTTTTAGAAGCATTTGATTCAGTAGAACATATAATGAGAGATGTAAACAATGGGTGATTAATACGTTATTTACATTCAAATACAGCCTCAGCTTTCTTTTTCATAGTTTATCTGCATATAGGTAGAGGTTTATACTATGGATCTTATAAAGCCCCAAGAACATTAGTATGAATTATAGGAACTGTCATTCTTGTATTAATGATGGCTACAGCCTTTCTCGGATATGTTTTACCTTATGGGCAAATGTCTTTATGAGGTGCAACTGTTATTACTAATCTTATGAGTGCAATACCGTGAATTGGACAAGATATCGTAGAATTTATTTGAGGAGGGTTTTCTGTAAGTAATGCCACTTTAAACAGATTTTTCGCTTTGCATTTTGTATTGCCTTTTGTATTAGCAGCCTTAGCCTTAATGCATTTAATTGCATTACATGATTCGGCTGGATCAGGAAATCCTTTAGGTGTCTCAGGTAACTACGATAGATTACCTATGGCTCCTTATTTCCTTTTCAAGGATCTGATAACTATTTTTATATTCATAATAATATTATCAATATTTGTATTTTTCATGCCTAACGTTTTAGGAGATAGTGAAAATTATGTAATGGCCAATCCAATGCAAACTCCACCTGCTATAGTTCCAGAATGATACCTTTTACCATTCTATGCTATATTAAGATCTATACCCAATAAATTGTTAGGTGTAATTGCAATGTTTTCTGCTCTTTTAGCGCTTTTAGCTATGCCTTTTTCAGATTTATCTAAATTAAGAGGTATACAGTTTAGACCTTTAAGTAAAGTAGCTTTTTTCATATTTGTGGTAAATTTCTTAATTTTAATGCAATTAGGAGCTAAACACGTAGAGTCTCCATTTATAGAATTTGGACAAATATCTACTGTACTTTATTTTTCTCATTTTTTAATTATTGTACCTTTTATTACATTTTTAGAAAATAGTTTAATAGATTTAGCAACAATTAAAAAATAAGTTGTTTTTAACAATGATGCTAAGTTAAACGCATTTGTATATATACCTTTGCAAAGCTCTTTATTTCAGTTTCTATAATATTTTATTAAAAAATTTTTATTAAATGTAAACTTATTATTTAGACTATAATAATTTTGAAATGTTTAGGTAAAAGTGGTATATTTCACTATTATTGATTTTTAATTTTTTAGTTTATTAGGATAACTTGTTAAATTGCTGGTAATTTATAACCAATTTTATTTAAATAAAATTGGTTATAAATTTTTGCTGACAGATGTGTTTGGCGTGACAGTATAGCGGTAAATTTTTTCTTAAGTAAACAATGTTATTAACAACTTTAATTCTAGTCCCATTTATAGGAATTTTCCTAGTATCAGCAGTTTTAACATATAATGTAACAACTGATAAAACTAAATTGTTGAAAATTACTGCTTTAGCAGTAACAATTGTAGATCTAATAATTTCTCTTATAATGTTTATATTATATGATAATAGTAACAAAAACTTTCAATTTGTTCAAGAACATTATGAAATAAGCTACTATGAATTTTATTTAGGTGTAGATGGTTTATCTATATATTTTGTACTACTCACAACATTAATAATGCCTATTTCAATAATTTCTAACTGAAAATCCTTAAAAAAAAATACAACTATTTTTTTATTAATTATTTTGATGTTAGAGGCATCTTTATTAACAGTATTTTTAGTATTAGACATTTTAATGTTTTATATATTTTTTGAAAGTATACTTGCTCCTTTATTCATATTAATAGGTTTATATGGATCTAGTGAAAAAGTAAGAGCTAGTTTTTACTTTTTTTTATATACATTACTAGGGTCACTATTTATGTTACTTTCTATAATAAGTGTATTATCTTTAATAGGATCTACATCTTTTGATATACTATCTAAAACAAATTTTGTTTTCATTACACAAGTCTTTTTATTTATTGGTATATTTATAGCATTCGCAGTAAAAACACCTGTAATTTACTTAAATAGTTGATTATTAAAAGCTCATGTAGAATCACCACTTTCGGGTAGTATAATTCTGGCTGCGATTGTTTTAAAATTAAGTTTATATGGTATTTTTAGACTAATTTTGGTATTATTACCTAAAGCTTTTATATATTATACATATATAATTTTTATAATAGGAGTGTTAACTATTATATATGCCAGCTTAAGTACTATTAGAACTATAGATGTAAAAGAACTTATTGCTTACTCATCTGTTTCTCATGCAGCCGTTTATCTATTAGGTGCTTTTAGTAATGTATTCCAAGGAATTCAAGGTGCGATAAGTTTAGGATTAGCACACGGATTTGTATCTTCTGGTTTATTTACATGTGCAGGTGGAGTTTTATATGACAGATCTTCAACAAGACTAATAACTTATTATAGAGGTATAGCTCAAATAATGCCTATTTTTTGTATATTATTTTTTATACTATCTTTAGGTAATTGTGGAGTACCCTTAACATTTAATTTTTTAGGTGAATTCTTATCTTTATATGGTGTATTTGAAAGATTACCTATGGCCGGTATTTTAGCATCTTCATCTATAGTATTTTCAGCTGCTTATACTATATTTATGTATAATAGAATAGCTTTCGCAGGATCATACTTTGTATATTATTGAAACAATTATCTTCCTGATATTAATAAAAGAGAATTTTTTATTTTATTAACTTTAGTATTATTTACAGTAATGTTAGGTATATATCCTGCAATTATTCTAGATGGCTTACATTATTCTACTTATTGTTTATTATTTTTAGTAGAGAATTTTTCATCTGATAGTTTATAGTATTATACAAATTATTCTATATTTTTAAACAAATTGCTTCATATAATGTTTATGCTTTTTTAGGTAACAATGGAGAATCAACAGGTTTAATATGAAATTATTATTTAAAATGTTACCATTTATAAGGTATAATAATAAGTTTTTCCTGGATCAGCTTGTTTCATATAAGGAATGCCTGATTAGTAATAACCATTGGTAAAGTATGAATTTTTCCCGGATGTAGTATCGATTGACTTTAGAGTATTAAAAGCTTTTATTTGAATACTTTTTTATTGTTTAAGTACAAAAAGCTAAGTAGATATTAATTTTTTGTCTTTATTTAATAATGTTTATTATTAAAAAATTTTTTGTTTCTTTTTAACTATTTTTTTTAGAAAATAGTTGTTTCTTAACTTTTATAAATTTAATAAAAATAAATATATGATATTAACTTTTCTTTTATTACTATTATTTTCAAATGGTTTAACAATAAGACCTGACACATCAATTTTATACTCACGATTTGCACTTTTGATTATATTTTATAGTTTAATTGCAGCAATGACAAGTTTTCACGTAACATATTTAGAAAAAGGTATAGGTTTATATGGAGGATTATTTAATGTTACATGTATAACACATACTTTTCAGATATTTATATTCATAATATGTGGAATAATATTATTAATGACGGCGTTTTATCCAAGAAAAAAATATATAGGAGATTCTATTTCTATGATTGATACAATATTTAAAAAAGTAAAACAATATATCAATATATTAAACAAAGTATCAGAACAATTTACTATTATAGAATATGCATTAATAATAATATTTGTAATAACAGGAGCAACATTATTATTAACATCTGCAGATTTAGGTTCTATATATTTATGTATAGAGTTACAAAGTTTTAGTTTATATATAATATCATCTATGCACAGAAATTCTGAATCTTCAACAGGTTCAGCCTTAACTTATTTTTTATTAGGAGGTTTATCTTCATGTTTTATCTTATTAGGTATAGCACTAATATATGCTAATTCAGGTTTAACAAGTTTAGATGGAATGTATTCTATAATTTCAGATTCAGAAAAATATGTTTACTATTCTACTTGATATTTACACAGTTATATTTTTTACAGCTTATTGTTGATTTCGGTAGGATTCTTATTTAAAATTGCAGCAGCACCATTTCATTGATGATCTCCCGATGTTTATGACGGAGTACCAACAATTGTAACAACATTTATAGCTATATTAGGGAAAATAGCCATTCTAATATTATTTTTGGAATTAGTACACTACACTAGTTCATTATTGTATTCTACAATACAATTATATTCTTGAACAACAAGTTTAACAATAAGTTGTTTTTTTTCATTAATAATAGGTACATTATTAGGACTAACACAAACAAGGATAAAAAGATTGTTAGCTTATAGTACAATTTCTCATATAGGTTTTATATTATTAGCTTTAACAGTACATAGCATAGAATCATATCAAGCGTTTTTATTTTATATTTTTCAATATATTTTAACAAATTTAAATGCGTTTCTCATAATGATAGCTATAGGTTATAGTTTATATTTGTATTCTACAAATTCTTCAGAAAACAATAATTTATCAGAAAAAAACAATTCACCAATACAATTAATTAGTCAATTAAAAGGTTATTTTTCAATAAACCCTATATTGGCATTAAGCCTAGTGATTACAATGTTTTCATTTGTAGGATTACCACCCTTAGTAGGTTTTTTTGCAAAACAAATGGCCTTAACTGCAGCTTTAGATCATAATAAGGATATTTTAGTTATAGTGGCAATTTTAACTAGTGTTATAGGGGCAGTCTATTATTTAAGTGTTATAAAAACAATATATTTTGATGAAACTGAATATTTTAGACCTTATTTTGTTGAAATTTCACTTTCTAATGTATATTCTATATCAATAGGAATACTTACTATAGCTACTTTATCTTTTATTTTAATGCCAGACCAAATAATAAACCTTTGTAATTTATTAGCAGACATTTGTTTTTCAACAGATATAATGTAAAAAACATTGAAAATTTTAAATTAATTAACAGTAAAACTATATTAAAAATAAATAAATGACTAATTTAACCCGTAGTACTTTTCAGGCACATCCTTTTCACTTAGTTTCTCCTAGCCCGTGGCCTTTATATACTAGTTTTTGTTTATTAGCTGTTACATTTAGTGGAGTATTAACTTTTCAAAGTTTTACTAATGCTATTAATATTTTAATGATTGCATTAATAAGTCTAGTTTTTTGTATGAGCTTATGATTTAGAGATGTTATTTCCGAAGGTACATATTTAGGTAATCATACATTAGCTGTGCAAAGAGGTTTAAATATGGGAGTAGGATTGTTTATAATATCAGAAGCCTTATTCTTTCTAGCAATTTTTTGAGCATTTTTTCATAGTGCTTTATCTCCTACAATAGAACTAGGAGCTAAATGACCTCCTATGGGTATTGAAGCTATTAATCCTTTTGAATTACCATTGTTAAATACAATAATTTTATTATCATCTGGTGTTACAGTCACATATGCTCATCATTCTTTAATTCAAGGAAACAGAAGTGGAGCATTGTATGGTTTAGTTTATACAATAATATTAGCTATAATATTTACAGCTTTTCAAGGTATAGAATATACAGTTTCATCCTTTACTATTTCTGACGGTACTTATACTTCTTGTTTTTATTTTGGTACAGGATTTCATGGTTTACATGTTATGATAGGTACAGCATTTTTAGCTGTAGGACTATGACGTTTATTAGCTTATCACTTAACAGAAAATCATCATCTTGGCCTTGAATCAGGTATTTTGTATTGACATTTTGTAGATATAGTTTGATTATTTTTATACATTTCTGTATACTATTGAGGATCTTAATGAAAAATTAATACTATCTTTTTAGGTTTAATATGAGATTATTTAATTACAAATTTATTTTTATATAAATTGTCTTAAAGCATTTTAGTTTTTAAGCTAAGAAAAATAAATTATTGATTTATTTTTCTATTCTTATTTTTTCCATGTATTTTTTAATTGCTATAGAACAATTTTTTCGCTTAATTTTAAATAATTTTTAACTATTTATGGATAATATCAATCTCAATTTTATACAATTTTTAAATCATTTTAATTTTGGGCCTATTTATATTAAAGGTAGTAATTCGCAATTTTCATATTTTAAAAAATTAATTGCGGATGAATTCAAGAAAGGTAATCTTACTGAAGACAAACGAGGTCGTATGTGAAACGGAGTATTTTATGAGTTTAATGATACTATTGATAAACATATTTCTGGGTTTTATGACATCGATGGAACTTTTCATTTTAACGGTCATGATTTACAAGAAGGAACATTGATTCCAGTACAATTTCATGGATGATTGCCTCCAAGATCTCCCCAAGATCCTAACCATTCAGCTTACAAATGAGGGGATGACACTGTATCATTAACACCTGAAATAACTCAACAAGAAAGATTAACATTAGATCTTAGCAGATTTCAAGCAACTAGAACTACTAATTTTGATACAGCAGAGCCTTGAGGACTTTTTTTTCAAGATAATGCCACACCACAAATGGAAGGACTGGAAGAATTACATAACAATATTATGTTTTATCTAGCAATTATTTTATTTGCAGTAACATGAATTTTAATATCAATAGTAATAAATTACACTAAATCAAAAATATCAAACAAATATATAAACCACGGAACATTAGTAGAATTGATCTGAACAATTACTCCAGCCTTGATTTTAATATTAATTGCATTTCCTTCTTTTAAATTATTATATTTGATGGATGAAGTAATTGACCCTTCTTTAGTAATTTACGGAGAAGGTCACCAATGATATTGAAGCTACCAGTATCCAGATTTTACTAATAATGACGAGGAATATGTAGAATATGATTCTTACATAATACCAGAAAGCGATTTAGAAAAAGGTAAACTAAGAATGTTAGAAGTAGATAATCGAGTTATAATACCAGAATTAACACATACAAGATTTGTAGTAGCCGGTGCAGATGTAATTCATTCATATGCCTGTCCATCTTTAGGAATAAAATGTGATGCTTACCCAGGACGTTTAAATCAATCTTCTGTTTATTTAAACAGAGAAGGTACATATTTTGGTCAATGTTCAGAAATTTGTGGTATATTACATAGTTCAATGCCAATTTCAATACAATCGGTAAAACTAGGAAAATTTTTATTTTGACTATATGATCAAATAGGAGGTTAATTTTAAGGAACCTTACTATATATTTACTTTTAAAAACCTGGTTTTTATTTAATTACTGATTTGCTTAATATTATATATTTAATTAATTTAAGATAATTATCCTACTTTTAATTATAGAAAGTTGTTTTTAGTCTAAATATTTATGTTTATATATTTCATAACTATTTCTAATAAAATTATTTAATCAAAACATGACAAGCTTAACATTTTTCTTTATATTTATACCGATTTTAGCATTAATATTATTAACAATAAATATTTTTTTATCTCCTCATAATCCTTATCAAGAAAAAAACAGTGCCTTTGAATGTGGTTTTCATTCATTTTTAGGACAAAACAGAACCCAATTTAGTATTTCATTCTTTATCTTTGCACTTTTATTTTTATTATTTGACTTAGAAATATTATTAGTATACCCTTATGTTGTAAGTGCTTATACTAACGGAATTTACGGTTTAATAATAATGTTAATATTTTTTATGATATTAACATTAGGTTTTGTGTTTGAATTAGGAAAAAACGCCCTAAAAATAGACAGTAGACAGGTAAATAGTTTCCAAATAAAAAACTGAAAACAAATAATATATATTAAAAATTAACGAAAAAAATCTGATATTTTTTACATTAGCCTACGCTTATATTAGTAAGCGAAAAAAATTCTTCATTTTTTTTATAAAAACTCCATATAACAGGGTATACAGGGTTTATAAACAATATATCCTGTAGGTTACATATATTGTAATCCTATCTATAAGGAACATATTATTTATTAAATGATATAGAAATATCATTTAATATGAGTATAAAAAGGAATTATTATGAATAGACAGCTATAAACCAAAGTTGCCTAAACCACAACTAAGAAAAATCTAGAAATAAACAAAGTGAACTGAAATATCTAAGTAACTTTAGGAAAACAAATCAAACGAGATTCTACACATAATGTGAAGTAAAGTAGAACAGCTAAATGTTTAACGATTTGTCAAAATCTGTGGAACAAAGAGTAAAATGGATAATCTGTTTGAAAAAAGGGGAACCTTCCTCTAAAGCTAAATATGGTGTTATACGCAATAGTGAATAGTCCCGTGAGGAAATTCGTTTAATAGTAGTTTTATAAGCAGCTTGAGTAAAATTTAAATAAATAACAAAAGCGTACCTTTTGCATAATGGGTCAGCAAGTTAATATTAGATACGAGTAGTGAATAGCTGCCTAGAGAAATCGAACAAGAAAAAATGTATTAGTATCTAAAATTAGACCCGGAGACTAGTGATCTTACCTTTATCAGGAGTATAAAAGTCCGAACGGGTTATCGTTGTAAAGATATCCGAAGAATAAAGGTAAGTTAGTGAAAGACAAAACTGACTAGTTTAGCTGGTTTTCCGCGAAACCTATATAAGTAGGTAATTTAAATACATCTTAGCAGGTACAGAACTGTGATCTCGGTCAAGCTAAAGGTTTGAAGAAACATGGACGTTTGTATACATCGGGGGATCGTGAAGATTTTATCGGAGAGTATTTGCACTCGAAAGGGTTAAGATGAATTTTAAATAATCGGACATAGAGCGATAAGGTTGTATGTCTAAAGGGAAACAGCCCAGAACAAGAGTTAATAAGGTTCCAAAATTATTGTTGAGTGAAATAAAGGATGTGCCTTTGGATACAATCAGGAAATAGGCTTAGAAGCGGCCATTTTTTGAAGATCTCGTAACAGAGCACTGATTATTTTTAGAAGGATTGCACCGAAAATTTAACGGATCTAAACAATATACCGAAACCTTGTCCAACTAAAACATAATTATGTTTTAGTTGGGGTAGCGGAACATTGGATAAATATAAGATTAAATCTTTTTAAGATTTAAAATAAATATATTCCAAGTGAGAATGCTGATATGAGTAACGAAAAAGAATAAATTATGCTCGCCTAAAGCTTATGGTAGAAATGTTAAATTTACGGCCTCTAAGTTACATATAAAGTTTCGATGAGGAATAACAATAGGTCAAAAACTAATTTTTAGTGTAATTAGTTCAGGAAAGACCTAAAACTACAAAAAAATAACAATTGTTATTTTTAATAGATATAAGACCGTTCCTAGATACTACCGCAAGTAAGCTAGTAGAGAATACGAAGGCGTTTGAGTAATCAATCATTAAGGAACTCGGCAAATTGACTCACGTAACTTCGGGATAAGGTGGGCCATTCTCATAAGGTTTAAGACGTATAATAACGAATTAAGCATGAGGAGAGGAAGCATGGAATAGTGTTGTACGACTGTTTAATTAAAACACAGCACTCTGCTAAGATGAATATCGAAATATTGAGTGTGATGTCTGCCCTGTGTCGGCTGGGTAACGGATTTGCTTAGAACTAAAAGGTTAGGCTTTGAAGGAAACCCCGACAAACGGCGGCCTTACCGATGAGGGTCCTAAGGTAGCGGAATACCCTGGCCGTTAAATGCGGTCTTGCATGAATGATGTAACGATACAACAGCTGTCTCGATGATTGGCTCAGTGAAATTGGAATAACTGTGCAGATACAGTTTACCTCTAGATAGACGAGAAGACCCTATGCAGCTTTACTGTTACCAATTTAGGCTATACTATAAGAATTTCAAGCGTAAAAGGTAGTTGTTAAAACACAAATGAAACACCTTTATTTACTTTATTATAGTCGGTTGATTGGAAGACAGTTTATGCGGGGCACAGATCCCACAAAAAGTACCTGGGTATATCCAAAATTCTAATAGTAAAATCGCATGTTTTATTCTGCGAGAGAAAACGTGAATATTTGCGTATTATCTGTTCTTTTACTTTTAGTTTGCTATTAATTAATAAATAATTATTCAGTTATAAGTGTCTTAAATACAATTATATAATTTATTTAAGTAAGATTTTAACTATATGGTAAATAGTTGTAAAAAAACATTAAAGAATAAATTAAAGACGAAGACTGATTTATTTCTTCTATTGATAAATAAATAAGTAACTTTGGGTTTAATAGCGTATTAATGTTTATATTTGTAGTATAAATAATATAAATTTTACTATGATATTTAATAATACTGTAAAAGTTTAATGGCTTAATCTTGCTTTACTGTCAGACCTACAAGTCCATCAGTCGCGTAAGCGGGGCATATGATCGCAAGATACGGAAAGGAAAGGTCTTGGATTTATGAAAAAGTTACGCTAGGGATTAAGCTTAAGTCCCCCAAATATTAATAAATATTGGTAAAAATCTGGGTAAATTTCAAAAAAAACTAGAAATAGTTAATTTGAAGCGAAACTTATTACACAATAAGAACGTTCAACGACTAAAAAATGAATTAATATTTTAAAAATCCAGCATATATTGTTATGTATAATTACTTTTTAATAATAATTATTGATGTAAAAATTAATTTACATTAGTGAAATAGACTCAATATTTTTTGAGCTTAATAAAAATGTAATTATATACTAGTTTCATTTTAAATAATTAAATAACATGTTAAATTTATTCAAATTAAACCTTAATAAAATTGACAAAAAACTTATAAACAATGAAGAAAAAAAAAGTTTAAAACTATTTCCTTCTTCTATTAGAGAGTGAAATAATAGTATTTACGTGTTCAATAAAAATGCTTTAAATGCAATACCTACTCTAAGTATTACTGCTATGAATATAATAAAAAGTTATTTTAATATATATAATTATGTATTAGAGCGTAAAATGAGAAAAGAAAGATTATTACTAAGATTAAGAAGACTTTCATCAAATAAAATTTATGTTAGTAATGGTGAATTTAAACATACAAATAATAGTGTAATAATTACGCTTTATTTGTATAATAGACAAAAACATAACTATACATTAAAAATAAAAAAAGAATATTTAAAAGTATTTAAAGTTTATAAAGAAAGATTAAACAAAAAATTCAGTTTAATTAAGCTTATAAGTTTAGAATCGATAAAAAAAGCTAATAAAGATAAATACGTAATAATGAAAACATTAAATAATACACAAAATTTTTCTATCATAAAATCTAAAAGTTTGTCTGAGTATATAACTAAATTCCATAAAAAAGTTGTAGAACAATCCATGACCAAATTAAATATGTACATGTTTTTTAGACAGCTTATATTCATAAACAATACTAAATATAGCTACGTATTTCTACAAACTTTAAAAAAATATTTAGTAAGAATATATAATAAAAACGTAGAATTTAATTTGGTCAATCTAAAACATTTTTACCTAAACAGTGATATTTTATCAGAATCAATAACCTTAAAAATTTCAAGAAATAGAAGAAAATTATTAAAATATTTAAATAATTTAAAAAAAAAAGTAAAAACACAAAAAAAAAATTTACTTTTACATGTTTTTTTAAAAAAAAACAAATTAAATTTAAAACAAAAATTTAATAATAAATTATATTTAAAAAATTTCGTTATAAATAATCTTAAATATAGACATGTAACAGGTTTTAGATTGGAGGCAAAAGGTAGATTAACTAGACGTTTTACAGCATCAAGATCTGTATCCAAACTTAGATATAAAGGTAATTTAATGAATATAGATTCTTCTTTCAGAGGATTATCAACTGTTTTATTAAAGGGTAATCTAAGATCAAATGTGCAGTATACTAAATTAAATTCTAAAACACGTATAGGATCTTTTGGAATAAAAGGTTGAGTTAGTGGTAATTAGAGAAAAAATAAAAAGTAAATACAATATAACAAGATAAAGTAAAAATACATAACAATATATGATGAAATAGTCTGAACCATATTTAAAAATATGGAGATAAATAATATATTTATCAAAACAAAATTTGAACAGGCTAATGTGCGCAAGAGAGTACAAATTGAGTGCGCGGTTTGGCACCTCGATGTCGGCTTAGCTCATCCACATGAACGCAGGAATCATGAAGGGTTCGACTGTTCGTCGATTAAAGAGCTACACGAGCTGGGTTTAATACGTCGTGAGACAGTATGGTTTCTATCTTCTAGAGGAATTTGAAGTAAAATAAAGATAGCCCCATTGTACGAAAGGAACTGGGTATGTTGACCAATAGTTTACTTGTTGTTTATATTTATATGCGGTCAATAAACTCAAAAGATGAGACCCTAAAGTCTATTTTCACTAAAATAGATTAAAAATATAGGCATGGCAAGAAAGCCACGTCGATTAAAGGTAAGCGCTGAAAGCATATAAGCGCGAAACTCACTTTAGGATACTTTCAAAAACATAGCAAAACACTATGTATAATAGGCTTTGGTTGTAAGGATAATAATTCTTTAGGCATAAAGTTCTAATTTTAAGTTAATTACCTTATTATTGATATATTTTTATATTAACAATAGGTAAGGAGGTTAACAATTACTAAATAATACTATTATATTTATATAATTTATTGCCCGGTTAGCATAACAGTAATGCGCCCGTTTTGTAATCGGAGGAAATAAGTGCAACACTTGTACTGGGCTAAGGCCCTGTCGTCAAGTCAGGTTAAGACGTAACATTTTCACTGTTAAGAGGAGAGTTCAAATCTCTTCAGGGCTAGAGAAATTAGCTCAGTGGTAGAGCAGTCGTTTTACACGCGAATGGTCAGGTGTCCGACTCACCTATTTCTCAAAAACAGAAATGTTTAAATGCGGTCTGGTGTAATAGTTAACATCCTTGGCTCATGACCAGGTGATTGAGGTGCAAATCCTTGGTCCGCACATTTAGTAAATTTTACTAAAAAGGCTATAGCTTAATCGGAAAAGCCAGCTGCTCATGACAGCTTAGATGAGTGTTCGAATCATTCTGGCCTTAAATCCGAGTGCTGGAATTGGTAGACAGGATAATCTTAAGATTTATTGATGTAAATCGTAAACGTTCAAGTCGTTTTTCGGATACCAAGGGGATATAGTTTAATTGGTAAAACTGCGATTTTGCATATCGTTATTTTAGGATCGAATCCTAATATTTCCATTTTAGTTCGAGAAGCTCAAATTGGTCGAGCGGAACAGTGAAGGTGTTTAGGTTGTAAGTTCAAATCTTATCTCGAACATATAGGTGTGCTGAAATTTGGTAACCAGGTTCCGCTTAGGACGGAATAGTATTACACTTTAAGAGTTCAAGTCTCTTCACCTATAAAAGGTGCAACAAACAATATAACTAAATTAGCTTGTTGGATTCACTATGTTGTCGACTAATAGGTAAGTCATAGATTTTTGGTGTCTACTATTGAGTGTTCGAATCGCTCCAACATAATATATAATTTTATATTATATTTAGGCGCGATAGTTTAATGGTTAAAACGCTGTGCTACGGACATAGTGTTATTAGTTCGAATCTAGTTCGCGCTGAGCTTGAAATTTAATAGTTATATATATATTATAACTATTTAGTGTTGTCACTTTCAGGGTTTTCTGGTTAGATCAAATTTTTATTATAACTAATAAAAAAGCCTTTATAGCTCAATGGTAGAGCAAAATACTGTTAATATTTGTGTTAGATGTTCGAGTCATCTTAAGGGCGGGCAAACGAATCTGACAAGGATTGAATATTATGTGTTTTTATTCTGTTACTTTATTTTATATTATCTTATTAACTTAATGGTAAAGTAAAGTATTCCTAATACTTTTGATTCAAGTTCAAATCTTATACTCAGCATAGAGTGGATAAAGCACAGATGCTCGTTATGTAAGGGCGGGTATGTTGATGCGCATTGAGCGAATGAAAAAAAGGTGGATATAGTTTAACGGTAAAACAGCTGTATGTGGCATAGCATTTTCTTGTTCGAATCAAGATATCCTCCCTCAATAAGTAACTAAAATAAAACAAATTAGTAGTAATATAATAAAATATTTGTAAATGACATTTTCTATGTGTCGGTATATTAATATACACCTATAAAATCAGATAGTTGGTGTCAACGAAGGGCGAGAAAAGAAGTACAAATTGTTAAATTATAATGGACATAAAGACAAGAAAACAAAAGACTCGACATTATGACTTATCTCTTGAAGCATTTTATGGTTAAAAATGTTTTAATAGAAGGTAGACATATGAACAATAGTACACAGATAAATGATACACTGAAACATGATTATTCCACAGCAAATCAAGCAATAAATGTGCAAGATAAACCAGCCAATTTCTTAATGACAATTACTAAAATAAGTATGTGAAAAGAAAGGTGGTTTTTATCTTCTAATGCTAAAGATATTGGTACATTGTACTTAATGTTCGCCTTATTTTCAGGATTAGTAGGAACAGCTTTTTCTGTTTTAATACGTTTAGAATTATCAGGACCCGGTGTACAATACATTGCTGATAACCAATTATATAATAGCATTATAACAGCACACGCTATAGTTATGATATTTTTTATGGTTATGCCTGCCATGATTGGAGGTTTTGGAAATTTTTTATTACCTTTATTAGTAGGAGGTCCAGATATGGCATTTCCTAGATTAAATAATATAAGTTTCTGGTTATTAATACCAAGTTTATTATTATTTTTATTTGCAGGAATGATAGAAAATGGAGCAGGTACAGGTTGAACTCTATACCCTCCTTTATCGGGTTTACAAAGTCACAGTGGACCTAGTGTAGATTTAGCTATATTTGCTTTACATCTGGCAGGAGTAAGTAGTTTACTTGGAGCAATGAATTTCATCACTACTATATTAAATATGAGAAGTCCAGGTATAAGACTACACAAATTAGCTTTATTTGGATGAGCAGTTGTAGTTACTGCTGTTTTATTATTATTATCTTTACCTGTACTTGCAGGAGCAATCACTATGATATTAACAGATAGAAATTTTAATACATCATTTTTTGAATTAGCTGGAGGAGGAGATCCTATATTATACCAACATCTTTTTTGATTCTTTGGACATCCAGAAGTCTACATATTAATAATACCAGGATTTGGAATAATAAGTACAACAATTTCAGCTAGCTCTAATAAAAATGTATTCGGTTATCTCGGTATGGTATATGCTATGATGTCTATAGGAGTTTTAGGTTTCGTAGTATGAAGTCATCACATGTATTCAGTTGGATTAGACGTGGATACAAGAGCATATTTTACAGCTGCTACTTTAATTATAGCGGTGCCTACAGGTATTAAAATATTCAGTTGATTGGCCACTACGTACGGTGGATCTTTACATTTAACACCTTCAATGCTATTTGCATTAGGTTTTGTTGTAATGTTTACTATAGGAGGTTTAAGTGGTGTTGTTTTAGCTAATGCTTCACTTGATATTGCATTCCATGATACTTACTATGTTGTGGCTCATTTTCATTATGTATTAAGTATGGGAGCAGTATTTGCTTTATTTAGTGCATGATACTTCTGAATACCAAAAATAACAGGGTTAGATTATAATATAATGCTAGGAAAAGTACACTTTATGATATTATTCATAGGTGTAAATGTTACTTTTTTTCCTCAACATTTTTTAGGTCTTCAAGGAATGCCAAGAAGAATTAGCGATTACCCTGATGCATTCGCTGGATGAAATTTAGTAAGTAGTTTTGGTTCTATAATAAGTGTAGTAGCTACAGGATTATTCTTGCATATTTTATATGTTCAGTTAGTTGAAGGAAACGCAACAGCTAGATATCCTTGATTAACACCTCAATACTTTAGTGATTTATTTCAAACATTATTTAATAGAACTTATAATTCATTAGAGTGAAGTTTAAGCAGTCCGCCAAAACCTCATGCATTTGTGAGTTTACCGCTTCAAAGCTCTATTAACTTCACATTATATGGTAAAATAAAAAGTATATTTACTTTTAAGTTTTTTTCTAAACTTTTTTTTGTGGTTTAGTTGGAATATTAATTAGGTTTAACATAATTAATATTTTCAATACAGATTTAGTGGATAACTTGTTAGTTTATATGCCTGTTATTTTAGGGTGGGGTCTTACATCTGCTATTTTTGATTATTTACTGAACACTTTATGATGTCCACTGGAGGTCAAGGTACTGGAGGTGGTTCACAGCAACAATTAGGCGGGACTGGTACGGCCTCCGGCGTCAACGTTACGGGTCCTGGAAATTGACAGATTTATACTACTCATGTTTTCCCTAATTTTGATCCTAATGGGTCTAACCAGCCCCCACGCCAAAATTTTTGCAGACGGGATTTATACTCTAAATTACTTCATAGACCTAATTTTACGGGGAATATGATGACCGAATCATCTGCAGTATGATTTGAAGGTTATCTTCAACAGCATAATCCTACAAAGTACCACGAAGTTTTTGTAGACCGTAGAAGTGCCAAACCGCGTTGAAATAAATTATATATTACTAACGCTTTAGTAGATGATATTCGTAATCTTCCTTAGAAGCAAAATTTTCATGCAAGCATGAAAATTTTAGATTTTTTTAACAGTTTTCTAAAAGTCCATGTTTTGTGAGCTTGCCTATAAAGTTTTTCTTTGCTAAGTTATAGTGAAAATTTTTCTTTAAAAGTTCGTTACTTTTTTACTCTTAATATGATATTTTTATAATTTTTATATTATGTTTTTTAATGTTCCAGTCTGAAATCAAAGCCCGCTCGATCAATTTATCATAAGAAACTTATTTAGTATTAAAGCTGATTTACTAGCTAATTTACAAATATCATTAACTAATATAGGATTATATTTAGTTATAACAACCTTTCTTATATTTATGTTTTATGTTTTAGCAACAAATTACGATATTTCAACACCTAATAGATGATCAATAGCACATGAATCAATCTACTCTACTGTATACAGTATAGTAGTCAATCAAATAAACGCAAACAAAGGTCAAATGTTTTTTCCTTTTATATCAGCATTATTTATCTATATTTTAATAAATAATTTGGTTGGTATGGTACCTTATAGTTTTGCTCCAACATCCCATTTTATATTAACATTTTCATTAAGCTTTACAGTTGTTATAGGAGCGACAATTCTAGGATTCCAAATACATGCCTTAAAATTCTTTTCTTTATTAGTACCGTCAGGATGTCCATTAGGTTTATTACCATTACTAGTATTAATAGAATTTATCTCATACCTAGCAAGAAATGTTTCATTAGGATTAAGATTAGCCGCTAATGTTTTAAGTGGACATATGCTTTTAAACATACTTGGGGGATTTACTTATAATATTATGAGCAAAGGTTTAGTTTACTTCTTTTTAGGGCTATTTCCTTTATTATTTATAATTGCTTTTTCTGGACTAGAAATAGGTATAGCGTTTATTCAAGCACAAGTGTTTGTTGTTTTATCATCTTCTTATATAAAAGATGGGCTAGACTTACATTAACTATTCTTTATTACATTATAATTAAAATAGTAATTAATTAAATAAAAAGCGCCCGTGTTGAGAAATTGTATAATGTTGTTAATTTCAACATAGGAAAGTCAAGAGCTAAATGTAGATATGTTTATATTATTTTAATAAAACAAAGGTATAAACCTTGATACTTAACAGAAAATAAAAATAATGTATTATTTTTAATATAAAAAATTGTGAAAATTATAATTTATCTTTAGCTTTTTTAAGTAACCGTACAAAAACAGGAACTCGCTTAATCAAAACCGGGTTGTTTTTATTTTTTTTATGTTTCAATGCAAAAAAACATAATAATATCATAATAATTTTTAATTATTTTTTTTGAAAATAATAGGGAATTTTTTTTTCCTATTATAAATATATATATAAATTCTGTAATTTATAGTAAGAATATTATACGTAATTCATTTACATCCTTGTCCAACAATAAGTGCCTTATTTGTCCTTATAAAAGAAAAAACTACAAAAAACTAATATATAAAATATAACAACAATAATAATGGTACAATAAATACCATTTCCCTTTAGGGATTTTTACGTAAATAAAGTTGAGTTTGATGATAGCTCTGAGTGAACGCTGTCCAAATGCTTGACACATGCTAATCGAACGTCTAATTTTTTTTTTAATTAATTAGAAGTGGTGTACAGGTGAGTAAATGATATCCTAGCTGCCTTGAAGTAAGGAGAAGATGCCTTATAAAAAAAAAGAAAGAAAAAGAAAGTTTTCGCTTTAAGATGTTAGCGTATATCCTGGATGAGTATTAGTGTAAAACTAGCTCTAGTTCCGGCAGTCGCGACTGAGAGGTCGATCGACCACATTGGGTCTGAAAAAAGCCCACGGCAGATAGTACAGCAGTGGGGTATATTGGTCAATAGTCTAACGACTGAACCAGCAACTTGGAAGAATGTATAACGAATAAGTCGTATAAAATTCTAGGTAGAAGAATGATAATGACAATTTTCTATCTATAAGTCTTGGCCAAATTACGTGCCAGCAGTCGCGGTAATACGTAGAAGACTAGTGTTATTCATCTTTAATAGGTTTATAGGGTACCTAGACGGAAAATCAAGCCTACATCGGGACTAGTTTTCTAGAGTTTTATGTGGAAAGGTCGAATTACCAGAGGAGAGTCAAAATTCTGTTATACTGGTAGGACGGATAACGGCGAAGGCAACCTTTTATGTAATAACTGACGTTGAGGGACGAAGCCTTGGGTAGCAATAAGGATTAGATACCCTAGTAGTCCTTGGAGACAATTATGAATGTCATAGGTTAATAAAAAGTTAACTTATAAATGAAAGTGTAAGCATTCCACCTCATGAGTAAAGCGGCAACGCCCAAATTGAAATCATTAGACCGTTTCTGAAACCAGTAGTGAAGTATGTTATTTAATTCGATAATCCGCGAACAACCTTACCACGCATTGCATATTATTAAGTTATTACAAGCGCTGCACGGCTGTCTTCAGTTAATATCGTGAGATTCTGGTTAATTCCTTCAATTAACGAAAACCCTTGTTTTATTTTTTCAGATAAAATAGTTCTCCGCTATATTGGATAAGATAATAGGGACCAAGACAAGTCATTATGGCCTTAATAGCGTGGGCTATAGACGTGCCACATATGCCTTTACAAAGGGATGCAAGATTGCAAAATGGAGCTAATCCCCAAAACTGGACATAACTATTCGTGAATTGTAGTCTGAAACTCGACTGCATGAATATGGAATTACTAGTAATCGTGAATCAGCACGTCACGGTGAATTTTATCTCAGATGGGTACTAACTACTCGTCAGGCGCTGAAAGGAATGTGCGCAATAAGTTTGGTTGCTTATTATTCTAGATATATTTAATTAGTCTTATATCACTTAATATGTAATTTTCGTATGCGTGATTTTAATTGGTGTTAAGTCGAAATATGGTTCGTGTAATGGAAATTGCACGGGATGTATTATCCTTAAAATTGATGCATATTATTATGCTTTTATTGTAAACAATTTAAATTTTAAATTGTTTACAATGTCTTTCAGGTCTGGTAAATTAATTTTATCTTGGTTCAAGTCCAAAAAAAGACATTTTTTATGAAAGTTTATTAAAATTTTTGGGCTCTTATCTTTTCAAATTTATTATTTTCAATAGCTTAATATTAAAATAAGATTATATTTTTAAGAAATGATTGTAAAATATTATTATGTTTAACATATATATAATTCAAGACACATTTAATGGATTTTCTACAAATTTTTTAAATTTATTGGCTTTAATCGCTATTTTTTCTGGAATATTCATTATAATAACAAAAAACCCTATAGTATCTGTTTTGTATTTAATATTATTGTTTGCAAGTATATCTTGCTATTTAATATTTATAGGTATAAAGTTTATAGGTATTTCTTACATATTAGTGTATGTAGGAGCAGTTTCTATTCTATTTCTTTTTATATTAATGTTAATTAATATAAGAGTTTCGGAGCTTATTAGTGATACTAATAATAACATTCCTTTAGCAATAATAGCCATTCTTGCATTTTTCATACCGTTTAGTAATTTAGTACCTGATACTAAATCAAACTTAAACGAAGGTAGTTTTGAATTCAGTAAAATTATAGAAAGTATAACAAATTCAAATCAAATCTCTTATGTAACATCTAACAGTTGAGATAGTAATTTAGTAGATATTTCTGATATTATCAGTATAGGAAATATAATGTATACAAGTTATTCTATATGATTAATAATAACTTCTATAATATTATTATTAGCTATGGTAGGATCTATAGTAATAACAATTAAACAAAAAAATTAATATTTCAAATGTAAAAAAGAGATCATAGTTTAATTGGCAAAACAAGCGACTTTTAATCGCTTTTTATGGGTTCAAGTCCCGTTGGTCTTAAGGAAGGGTCCGTTTGTTGGTTTACGGGTTGAGCTGTAAACTCAATAGCATTAAGCTAGCGAAGGTTCGAATCCTTTTCTTCCTACATTTTATAATTTTTCTTATTAGCTCAATGGTAGAGCAGAATACTTCTAATATTTTGACCTGAGTTCGAATCTTAGATAAGAATGTATTAAATAAATCGTTATATTTAGTACAGCCAGGATAGTTCAATTGGTTAGAACATTAATTTCATGCATTAAGAATGAGAATTCAAATTTCTCTCCTGGTAAAAAAAGTCACTTTAAAAGTGCTTTGGCAAAAAATTACCAATAATAGTACTAATTTCAGCATTATAATACACGGGCATATGTTATATATCTTTTCAGGAATACTAATAATTTCAATGAAACTATAAAATTATTTTATATAATGCAATAACTCATTTTTTTAATTAAAATGGCTATAAGTTAACGGTAGACTGTTCGTCTTCCAAACGAAGCGTGTCGATTCGATTTCGACTGGCCATAGAGTTAGTAATTCTTAATCGGTAAAGTGTTTCCTTGTCGAGGAAAAGGATGCCGGATCGAAGCCGGCCTAACTCGAATAAAGGAAAAGTTGCTATTGGTAAAGTGAGATATTTGCTAAATATTGTGTTTTTTACACCTAGATGTTCGAATCGTCTCTTTTCCGAAATTATATATATATATATATATAATAAGAGTATAGTTTAATTGGCAAAATAAGAAGCTTCAAACTTCCTGTTTTCAGTTCAAATCTGAATGCTCTTGATTCTAGTTACTAACTAGCTAAATACAAATATATAACAAGTAATGCGTAATTTTAATAATAAAATATATAGTAGTAAGATTTTTTACTTACGTAGTATATAAACACAATAAGATTCTTTAACTTAACTGGTAAAGTGCGTTTTTGATAAGGATGTTATTCAAGTTCGAGTCTTGGAAGAATCACATTAAGAGAATTGACCGAGTGGTTTAAGGTGGTAAGCTTGAAACTTATTTGATCCATACGATCACATCCGTTCAAATCGGATATTCTCTGATTATTATTTACGGGTTAGAGCCAGGTTGGTTAGGCGTCTCATTTGGGTTGAGGAATTGTTATGTTCGAATCATAATAACCCGATATAATATAAATATTAATCTTTTCAACTGTACACCTTTGACATAATATCTCGTTAGGAGTAAAGATACATAAACGACCGTATTAAATAATAATCGTAATATATATGCCACAATTAATACCATTTTTTTTTGTAAATCAAGTTACATTTAATTTTTTATTACTTATTGTAATAATATACATGTTTTCAAAATACCTCTTACCTAGATTTGTACGTTTACTAAAAACACGTTTACATATAAATATTATTTAGTTATTTAAATTAATTATTAATTTTAATGGAATAAGCTGCATACGGTTTTGCCTTTTGATTGCAGATCATTAAGTTGAGGTTCGAATCCTCCTTATTCCTTTAAGTAATTTATTTACTTAAAAACTATTCATATGCTCGTATAATTATTAAATTATTTTGAATATCATTATTTTTATTAAATACATAAATTATAGCTTAATTTTTTAAGATATTAAAATGTATATTTTATACTAAAAACATGTTTCATACCATTATAGCTATAATAGAAGTTTTATTAGTTGTGGTACCGTCTTTATTAACTGTGGCATTTGTAACGATAGCAGAAAGAAAAACAATGGCAAGCATGCAAAGAAGATTAGGTCCAAATATAGTAGGGTATTATGGATTACTTCAAGCATTCGCTGATGCATTGAAATTATTATTAAAAGAATACGTTGGACCAACACAAGCAAATTTGATTTTATTTTTCCTGGGTCCTATTATCACGTTAATTTTTTCATTGTTAGGTTATGCGGTAATACCTTATGGTCCAGGAATGACAATTTCAGATTTAAATTTAGGTATATTATATATGCTAGCAGTGTCATCTTTATCAACATATGGTATACTGTTAGCAGGGTGATCTGCTAATTCAAAATATGCATTTTTAGGATCATTAAGAAGTACAGCTCAATTAATAAGTTATGAATTAATATTAAGTTCAGCTATACTATTAGTAGTATTAATTTCAGGAAATTTAAATTTAACTTTAAATGTTGAAGCGCAAAAAGCGGTTTTTTTTGTTTTACCTTTACTGCCTATATTTATTATATTTTTTATAGGTTGTATTGCAGAAACTAATAGAGCTCCCTTTGATTTAGCTGAAGCAGAATCAGAATTGGTTTCAGGGTTTATGACAGAACATTCTGCTGTTATATTTGTATTCTTTTTTTTAGCAGAATATGCTAGTATAGTTTTAATATGTATATTTACAAGTATTTTATTCTTAGGTGGTTATTTAAATTTCTATTCGTTGGACGAATTAATATCTATTTTCTATTATATTAAATTAGAAGTAAGTAATTTTTTCATTGAAAAAAACATTAATTTTTTTTCTGTTATATGTCAAGGTTTAATATTTAGTTTAATGTTAGGGTTTAAAGCTTGTATATTAATATTTGTATTTATTTGAGCTAGAGCTTCTTTTCCTAGAATTAGATATGATCAACTTATGTCATATTGTTGAACTATTTTATTACCCATAATTATAGGATTTATTGTACTTATTCCATGTGTAGTTTTCAGTTTAGCATTAATACCGGTAAATACTAGTTTATAAACGTTTGAGCCTTGAATGGCTTTTTTATTTTTATTTTTCGAAGATAACATTAGCAATGATTGATTTAAAAAGGTGTTCTATTTTTAAATCAATCATTGCTACAATTAAAGCATGATTTTATTCAATGTCTACCTAATATTTCTGGTT
>Ga0193729_1000247_pt1 | contig 27496 bp, 24 predicted proteins | sample U1c2metaG_FD_143036 | JGI IMG/M metagenome (GOLD analysis project Ga0193729, IMG submission 143036) | Soil microbial communities from a riparian zone of the East river system, Colorado, United States - U1c2 | ecosystem: Environmental > Terrestrial > Soil > Riparian zone | place: USA: East River...
ACGGCCCGAGCTCTCTGCCGCATCCTCTATTCGCTATGCGTATTGTCGGTTAATCCGCGGTCGGCGGGAAAGATTTTTAAACTTTTTGGCCACGCCGGCCAAAAGCTTCCGAAGGAAATGAGTAAACGGCCAGAAATGAGTTCTCAATAACGAGAAGTCACGGAAGGCCAAAACAAAGAAAGAAAATTAGTTTATGAAAAATGGAAATCCACTGACCAAACTCAAGTTGCTCGCGGTGTTACTGACCCTTGGTCTAGCCGTGGCGCAAGCCGACATCCTTCCTGGTGTCAGCATCGGCTTCGCTCCGGTTGGTCTAACGATGGATCAGACCGCCCGCCTCAACCTGGTTAACGTTGGCGTACCAAATGGTATACTCATCACTTTGCGCTTTATGGACGCCAGCGGCGCTGTAATCACCAAGCCGCCCCAGGAGCAGCTATTCCTTCCATTCGGCAAGATCGTTTCGGTCGATTTCAAGCGGCACCTAGATCCGCTCCCCAAAACTGATCCCGCCGGACAGTTGCGAGCTGAGGTGCGAGCCCAAATCGAGATTCTAACTCCGGGAGTCCCGAGCGAAAGCCTTCGCCGAAGTCTGGAAGTATTCAACAACGATACCGGCGCGACCACCGTGTGCATGGGCGGTGCGGCCCCATAAACAAGCGCAAGCTTTGAAAGACTAGAAAGAACCAACAAGTTCACAATCTGCCGTCACGCCTAGCCAGGCGTGGCGGCTTCTTGTTTGGCAACGCGACACATTGCTCAGCGCTACGGCTCGCGCGCTTTCTCGTCTTTCTTGACGCATACAAACCGCAATAGGCCCGGGCGTAGGGGAAACAATCCTGTCACGCTGTGGCGTCGAGGAAGGCGGATCTAAGGTTGTCTCCAAAATTCTTTGCCACGTCGGTCAAAAATTTTCGAAGGAAATGAGTAAACGGCCAGAACTGGATTCCCGTGAAGAAATCAGAGAAGGCCAAAACAATGAAAGCTTAACAGAAAAGGAATTTTAAAATGAAAACCTTTATCGTTTATGATTTAGATTCAAAAATGCCTGTTGCTGTTGGCGAACAAGTAAGCGCGGAAACTGCGCGATGTTGCGCAAGCGCGGCAACTGGAATTTTCCACGCAAATCTTTTTGCAGAAGAAATTGATGTAGGCAAAAAATTACCTACATCACCGGAGTCAGGCACCGTAGCCAGTGCCTAGAGACAGGGCTATGGCCTTTGTCACGGGGCTGTCTTTCCGTCGGCTACGCTTTAGCGAAGATCTCCGCGCGCGAGAGAAGCGGCATGAAAAAAGGATTGTTTTATCCTCGCCAGCGTTCCTAAGCCTATCCACCCCCGCCAGACTGTGACGCGACGCGCGGTAAACCTTGCTCTCACAAAGCCGGCAATGTTATCGAAACGCACGAACATAACGCAACTTCGTCGAGGCTTAAAGCGTTTCGGCGTCGCCAGCTTTATTCTCGACATCAGCCTGCCAACGGAATTATCAAAGGCCTTGTCTTCAGGTAACTTAAGGAGATGTCCGCCGAGGTTAAAGAGGAAATTGAGCTCAAGATCGCGCAATCGTTGCCTCGGTCGCGCCTAAATAACCTCGCCGCTTAGTCCAAACAAATGCAATCCCCCTTGCAGCAGATTTTGACCTGTCCGAGCTGTGGCGGGGCGCTCGAGGAAACATCCGGCGGCGGACCCGGCTGCATGATTTGTTTATTGCGCGCTGGAATCGGCAGCGAAGAAGAAGCGACAGACGATTCAACGCACGAAGCGCTGGAGGGCGATGGGCATTTCGGAGTTTATGAGATTGATCGGCGCGAGGACGGAACCCTTTACGAGCTTGGTCGCGGAGCGATGGGTGTGACCTATCGCGCTACCGACACGACACTGCAGCGCAAAGTCGCCCTTAAAATCATCAAAATCGACGTTGTTAAGCGAAGCGTCGAGTCCCGTGAACGTTTTATGCGCGAAGCCCGCGCAGCCGCCGCGTTGCGACACGAGAACGTCGCCACCGTCTACCAATTCGGGATTCGCGAGGAGACAGGCCAATACTTTTACGCGATGGAACTGATCGAGGGCGAGACCCTTGATGAACGCGTTCACCGCGCCGGGCCGCTGGATGCGCGCACCACCATCGGCATCGCGCAACAAGTTACCTCTGCACTGGCCGCGGCGGAAAAGCACGGACTAATCCATCGCGATCTAAAGCCCGCAAACCTGATGCTCGTTTCGCCCGATGGTGAAGTAACGGGCGCAGAGCGGGTCGTGCCCAGCACGGCGGCACAGCGCCGTGGCTACAACGCCGCGCATCTTGCTGTAACCGCTTCGCTGCGTCGAGGCGCCCATCAAAAGCATGAAAAGCTGCTGGTGAAAATAATCGACTTCGGTCTGGCCAAGGCCCTTCACACTGAAACCGACCCCAAGTCGCTGACCCATGACAGATTTGTCGGTACGCCAGCATTCGCCAGCCCGGAGCAATTCGAACATTCCGCCCTCGACGTGCGCTCCGATATCTACTCGCTAGGCGAAACCCTCTGGTTCGCGCTTACAGGAAAAACGCCATTTCTAGGCCGTAGCGTAGATGAGATTCACCGCGCCCAGCAATCAAATGTGCTTCCCATCGAACAACTCAAAGCAGCGCATGTTCCCTCTCGTCTCAGGTCACTGCTGAAATCGATGCTGGCACTGGAGCCCGCGTCCCGGCCCGGCACACACCAATTGGTAGCGCGGCTGCAACGTTGCTCGCCAGAGGCACGCAGCGCGCGACGCACTCGCGTCGCTCTTGTAGCGGCAGCTCTCCTGATTCTCGGCGCGTCTGCGCTTTTGGTCTTTCAGCCAACGCGTATCCAAAATGCGCCTTTGAATCCCGCGCCGGACAAAAGTATTGCGGTGCTTCCGTTTGAAAACCTGAGTCGCGATCCAGACAATGTCTATTTCGCCAATGGCGTGCAGGACGAAATTCTAACCCATCTTGCCAGCCTCGCCGATCTGAAGGTGATCAACCGCACGTCGGTGATGCAATACAAAAGCGGGTCCGCGCGAGATCTGCGTAAAATCGGCCACCAACTCGGTGTTGCGCGTGTAGTGGAAGGAAGCGTACAGCGAGCGGGCAACCGGGTGCGCGTCAACGCCCAATTAATTGATGTGTCCACCAATCTGGCGCTCTGGGGGCAGAGCTACGACCGCGACCTTGCTGATGTATTCGCGATTCAAAGTGAGATCGCGATTTCGATTGCCCAGCAATTGCAGGCCAGCCTTTCGCCACGCGAAAAGACTGCGATTGAGCAAGCCCCCACAAACAACATCACCGCCTTCGAACTCTACGCTCAAGCCAAAGATATTCTTGCGAGCAGGAATGCGAAACCGAATTTGCTGGAGGCTGCTGATCTGCTGAACCAGGCTGTCGCGCGTGATCCATCATTTTTCAAAGCGTATTGCCTACTCGCTTCTACGCACGACCAGCTTTATCTTTACGGTCACGACCATACGCCTGCTCGGCTGTCGTTAGCTGAAGCGGCAATTGAAGCGGCATTTCGCCTCCATCCAGACGCGGGTGAAGCACACCTCGCACGCGCCCGAAACCTTTATGAAGGCTACCTCGATTATGATGCCGCTCTCGCCGAATTGGAGGTCGCCGCCAAGACCTTACCCAATAATGCCAGTGTTTTCGAGCTGAAGGGTTACATCCAGCGTCGCCAAGGCAAACAAGAAGAGGCGGTGCGCAGCCTGGAGCGCGCCATTGGTCTCGACCCGCGCCACAGCTATACGCTGCAGCAGATTGCGCTGAGTTATCGTCTTCTGCACCGTTTCGCCGAGCAAAAATCGGTTTTAGACCGCGCGCTGGCTATCGAGCCGAATAATATCGATATCAAACTCGAGCGCGCGGCGCTGGAATTCTATTGGAAAGCTGATACCCGCCCGTTGCATCAAATGGTCGATTCAATTCGGGCCACAAATCCCGCTGCCACTCGAGACGTCGCCGAGTATTGGCTTTTTTACGCACTGGCCGAACGCGATGCCGTTGCCGCAAAAAATGCCGTGATCGCGGCTGGTGAAAACCCGGCCTTAACCGACGAGAGCCTTAATTTCAGTCGGCCGTTCATGGAAGGTGTTATCGCCCGCATGACAAAAGATGATGCAGGCGCACGTGCAGCTTTCACTGCGGCGCGCGCGGAGCAGCAGAAGATCCTTCAAGCTCCCGAAAGCTACGGCCCAGCACTCTGCGTGCTGGGTTTGATCGACGCTGGGCTTGGGCGGAAAGAAGAAGCACTGCGGCAAGGCCGCCGTGCAGTTGAGCTTCTTCCAGTGGAAAAAGATGCAATTAACGGAATCGGTATGGTCGAATACTTCGCGATGATCGCTGCGTGGGTTGGTGATAAGGATCTCGCCTGCGAGCAGCTTGCAATCGCCGTCCGCCCCCCGACCCCACTCAACTACGGCCACTTGAAACTGATGCCGTTTTGGGATCCGCTGCGTGGCGATCCGCGCTTTGAAAAAATCGTCGCCTCTCTCGCACCTAAGTGAGCTTTAAGCTTTAGACATCTTCATGAACCCGTAAGAAGGCAGAAATCGCTGAGCACTAGAGCATGCACTAAAGCTCGGCTAGTCGCATGGGTTTCCTACGCCAGATGCTGAAGCGAGCCCTAAGGAGCCACAGACACCTAGTTGACCTTTGGCCCTGGAGCAAGCAGCTCCCTGATTCTTTTCCGGTTAAGGAATTCGTTCAGATTTGCCACTTCTTCATCCGAAAGATGACCTAGACCGCAGTTCTTACGTTCTGTGGGACTCATACCAGGCATCGTCAGGATATCGATCACTTCAAGCCGTTCTAATTTTTTCTTTTTCTTCATTCAAGTATCTTGCAAGCCGCCCGCAAAACTCGTCAAGAAAATTGTCTTGTAACAGACTCTCTTGGTACGCTCTACTCATCACTGAATCACTCTTAGAACTGAGGCCACCTGTGCAAAGAAAGCGGTCAGCTCGACCAAAACACGGAACCGTCAAACTAAGCGTGACCGTGAAACGTCGCCTCGAACACAAATACGGCGCGAAGCTCCAGCAAATTAACACCGCGATTCAAGCCTGGATCAACGCGGATGCCAAACGGCGTATCTGCACTGTGCACGTGGCCGTGGACGATTCTGCGGCAATGCTCAAGGTGTGGCGTGATTATTTCCCGAAGGCGCGACGAGTTAGGCCAGTTTCGGGCAAGGTCACCGCTCCCAAAATCAAGCGGGCCATTGCCGATCTGTGGAATCGACTAAGCCCGGACTACCTCGTGCTTTTTGGGGGACACGATATCGTCCCAATGTTTGAGGTTGACAATCCATCCAATTTTCTCTCGTCGCCCCCCGTCGTCGACCGGGATAGAAAGCTGGCGACCGACAATCCGTACGCGTCGTCTAAGATCTTTCGTCCCCGGGACATAAGCTCATACCTCGTCTCGGATCGGGTGATCGGTCGCATTCCCGATATGATGCATAGCGGCGATCCGGCCTGGTTGGTCGACTATCTTGAGACAGCCTCCCGTTGGGCGTCGAACCCCCTCAGTTTTTACAGAGAAACGTACGCCATTTGCTCCTCCGAGATGACAACGGCAGGGCGAGACAGCATGCAATATCTTTCCAAACCGGTCTCCGACTTGCTTATTTCCCCTCCGGCTCGCGATATTCGGCGCTCCGCCCGTAATCGGCTTTCGGCGCGACTGCACCTGATCAAGTGCCATGGCAATCCACTCGACGCGACCTTCTGGGGCAAGGGGAAACGCTTTGTGAGAGCCATTACAAGTGCAACTCTGAAAGCGCACCTCAAACCTGCCACACTAGTCGGCACGATGTGCTGTTACGGCGCGCAAATCTTTTCACCCCACGCCAAGCACGCTAGGAGTCACGGAAGGTGGCCAATAGCAAGCACCTATCTGCGCAAAGGCGCTCTCGGTTTCGTCGGTTCTACTAGGATGGCTTGGCTTGGTCAGGGCGCGATGGCGTCCGCTGATTGGATTGTCGCCGATTACTTGAATCGGATCCTGGAAGGTGCCTCGATAGGGCGTGCCTTTCTTGAGTCTAAGCAGAAGTTCGCAGGCTATTATACGGCGAAGGGTCGCGTACTAGACAGAAAGAAGGAAAAGACCATGATTGAATATGTTTTACTGGGAGATCCATCAATTCATCCTGTAGATCCATCAATTCATCCTGGAGGGAGTAGGATGGCAGGCCCCGAGAGCGATCTTGTCGCTCAGGAGCGTCGGCAGCGGCGGGTGGTCCTTTCACGGAGAGCCGAGCAGGTCTGCAAACTGCTTCCCAGGCGGGCGCGCGCTACGCCCGCACAGCGAAGCATGGCGAAAGACGTGTTTAAGCGCGCCCGACGCACGTTTTGGAAGGATGACATTAAGGAACTCAAGCAATTCAGGATCAAATCGGCCGTGGTCTGTGTGGAAAAAGTCTATACGTCCCTGTACATCGAGCCGGAGGCTCGCAGTAACCTCGGGGCGATCCCGAACCGGCAATCTCTGCAATTCTATTGGGGTGGAAAGCGACTTCGTGACGGGCAGACCCAGATTTGTTTGATAACAGCGGAAACTGACCTGAAGGGCAATGTGCTGCGCACGTCAGTGGGCTACAGCAGTTAAGGGCAGCATAGCGCGCAGCGCGAACTGGCGCGCATCCGCGGACACGCTAACGTCGAAGCGGTGCGACGTCGCACTGCAAGCGAACATCTGGGTGTAACCTTCAAAAGTCCGGAGGGCAAAGTGAATTCTGATTCCGATTGGAGGCAATCCGTTCGATGGCGTTGAATGTGCGAGCTATCCGGGCGCAGTCTCGAGGTCGAAGGCTACCCACGCGGGAAATAAACTGCACTATGCCTCCGCAAGGAGATCAGGCGACCTCTCAGAAGAGTCTGTACCGACGAAAAAAGAGGACATAGTGATCGGCGAATGATTATCGGTGGTGGCTCAGCTTGGTAGAGCCCCAGGTTCCTCACGGCTTTCAGCCGTGTTTCGCCGGATTGGGATGCTGCCCTGATCGAAGGACATTCGCGTTTTTCATAGGTAAAATTGCGTCTATAGCACACTGGACGACTTGCCTTAAGCTTGTCCCATCGACGAGGATTGAACGTGGCGGTGCGGTCCGCCCATGCGTTTAGGACGCCGATGCCGAAGCGAGCGTAATAGGGAGCCGGAGTAGGGTATTCGGTGCTGGACCTTCCAACGTTCCGCTACCTCGCGGGAGGCGGAGTAGGAGTAGGGGTAGGGTTATTGGGCTTTGGCCCTGGAGAAGGTACAGGGGCTTCTGTACTCGACCTTTTGGTCTTTTGCGTTCGGGCAGTTGTGGGAGCAGGAGTAGGGCTGTTGGGCTTTGGCCCTGGCGTCCACGGTGAGTAACAACTCACGAAAAGCGAGGCGCCAGCCAGGATGCAGATATATTTTTTCGTAGTCATAGAGTCATGTTGCTTTAGTAGGTCAACGGGAGCAAGACAGTTTTTGGACAGACGGGAGTTTCATTTTTGCGCGGCAAGCGCCTGATAACCGCGGACTAAAGTGGAGTTCGTATTTGAGATCGTGCGCTTCCAACGACCTGGCAAGTAAGGCGTCCATCCCCCGTATTGATGCCTACAATGAAGGCGGGCCGCTTTTTGCATGCGCCGTCCAAGCGTAAGTCGCTAAGTAATTCTACATAGTGAAAGGGTTCCGCGCTTGGTCCCGTCCGAGCGATCCGTAGTCGGCGGTAAAGATTTTAACAATCTTTTTGCCACGCCGGGTAAAAATCTCCGAAGGAACAGGTAAATGGCCAAACCGATCCAAAGCGGAGCTGAAATGCAAGAGTTGAAGCGTGAGATGCCTTTTACGTCTCTACCGAAGGACGAAACAAACGATCGAACAAATATGTCTATCAAAGATCCAGACGCGATGCTCACCATGATTGTGCTTTTGCTTGCGTGCCTGGCGCTCGCGGTCCTGGCACATGCAGTTATTTAGCAATGCGCGAGAACAACCCTAGGGGCATCTGCTTTGTTCCCAACTCGTCGTCCTAACGACACCGGCAGCAAAAACATGGCGGTGGGAGTCTAACCCCTTTCAGCCAAGGGCTACCTTTGGCATCGCTGTTGGCTCGGATGCGCGCGATAGCGTCATAAACCGCAGCAGCGACGCCGCCACTGGCCAACAACGTTGCTTAGCCCTCCTTAAGGCCCGAGCTCTCTGCCGCATCGTATCTTCGCCATCCGTCTTATCGGTCTAGTCCGCGGTCGGCGCTAAAGATTTTACCACTTTCGTTGCCACGGAGGCCAAAATCTTCCGAAGGAACAGGTAAAACGAACACTTTGCAGAAACCGAATGAAAACGAAAATCACAACCAGTATCAGCCCCGCCGCGATTGCCATAGCGCTGTTTTGCGCTGTGGCAGTCCTCACGCCTACGTCCACGACCACAACTACAAAGACCAATGACAGCGGCGCCGACTCATTGCGCCAAACGCCGCTATCTCGAAACCCTGGTCGTCCCTAGCAAGATTGCAGCGCCGACCACCCTATCATCGATGCTGCGTACGGTAGTAAGCAACAAACATAATCAAGCCGACATTAGCAAGTCGTTACAACTAAATTGTCAACTATCCGCAAAATTGTAGCTTTCCCTTGCTGTAATTAATAATCCGGTTGCAGCTGTAACAAGCCGTCACGTTAGGTCGTGACGGCTTTTTTATCGCTGCGATCTCACGTACGCACCTTTCCAAGCATGGAATGGGCTGGAAGCACGAGCTCGTTTGTCAGGTAACACGAAGAATAACTCTCCTTCTTGTCCCTGGCTTTTTCAAAAGGGTTCGGCGGGGCGTTACGTTCGTCGGCGATTGTCTGAAAGCCAGTGGTAGGCGTGTTAGCCCCAGTAAAAAAAGGTTTCCCGCATTCTTTGTGCCACGGCGGGAAAAACTTTCCGAAGGAACAGGTATGAAAACACTATTCGTGAATCAAACAAGATACCTAGTTGCAGTCGTTTTGATGGTTATAGGTGTGTTGCTAACCTGTTTTAGCGCTGTCGCGAACGCGCGTCGCGGTGGTACGCGGGATGCGACCAGCGCGGCTGATTTTTCGCCGGGAGAAGAGGATAGCGATCCTGAGTATCTCGAAAAGCGGCGTGAATTCCTGGAACGGTTCTTTGGCACCGGGCCCGGAGGCGTGTCACCTAGCGCCTATACCTCCGCGCTGGAAGCAGCGCGCGCGTTGCCTCCAAGCCCGCTTTTGCAGGGCCGGAAGTTTATGTCGCCCGAAACACTTGAGGCAGTGCCGCCATGGACTTTTCCAATAGCGCCTCCCATTCAGCACAGCTACGGCGGAAACGCAAGCGCAAGGGTCCAGACCCTGGCCATCGATCCGATCAACGCCAACGTCGTTTACACAGGAAGCTTCGGCGGGCTTGCCAAGACAACCGACGGCGGTCTCACATGGCGGTATTTGTCTGACGCGTGGAGTTCCCAGAGTGTCACTGCTGTCACTGTCAATCCTAACGCCTCCACTGACGTCTACGTCGGCACGGGTAGAGACGACTATGGCCCTTATGGCGTCGGCCTGTACCGCTCCTTCGATGGAGGGGCAACCTGGAGCAAACCCTTGGGCGGCGCTCAGTTTGCAGGGACGTCCATAAGGACCATCGCTGTCGATCCGAACGCTGGCGCGGGATTGACCGCAACAGTGTATGTCGCCAACGGCCGTTCAAACAGCTGCGGATTGTGGCGCTCGACTAATGGCGGCACGACTTGGACACGGTTGCGCCAGGAACCTCCGCCGTCGGTAGAACACGGGATCTATGACGTGGCTATCGATTCCTCGAAGCGTCCCTCTACGCTCTATATCACCGAAGATGATGGGACGTTTAAGAGCACGGACTCCGGCAATTCCTGGACTCTAATACACGGTGTCCTTGCAGGTTCGCGCAATCGATTGAGCGTGGTCAACTGCGTGCTTTACCTTCTGGGCCCCGGCGACCCGGACCATAACCTCTACAAGTCTCTGGACCGCGGGGCGACTTGGATCCAAATCCCAAGCAGATGCTTTGCAGGAGCTGACAGCTGCGCCAATACCAATAGTGTCGGCTTCTCGGTGTTCGCCGTGGACCCCGCAAATCCACAGATCATTCTCGGAGGCAACATGGCTCTTTACCGTACCGACAACGAAGGCATGACCTGGTCTGAAATAGGGCACTGGTGGGGCCCTACTATCCATACCGACCAACGAGTGATCGCGTTCTCGCGGACAGCTCTTGGTGTCGTGTACGAGGGCAATGATGGAGGAGCCGTAAGATCGACGGACGCCGGGCAGCGGTGGCTAAACCTCAATCAAAACTTTCCCGGTGCGCTGCTTCTCGGCGTAGCCTTAAGCCGAGACGGCAGCATGATTGCGGGAACCCAAGACAACGGCGTCGTGTTCAGTGATCCACTCGCACCATGGGGTAGAGCATGGGAGATGATTTATGGAGGCGATTCCGCCCACAATCTCATCGATCCGGTGAATGGCGCGGTCGGCTACCTTACTATGTATGGGTCGGGAACCTTTAGAAGATTCAACAGGGCGGCGCCTCACTCGAATGTCGACATTCGCCCCTCTCAATTTGATAGCGATAGGGGCTGTAGCTTTTTCCCCACCTTCAGCATGAATCCTTTGTACCCCACGCACCTTATTGCCGCTTGTCAGCACCTGGTTCGAACCCTCGATGGCACCACGGTTGCGCCTGCGAGCTGGACGACAATTGGGCCGTCTCTTGCCGACCCGAACCAAGACCCGCGTGCGCACGGGAATTACGTGACCGCGGCTTATCAGGCTCCGAGCAACTCCAACGTCATTTACGCCGTGAGAGGATGGGATACGGTTTTTGTAACGTCCAATGCCGACCAGGGCAACGGCGCCGTCTGGACCCAAGTCACGCAGCGCCGCGCACCGGGGGGAATTTCCGCCGTCACGGTTGATCCCATCAACTACCAAATTGCCTATCTGGCGTGTGACGCAGGCGTGTATAAGACCACCGACATGGGAACAACTTGGATCCAACTGGGGGTCCCTAACCTCGTCTATCACGATGTGGCCATCGATTCGGCGAATCCTCGACGTATCTTTGCAGCTTCTAACGCGGGAGTTCTTGCCAGCACCGATGGTGGCATCACATGGGGAAATATGAGCGACGGCATACCCGCAGGAATGGCGGTTAGCGCGCTATCCTTCAATGCCATGAGCCGTCAGCTTGCCGCTTCCACGTATGGGCGCGGAGTTTACATGCTCGATCTGAATGAACCGCCCGCGGTATCCATAAGTTCATCGGCTAACCTGACCACAACCTCGGGACTGTGATGGTTTCTGCCGAATGCAAGCCACCACTTGGAAGTAACTCGGCCGTGAATGCGCGAAATTTTTTTGCTGAGCTGAAGCGGCGCAATGTTTACAAAGTTGCAACCGCTTATGCCGTCGTCGCCTGGTTATTGATCCAGGTTGCGACCCAGGTCTTTCCATTCTTCGAAATTCCAAATTGCGCGGTGCGGCTTGTTGTTCTCTTGCTCATTATCGGATTTCCTATCGACCTATTTATCGCGTGGGCATTTGAAGCGACGCCCGAGGGAATCAAGCGCACAGAAGCTGCAGATGCCGCGGGTAAGCACTCGCGCGGCGCCGCGTGGGCTTACATTGCGCTGATCGGAGCGGTACTCTCTATCGCCTTATTCTTTTTCGGGCGATACACCGCTTCGGGGAAACAAGTGGAGTCGGCTCAGTTGCCAGTAAAATCGATTGCTGTTCTTCCATTTGTTGATCTTAGTCAGGCGCATGATCAGGAATATTTTTGCGACGGGATCAGCGAGGAGATTCTCGATGCGCTTGCGAAAATCGAGCGATTACGCGTGGTTGCGCGCACTTCGTCCTTTTCATTCAAAGGGAAGGCCGCTGACGTGATCGAAATCGCACAGAAACTCAACGTGCAAAACATTCTCGAAGGTAGTATGCGCCGTGAAGGCAATCGCATTCGGATTAGCGTGCAACTCGTGAGCGCCGCAAACGGCTCCCATCTTTGGTCGGAAACATACGAGCTTGAATCGCAAGGAGTGTTTGCTGTGCAAGATGAGGTTACGCGCGCGATCGTCGAGGTATTGAAGGTTAAGCTCGCGGTTGCGCCCTCCGGGGGTGTGCCTCAAAACACAGAAACGTACGATTATCACAGGTGAGAAGCAAGAGCGGCAGAAGTGCTACATAAGCGATATTTTGATATAGCGCCAAAGATTCAAGGGTCGCGGAGCATCGGAACCGAAATCGGTACCAACCTCAAGCGAGGACGGCTTCTGCGTTTCGTTGCCTTTGTAAAAATGATGTCGTGTTCGGAGTTGCAATTCCGAGGCGAGCGTTAATGTCTGATCGCGCGTGGGCCATCCTGTTTACCAGTTTCTCTTCTGCGCGTTCGCCTTCGTGGTCGGCGCGGCAGTCGGATCCTTCTTGAACGTCTGCATCTATCGCTGGCCTGTCGATCTTTCGATTAACAAGCCGCGTCGCTCTTTTTGCCCGGCGTGCAAACAGCAGATCCCCTGGCATCAAAATCTGCCGTTGGTTAGCTGGATTTTGCTTGGCGGTCGCTGCGCGAATTGCGGTGCGAAAATCGCCTTTCGCTATTTCGCGGTGGAATTGATCACTGCGCTGTTGTTCCTGATCGTCTGGCAAAGCTTTCCGTGGCAGATGGCGATTGCGTACTGGATTTTTGTTTCGCTCTTGATCGTTGGAACATTTATCGATCTCGAACATTTCATCATTCCAGACCGCGTAACGATCGGCGGCATCATTGCAGGCGTTGTTTGCAGTGCGGCAGTGCCAGCTTTGATGGAAACGGATTCGCGGATTGCCGCGTGCGTTCGTTCTCTTCTGGCCGCAGCATTGGGTTACGTAATCTTATTGATCGTTCTCGAAGCCGGCAAAATCGCTTTTGGGAGAAAACGGATTGAATTCGACCCCCCGACACCATTCACATGGACCAAACGCGGGGATGATGCGGATCTTGTGGTGGGCACCGAAGAAAGTTTGTGGAGTGACTATTTTGCCCGGGAAAAAGACCGATTACTGCTTGAGTGTGACGAAGCCAGGATCGACCACCACACCTATGGCAGCGTGACCCTGGACTTTTGTTACGATCGCGTCACGGCTGATGGCCACGTGATGATGCTGGACGACGTCGCGCAGATTTCTGGCGTGGCGCGCGAACTTGTGATTCCTCGCGAAGCAATGGGCCGGGGCGACTTGAAATTCCTCGCGGCGATCGGCGCCTTTCTCGGGTGGCGCGCTGTTTTGTTTAGCCTTTTCGCGGGATCTCTTCTCGGTTCGATTGTCGGCCTGATCACGCTGGTCGCTGGAAAACGGGTCTGGTCAGCGAAGCTGCCGTTTGGACCTTACCTGGCTTTTGGTGCGCTAGGCTGGATGTTTTTCGGCGATACGTTTCTGCGTTGGTACGCGGGATTGCTAAGCCCTTAAGGCGAGGTCAAACATTCGACATTCGTGCTTCGTCGTCGAGCATTGAGCGAAATGATTCTTACCAACGCGCGTTTGATTTTTCGCGATGGCATTCGGGATGGCCTGGAGCTCGTTGTTGAAAAAGGAAAAATCACCGCAATCCGCGAACGTAGCCGTGCGCGCGCTAACGAGGTTGTTGATCTCCACGGAAACTACCTCGGGCCCGGCTTCATTGATCTTCATGTGCACGGCGCTATGGGTCGTGACACTATGGAAGCTTCTGCGGAAGCGTTTCAAGTCATCTGCGATTATCATGCCAGCGGTGGTACCGCTGCGCTTTTGCTTACAACGGCGACCGCGCCGCTCGATCGCATTACCGATGTTCTAAATGTTGTCCGTGGTTGTCGCTGCTCGATCACACGGATTGCGGGTGTTCATGTAGAAGGCCCGTTTATTTCTAAGGCCAAATGCGGTGCGCAACGCGCTGAATTCATTCAAAGCCCGTACCGAGCTTCAGTCCAGCAACTACTCGACTACGGGGACGTGATCAAACGAATCACGATCGCGCCCGAGCTGCCGGGAGCGCTCGAGACGATCGAGAATTTTTATGCACACGGGATCAGTGTCAGCGGAGGACACAGCGATGCATGGGACGAGCAGGCGCGAGAAGGTTTTGCACGTGGCATGCGCAGCGTCACCCACACTTTCAACTGCATGTCGAGCACGCGTCGCCGCGGCATTTATCGCGTTGGCGGTTTACTCGAGTTTGCCTTAAGCGAACCGCGGATCGGTTGCGAACTGATCGCCGACGGTCAGCACGTTTCGGCGACCTTGATGAAAATGTTGTATCGCGCAAAAGGCCCTGGCGGGGTTTGTCTCGTAACGGATGCAACCGCTGGCGCAGGGCTGCCGAATGGATCGCAGTTCTCGCTTTTTGGGAAGGATTGCATCGTGGAAGATGGCGTCTGTTTACTTGCAGACCGCTCCGCGCTTGCCGGTAGCGCTTCGCGCATGATCGACCTTGTCCGCACAATGATCATGAAAGTAAACGTTCCGCTCCACGAAGCCGTCATGATGGCAACGGAAAATCCGGCGCGTGCTATTGGCCTTGAAACCAAAGGCCGCCTGGAGATGGGCGCAGATGCGGATTTGGTCGTTCTCTCGCCAGAATTGGAGGTCGTGCGAACGCTGGCGGGCGGCGAGGAAATTGGCCCTGCGTAACTTCGCAGGCTTTAGCGCGGTAACCAAGGGACGCCTAACGAGTGGCGAACCGTTTGAACCGTGTGATATTAGATCGACAGCAAAAACTCGGCGATATCGAGTGCAGCCCGTGGTTTGCTCAAACGGCTGATATTTGCCGACCATTCGCGCCATTGTTTTGCGCCGTCAGCAAACGCACGCTGCACGTGTGCGATGACTTCTCGCGGTGAATTTGCGATCGCGCCAGAATTCGTCTCGACGATCAACCGGGCATTGCCTTCCTCCTGCCCGGTGACGACGTAATTGATGATCATCGGACAGGCAGCAGCAATCGTTTCCTGCACCGTCGCGCCTCCGGCCTTTCCGATGAGCAAATGACTCTCGTGAAGCATACGCGGAAGGTCGTCGGTCCAGCCAACGACTTTTGCCCTGTCTCCGACCGCGGCTTCGATCTCCGGCATGAGCCTGTCGGCACGGCCGATGGTCACGGTGAGATCGACACCCAAATCGGCGAGTCGCTGTGCCAATTCCGGTGCGCCGCGGGTGGCCGCCTGAATCATATACAAAAGGCGGCGCTCAGACTTGCTTGGGGGTAACACGCGATTTGACCCCCCGGAATCGGCAAATTTTGGACTTACAGGAAAACCAGACACCTTGATTTTTTCAGTGGCGATTCCGGCTGCTCGCAACACGGAGGCGCTTTGCTCGTTTGTGACAAGAAAATAATCGGCGGCGCACCGATACCAGACTGCGTTGATAGTAATCGAATCGGTGATCACAACCACAATCTTAGGCCGAGAACATTCGGCGCTTGGTCCCTGAATTTGTCTGAGTACATTCGGATAGGCCGGAAAAGTGCAAACGAGCACGTCTGGTTGAAAACGGTCAAGTAGTGCGGCGAAATGGTCCTTGAGCCGCGGGAAGCGCGCGAATTCTGTATCGAAATCTTTCTTGCGTTCGAGCCAGCGATAAACGGCACCCCATGCGCCGGGCGCGAAATTAACGAGCGCCAGGTAGCCTTTCCGCACCAACTCGTTAACCGGCCCGTAAGCTTCGGCAAACAAATCGCGCAATTCCACCTCCGTCCCTTGCGGGGCGACGCGCGCCAAAGCATCGCGAATTCCGCGCGCAGCGCTGTTGTGACCTTCTCCGAAGCTCGCGGTGAGGATCAATATTCGCTTTTTCACAGTTTGTCAGGCCATCGAAACGCCAATGGGAAACTCGCCTCACGAGGTAAAGAGGACGGAAGCGTTCGGAGTTTAATGGATATTTGCATGGGGCAAAGTAAACTCTCGGTGCAGATGAAATATCTCGGATTTCTCTGGCGTGTTTTACGGCAGCTGGTTTGGGAAACGGCAACTGATACCACGACCGGTCTGGCGGCGCAGATGGCGTATCTACTTCTTTTCGCGCTGGCCCCCGGATCGCTGTTTCTTTGGCATCTACTCGGTTTGTTCGGCACCGATCCGACCAAATTGCATCGCATGTTTCTGCTCTTGAAAAGTTTTATGCCGCCGGATCCAAAAGTGCAGGACATTCTGGATTCTGCGATGGCAAATGTGGTGGTGACAGGCTCGAGCGGCCTGCTCGCGAATGCAGGCATCATTCTCGGAATTTATTTTGGGACTGTCTTTATTGCGACGACTTCACGCGCCCTCAGCCATACGTACGGAATGCGGGAAGATCCCCATTGGTGGTCGAAGTATATCATCTCATTTTTCCTGCTGTTCTGGTTCGGGATCATCATCGTGTTCTGCTTCAACGCAATCGTCTTTGGTGAACGGTTGGCCGGCCTTGCAGAAGTCAATTTTCAGCTGGCCTTTCCGCTGCAAGCATGGATCACGACGCTCAATTTGCCCTTTACCTTTGTAGCGCTGGTCATTCTCGCGCTGGCCCTTTATCTCCTGACGCCCGAAAATTATTTGACCGTCCGACAGGCTTTGCCCGGCGCGATTTTCTTTTCGGTGGGTTGGATCATCGCGACGAAGCTTTTTCAACTCTATGTGGCGAGATATGATCGCTACAACCCGACGTATCTCGCACTGGCGTCCATCGTTGTATTGCTTACGTGGATGTATCTGACTTGTCTCTTGCTGTTGCTGGGCGGTAAGTTAAACGCCATTCTTCGCCGCGAAGGCGAAAGAATGCGCGCGGTTGCGCCTGCGGCGCCGGAGCCTGCCCCGACGAGTTAGAGAGTTAAAACGTTAAAAGGAAAGAGATGATTGCCCTTTTTAACTTTGTAACCCTTTAACTTTTTTAACGATTCCGTTGACCCCGAAAGCATTCGGGGTTGATCGCATCGCGCGCTCTGTTACGGTCCGTCGCAGTGGTGCGCTTCCGCATTTGGCTCGCAACTGTGCTCGCCTCTGGCGCAATCGTCGGCAATCTCCTGCGCGCACAGGTCGGGGACGAAGAAAAAAGCCGGCGCGATGAATCCGAACAAATCCAGACGCATGCTTCACCGTCCCCGAAACCAAAAAAATCTCCGAGCCCGGTAGCAAAAGCATCGAGAGACAAATCGAAAAAAAAACACCTGGCTTCTGCGACCCCGGAAAAGGCACCAACCGCGATTCCTCACGCAAAATTAGCAAACGAAGAGTCGCAAAAGAAAAAGGATCCTTCTCCGAAAGAAAAAAAATCGCCGACGCCCATCCTCAAGGCAAAGGCAGCAAAGGGGGAGTCGACCAGCGACGGTAACGAGTCCCAAGACGCACAGGACTCGTCGCGCCCTCGCAAGGCAAAGCTGGCGAAAAAATCTGACGACGAAGAACAGGCAACGCCAAGGCCGACGCCACGCGAAACGCCCGAGCCTAGGGCTTCATCAAAATCAAAGCGGCGCCACACGCCCACGCCGAAACCGAAATCAAAGAAGGAGGTTTCGCGCAAAACTAAAACAGCGGCGAAAACCAAATCGGCGCGGAAGGAAGAGGAAACACCGAAACCGGAAAAAACGCCGCCACCCCATGCGGAAGAACGCGCTACGGCGTCAGAACGCCCAACCCCGGCACCGAAAGCCCTCGGGGCTGCCTCGCCCGAGTCAAAAGTTCCCCGCGTTCCTCCAAGCGGCGAGCGCGCTCAGGTCGTGATCGAAAAATCCGGTCTGGAAGAGGACCAGGGCCTCGAGCCTGCGCCGACGCCTTCGCCGAGACGAGGTTTCTGGCCGTGGTCTCGCAGTTCGGGTAACTATCGTTATCTAACCCGGTCCGTCATCGAAGCGATCCGACGCGCGCCAGTGAAACGGCGTCGCTGGCAATTCATTGTGGTGCATAATAGCGGCACGCGGCAGGGCAATGCGCGCGTCTTCGATTATTACCATCGGCACGTGCGCCGGATGCAGAATGGTCTCGCCTATCATTTCGTGATCGGGAACGGAACATCCACAGGAAACGGCCAGGTTGAAGTGGGCGATCGCTGGCGCCGTCAGATCAACGGCGGGCACGTGCACAGTGATTATCTGAACAACATTTCGCTCGGCATTTGTCTGGTGGGCGATTTCAATCGTGGCCAACCAACGCGCGCGCAGCTTGACGCATGCGAGGAACTCATCCGCTATCTGCGAGAACGTTGCGGGAAGACCGACAGGGGCGTGATTCCTGTGCGGCCACACCGCGAAATGAATCCACCGCGTTGGCCGACCGATTGCCCGGGAGACGATTTTCCGTATTCCTGGTTTCGCAGGTTTTAAAAGCGCCTGGCCATTCCGAGGGGAGCTCAGCGGAGTCGAGAAATGGAGCGGCTGGGAAGCCGCGACATGGACGGGAAGGCCGCAGGCTGAGCGAACGGGAAGTGAGCGAATCAAATCCCGTCGTAATACCATTGGTTCCGCAACGGGGTGTCCCGACTTCGCTCGACATGACGGCGCTTCATTTCCGTTCCGCCACGATCAAATTTGCTTCCTTGTAATTCCAGCGATAACCAAATCCGAAGTCGAGCGGCGGCGGATTGCTCTGCCGAAACAGTTCCTGAAGTCTGGGCTGGTAATGTTGTTTGAAGAGATCGATCGGGCCGAGATAAACGCCAAAGAGACGTAGGTTCCACTTGTTTGGGTCGAAGTAAGCCAGGGGAATTCCGGAGTCGTCCTGCACAATTCTGTTGCTGTGCGCCAGAATGAAATTGCGGATCGTGCCGAAGCCGTTTTCGAACATTAGATACGATGACGATTTCAGAAAACTCGAGCCGGTTCCGAGACGCTCACAAAATTTGAGGAAACCTGGCGTGGACTTGATTCCACCATCGGAAATATCCGTGTTGAAATAATAGAGCGTTTGTGAATTGCCCGATTGATTATCAGTGTAACGGATTCGCACCCCGGGAATGCTGCTGCCTTTCTTTCCCGGCGCGGCCTCTTCAAATGCGCCGTTACTGTTGAGCGCGCCGAAGGTCACATTCGTAATCGACTTATCGGCGCGTACGATGAAGACGTAGAGAATCGGCAACACACCATTGAGGTTCTGTTGTTGCAGATCGACCTTCATGTTTTTGGTAATGAAGTACGTCGTGTTGAGCGAGGACTTCATTGCGTTCTCCAGATTCCCCAGCGCGCCGGCAAGGTTGGGGATGCGCAACGGATCAGGTGGCGGCCCCATTGATTCCTTCCCGCAAAGCACGTACACCGAAGCGCTGGGAGAAAATTGATCGACGTACAAAAAATCCGGGCCGCTGAACATATAAAACGCCACCGGAACCGGCTGCGTTACCTCCGGAAGGTACGTGGCTACCCACGCGTGCAGCTTTTGGAGTTGACGCTGATAGAGCTTGGTGAACTCGCCCTCGAAAAAAGCGGAATGCGCTTGCCACGCTGGATCGCGCGTGAGCGGCGCAAGGGGAGAATTTCCCGGAACCGGCATGCCGGCAAGGAACCGAGCAATATCATTGGGTCCGGCAGTTGCTGGAGCCACAGGAATGGCGCGCGGCGCGACCTGAGAATTCTCCTGTGCGAAAGCGCTGAGTGCGCTCGTGAGCATCATGGATACAAACAATTTGGCACCAAGTTGTAAGCGGCGGCCTCGTGCTGTGTCTCGTCTCTCTCCTTTACGAAAGGGGAGAGGCGGATGAACGCCTAACATATGCCAAAGCTGTGCCTCCTTGTTTCTGACCAATTGCGTTTTCATGCAGAGCGTTGTCGTTGCGCGTCCTTTCGTGTGCAAAAGTAGAGCAGCAGACCAACGAGTGCGGTGGCGAGTCCCGCCAGCGATTCGATGGTCTTCCAGCGCAACAGATAAAACATCATCCAAAGGGTGATGACAGCGAAGATAATCGGGGGCAGCGGATAAGCCCACACTCGGTACGGCCGGGCGATTCCAGGGCGCGTAGCGCGCAACACCATCACGCCAAGCACGGTGAACAGCGAACAGAGCAACAGGCTAAATTGAGTGTATTGCACCACGCTTTCAAAGCTGCGTGTGAGCAAAAGTAGATTCACCATGAGCAACTGCAGCACGATCGCGTTTGTGGGAATGCCGTGACGATTCTTGCGCGCAAGGAGTCGCAGCCACCAATGATCTTCGCCCATCGACATGCTGACCCGCGGCCCGATCCATGTCATTGAACTGATTGCGGAAACCAACCCGAGACAAATTACCGCGCCGGCGACCCGCCCGCCGTTCGTCCCAAAAATATGTTTGCCTGCGATCAACGCTACTTCGAGTCGACCTTTCAAATCCTGGACCGGTGTCGTCGCAAGAAAGACGGCGTTGAGCAGAACGTAAATCACGATCACGAGACCGGTTCCGACAAGCAGTGAGCGCGGCACGTTTTTTCCCGGTTGTTTAATCTCGCCCGATATATAGGCCGCCGCGTTCCAACCGGAATAAGAATACATCACGTAAACCAACGCCACGGCAAACGGCGCGCCAAAGATCGCGATCGTGTCGCCGGGCGCCGGCAGAAAGCTGATCGGCTGCTTTGGCTGCACAAACAATCCGGCAGCGATAAGGGCGCCAATCAGAAGCAATTTCACGAGCGTAGAAAGATTTTGAAATACGCTGCCGACTTGGAGGTTTCCGAGATGAAAAGCTGTTACCACCCAAACAACGACAAATGATAAAAGCATCGGCGAGCCGACCCCGAAAACGCCTACAAAATATTTCCCGAACGCCATCGCGGCGAGTGCGATTGGTGCGGCAAACCCTACAGTAGCGGAAATAAATCCCGCCATGAATCCGAGCGCGGGATGATAGATCTGCGATAGAAAATGGTATTCACCCCCGGAGCGCGGCAGCGCGGCGCTGAGCTCGCCATAACAAAGCGCACCGCAAAGCGCGGTGATTCCGCCAATGATCCAGAGCATGAGCAGCGGGAACCCAGACTGAATATCTGCCAATTGAAAACCAAGGCTGGTGAAGATGCCCGTGCCAATAATGTTCGCAATAACGATGGAAGATGCGGTAACAAAACCGATGGTTCGCCGCGGAGATCGCGACTTCGCGGGACGAGATTCAGTAACTGTAGCCATCTCCAGATCGACAATCCCAAAATTATCGGGAGTAGCGAATTCTTTCGAAGCGGCATTAGAGTCCATAATTGGCGGGCGAGTTTGCGCGACATCCTGGTAGCAGTCGGAAAATTCGCAGTGCTTAGGATGAGAGCGGAATCACATCTCCAGATTTTCCTGAGTTGTCAGAAGCCATTCCCGACATCACGTTGAAAGTTGCATGAACGCATCGCTCTCGATTGAAACGGCCACCCAACTCGCAGTCTTTCTTGCAAATCGTCCCGGGGCGCTTGCGCGCGTGTGTGAAGCGCTGGCTAAAGCAGAAATTAACATCCATGCGCTGGCTACGTCGGACACAGTCGATCACACAGTGGTGCGCATGGTAGTAAGCGATCCAACCAAGGCGCTCATGCTTCTGGGCGAGGCGGGCACTCTCGCGCTGGAGACGGAAGTGTTGATGATCGAAACCGCGAGCCAGCCCGGCGTGCTGGCGAAAATCGCCGAGCGTCTTGCTGAAATCGAAGTGAATATCGAATACGCATATCTCGCCGGCGGGCGCGAGGTGGAAAAAGGTTTGATCGTTCTACGGCCGTCGGATGTGGAAAAAGCGAAGCGTGCCCTGAAGGATTTGTAGCCTGCGCAGACCAGTGCGAGTCGCGCTTGTATCAGAGTTTCGATGGCGATTTTGGTAGGACGCACCGCCGGGCGCGCCGATGAGCTCCCTCCACGTTTACGGACGAATCTCGACCGTCGTCCCATCCGCCGTCACGCGCCAGAGTTCTTCGATCTCTTCGTCGGTGAGTGCGATGCAGCCCGCGGTCCAATCTTTCCAACGATGAAAGGCGCCGATCCAGCCGCGCCCGTTTTGAATTCCGTGAATCATGATGTCAAAACCAGCTGAAACGCCGCGCGCGGCCGCACGTTTGTTGTCATCATCTGACGGATAAGAAATGTGCAGCGCGAGATGAAAACTGCTTTGCGCATTTCGGCTATCGATTTTGTAGATGCCTTCCGGTGTTTTCATGTCGCCTTCTTCCTGCTTCGCACCCACCGGATTCCGGCCTAGCGCGATGCGATAACTCTTGATGTGATTGCCGTCGTGAAAGATCGACAATCTTTTCGCCGATTTTTCCACGACGATCCGATCGATTGCTGTCCCCGCCGGTAGTGGATGCCAATTGTGATGTGCGTAGAAGTACAGTGCCAGGGCACAGACTGCGACCAATGCCACCGATGCTACAACGATTTTTCCAATCACATCGGTGAGCTTAACGACTCCGCCACAAATGCAACACGTGCGCGAATGTCGCCTGCGTGCTCAGTTGGTGATTGCCAATGTAGACTCGATGCCGGATAACTCCGCGGCGCGTTATGACTTCCGTCAAAACCTTTCTCGGTCATCCATATCCGCTCGGCGCGACGTCGATGGGGAACGGCGTCGACTTTGCCATTTTTTCCGAGCACGCCACGGGTGTTGAGCTTTGCTTGTTCGACAGCATCGAGGCTACCGAGGAAAACATTCGTATCCCGGTCAACGAACATACCGATCGGGTTTGGCACGTGTTTTTGCCGGATGTGCGTCCAGGACAATTGTACGGTTTTCGGGTTGCTGGTCCGTACGATCCGGAGCGCGGGTTGCGCTTCAACAGTTCGAAACTTCTACTCGACCCGTACGCGAAGGCTATCGCCGGAGAGGTGAGTTGGGCGGATGAGATGTTCGGTTATGTGATCGGGGGCGAGAAGGAAGATTTGACTCAGGATTTTCGTGATGATGCGTGGGGAGTGCCCAAGTCAGTCGTCATCGACACCGGATTCGATTGGCAGGGCGACAGGAGGCCCGGTACCCCGTTGCACAGTTCTGTGATCTATGAACTGCATGTCAAAGGCTTCAGCAAACTTTGGCCCGACGTGCCGGAGAATTTGCGTGGCAGTTACGCGGCGCTCGGCAGCCCGGCAGCAATTAACTATTTCAAAAAACTCGGCGTGACAGCGATCGAACTATTGCCAGTCCACGCGCACATCGACGACAAGGCCTTGGTCGATCGCGGCCTAACGAATTACTGGGGTTACAACACGATCGGATTTTTTGCTCCGCACGGGCAGTACTCCAGCGGCGGTCAAATGGGTGAACAGGTCTCTGAGTTCAAATCGATGGTGCGCAGTCTCCACGCTGCCGGAATCGAAGTGATTCTCGACGTGGTTTATAATCATACTGCCGAAGGAAATCATCTCGGTCCCACCCTGTGTTTTCGCGGAATCGACAACCCCGCTTACTACCGGTTGAATCCGGAGAACCCGCGTTTTTATCTGGATTTCACTGGCACGGGCAACACGTTTAATCTGCTTCATCCGCGCGTGCTGCAGCTGGTGATGGACAGCCTGCGTTATTGGGTCGTGGAAATGCACGTCGACGGATTTCGTTTCGATCTCGCCGCCGCGCTTGTGCGTAATCGCGAGGGCGTAAACATGCTGCATCCCTTCCTCCAAGTCATCCAGCAGGATCCGATTCTTTCGAACGTGAAACTGATCGCGGAACCGTGGGACGTTGGAGACGGCGGCTATCAGGTTGGGAATTTTCCTCCACCATGGTCGGAATGGAACGGGAAATACCGCGATACAGTGCGGAGTTTTTGGAAGGGCGACGAAGGCCGAATCGGCGAGATGGGTTACCGGCTCACAGGCAGCCCCGATCTATACCTGCATTATGGGCGACGCCCTTACGCCAGCATCAATTTTGTTACCGCGCACGATGGTTTCACGCTGAACGACCTGGTCAGCTACAACGACAAGCACAACGAGGCGAACGGCGACGCCAACAAAGACGGCGACAACAACAATCTCTCGTGGAATTGCGGCGCGGAAGGTCCGACAGAAGATCCACAGATCAACGCATTGCGCGAACGGCAGCGGCGGAATTTTCTAACCACGCTCTGTCTTTCCCAGGGCGTGCCGATGCTCAGCGGCGGAGACGAGTGGGGAAGATCACAGAACGGCAATAACAACGCTTATTGCCAGGACAACGAAATCAGTTGGTTCAATTGGACGCGCGACGAAAAGCAAAATCAATTTCTGGAGTTCACGCGAAAGCTGATCCGATTTCGCAATGCACATCCGGTGTTTCGCCGCCCGAAGTTTCTTCAGGGTCGGCGAATACGCGGTTCGGAGATTCGCGACGTAATGTGGTTCAATCCCGGCGGGAGTGAGATGAGCGACGAAAACTGGGCGTCGCCGTTCGTTCGTTGTATTGGGATGCTGCTAAGTGGCGATACCAGCGATGTTCTCAGTTTTGAAGGCGAACCAATCCGTGACGAGACCTTTCTGCTGCTGATCAACGCGCATTACGAGCCGATCCCATTTGTTCTGCCTGGCCAGGAGCATCTCGAGTGGCAATTGATTCTCGACACAATGGATCCGGACGGTTTCCTGGCTGAACCAAGAAAATTCGCCTCCGGCGACGATGTCGATCTTGGCGGTCGCGCTTGCTGTTTGCTCCGACTGGTAAGCGGGACGCAAGCTCAGGCACGCGAGGAATCCTGGAAAAAACGCCGCGTCGAATTCCCACCATTAAGTGCAGAGGAAGAACGCGCTCGCCGCAAATAGCCCGTTGCACGGAGGAGAAATTCAGCAACGCAATCTTCTTGCCAGAAACGAATTAGTTTATAGAGATAGAGAGCGCATGTTTTGATGCGCGACCAAATTTTTTTGGTCAGTGGTTCGCCATGACACCTAGTTCTCTTGTTATCGTCACTGATCGAGGCGAGTTAAAAGCATATCGGGTGAACGAGACGCCGACGCGCGGACCGAGCCTGCAATTAGTGCAGGCATTCAACATCACCGATGCACACGGAAGGTTGGTCGATAAACTGAGCGACCTGGCCGGACGCTTTCCGGTGACCAACGGCGCGGGCGCTCATCACGGCGCGGGCTCCACTGCCGAGCGGACGCAGTTGGCAACAGAAATGGACCGCCGCATTTATAAAGAGCTCGCCGATCAGATTACAAAAATTGTTTCGTTCAATGGAAAGGACGGCTGGGCGTTTGCCGCGCCGGCCGAAATTCACGGGGCGATTGTCGATCTTTTGCCTGTCGCTGTGCGCGACCGAATCGTCGAACATGTGAAATCGGATTTGGTAAAAGTGGAACCGGCGAAACTCGTTTCGCGGTTTCGTTCGTTGCAGCAAATCTGAATAGTTCATGCGCACAGCAATTGTCATCCCGAACGGAGTGAGGGACCTCACACAGGCTCATGGATCACGCAATCAGCCCACGGCCGTCATCGCGTCAATTGGAACGTCCCTTGCCGTCGGAGCTTGCCCTGAGCGAGCAAGGCGAGTCGAATGGGCGGCTCGGGAAGACATCGCGTTTTTTTATGGCGCGCCCGTTCCATCGGAGTTTAGATTCTTATGACCTATGCAATTGCCCGTTAAGATCTCGTATCGGGGTCTGGAAAAGTCTGACCAGATCGACAATCTCGTTTTGGATTATGCAGCGCGACTCGAGAAATTTTGCGACCATATCAATCGCTGTGATGTGGCCATTGAACAAACCAATCACGCACATCAGAAGGGAAACCCTTACCGATGCCGGATCGATGTGACCGTGTCGCGGGGCCACGAGCTGGTTGCTGACGAAAGGCAGTTGGACAATGGCCCGCACCAGCCGCTCAACAAGGTGATCCACGACGCGTTCAAAACGATGGAGCGCGAACTATGCCGGGTCGTGGACAAGCAAAGGCACGACGTCAAAACGCACGCCGATTCGCGTTCGCCGAAATAATTGCGTTTAACGCTGTAGCGGCAGGCGTGTCGCCCACAATCAGGTAGGGGCGATTGACCTCAATCGCCCGCGTCACGTGAACCACCTCACTTCGACGCGCCAGTCCGAAAGCCGCTCAACCATTCGGCTCATTTCCACGGGCGATTCGGCGCGACCTATTTCATAACAATTTGCTGCCAACGTCGCCGTGTAAATCAGCTTTGCCTGAAAGGCGTTGCGAGCACTCTGTTTGAAACAGCCCGACGCTATCTTGCGTCGCAGCGGTGAATTTGAGATTACTTCTGCTGATGCCCGATCACCTGCACATGCTGATCGGTGTCCCGGGGAATGCGCAACTTTCAAGTCTGATCCGCGATTTTAAACGGATCACGACTCGAATCGCGAACATCGTCTGGCAGCGAAATTTCTTCGATCATCGATTGCGGCGTGACGAGAGCCTTGATGAAAAAGTGGCATATATCCGCGAAAATCCGGTGCGCGCTGGATTGATTGCTGAAAGCGAAGAATGGGCATACGCCATGGACGCCAGCGATTTGAATTCGCGTCCCGAAGCGTCGATTGTGCGCACAGCGGGCGATTGAGGTCAATCGTCCCCACCTGGAAGCGTCAATGGCGTCTGCGCGCGCGTCGAGCTAGCTACTTGGTCCACGCCGCATTCTGTAACACCACGCGATATCCATCGATATCTTCGAACGTCCTGCCATGCAGGTCCCAGTACGGGTTGTACGATGGCATCTCGCGAAACCCTGCCGATATCAATTGCGCACAGCCTGCTTCCCAATCGTTCTTGTCGGGAACGTAAAAGACCAACAGATGATCCCGGCTCGGAGCTTTGCCGACCTTATGTCCTCGTTGAAAGGTGAACTCGATGTGATAGGTCTGCTTCGGATGACCCAGAATAACGCCGTCAAAGCCGCGGTGATCTTCAAACTCAGCGAGCACGTCGAAGCCAAGGCCCTTCGCATACATCTCGGCGATCGCGGCCAGGTTGTCGGTCGGCCGGGCTACTCGCATCGTCGAGCCAGGCTTCATAGCGACGCGCGACTCATTTCAAAACCCAGTTCAAAAATCTAAACCGTCTTCTCGTTCCGAAAATATTGTCGTCATCGGTGGATTGGAAAAAGCGCTTCGAGTCCGGGCGACTTGGTGCCGGCGCGATAAACGTACCCGGTAAATCGCGGGTAATTGTCGGGGTCGGATTGCCAGCGGTAGGTGGCATCATATTCCTAGCCATCGAAATGAAAATGGATTCTCAGCACTGGAATCTTATCGTCGCCTGCCACCGTATCGAATCGAGCCACGCATTTGTCGGTTTTGCCTTCTATCGTTCGTGTGATTTGTAGAACTCCGTTCACGTCTTGAAGTGTCACATGCCCGCTGTAAGTCGCAGTTGAATCGGCCTTGCGCCCGATGAGGTCGTAATTTCCAGCCATGTAGCTACGGAAGGACTCCTGATCGGGCCGCATGCGGTCAGCGTTGGCGCAGCGTGCGGAATAGGCGAATAACCACAGCATCGTCAAGATTGCCAGACACGCTTTCATAGGCCTAACGAGACAGGATAAGCAAATCGCTGCTGAGAACGAAGGTGAAATACCTTTGGATGCTTTGGTCACTGAACGGGCTAGTCCGCGTA
>Ga0193729_1000249_pt1 | contig 27254 bp, 21 predicted proteins | sample U1c2metaG_FD_143036 | JGI IMG/M metagenome (GOLD analysis project Ga0193729, IMG submission 143036) | Soil microbial communities from a riparian zone of the East river system, Colorado, United States - U1c2 | ecosystem: Environmental > Terrestrial > Soil > Riparian zone | place: USA: East River...
GCGCTCGAATCTGCTCAGGCCGCCGGTGCTGCGCTGGGCGGCCGCGCTCCAGCTCTCTGAGCACGCGCGCCTGCAGGTCGACTCGCTCTTGGCGGTGATGGCGGCGCTGGAGGCGCAGCTGGACACGGTCGACGGTGAGTTGCGTCGCTTCGCCCGCGCCGACGAGCGCTGCCAGGCGTTGCAGTCGATCTATGGTGTCGGGCCGATCCTCGCTTGCCACCTGCTCGCCGAGATCGGCGAGGCGTCTCGCTTCCAGCGCGCCGAGCAGATCACGCGGCTGGCCGGCCTCGACCCGGTCGTCGACGAGTCGGGCGAGACGCGCCGCCGCGGCCACCTCGCCAAAGCCGGCTCACCGCATCTGCGCTGGGCGCTGGTCGAAGCCGCCGTGCACGCGCACCGGACAACCGCCCCCGACCTCGAGCTGTACCGCGCAACCGTGAGCGGCGCGACACGACCGTGGCGCGACTGACCGTCGCGCGCAAGATCGGCAAACGCGCCTTCCACGCCCTGCGCGAGCTCGAGCTCGCCACAACCTGACCGGACCGGATGGACTGGCCTTGACGCGCTCCCGTTTCCGTTTCCGCCTGAGCCCGGCACACTGCCGCGCTCCACTTTGGAATGAGCCGTCTCTCGCCACCCCGACTCGACAACCTGCGCCGCAAAACCGCGCGCGCCAAGATAGGCATGGGTCGCACCCCGCAAACGTCAAAACCGCCGCCAACGCCTTGCGAACCCGACCACCCTTAGATAGGCGGAAAAGCGACAACGACCTCGGCGCGCGACTGCGTCTGATTGCGTCAAGCTCCGACGAGCTAGAGAGAGCCCGCTCCTAGGGCGGATTCCGTTACATGCGCACGCGCGAATATCAGATCCCAAGCCGCGTCGCAACCAGAATGCCAAACGTGACTCCAGCAAAGCCTTGAAGCGGCGTTTTCACAATTGCGATTCCAGATACGCGTCTGCATCAGAGCGGCGCTGGTTCAACCGTCGGCCTCGCAGCCGGCCTCGAAGTACGAGCGCAGGCGCTCGACCGGCCAGTAGACGACCGCGTTCGCGGCGTAGTCGAGCATCTGTCCGACCACCTCATCCCACGCCTGATCGGCGGAAACCGCCTCATCATCCTCGTACACTCCGTTGCCCGCCAATGACGAACCGCTACAGCAAGCGAGCAAGACCCACGTAAGCGCCGGAGTCTTCGCCCAGCGCGAAACGTGTCCGATAACGGTTCGGCGCGAGGCCGCTGCATTCGCCCGCACCGCCCCGAGCCTCGGCCACCGCCTTCCCGAAGCGCTCCGAGCGTGACGGGCCGAATAGGCGTTCTGCCGAAGCGCCTTGACTTTTTCGGCACATCGGAGGACTATTGCCTCCAGGCAGCGACGGAGGTGGTCGTTTGTTGAGGAGACGTCGGTGCTGCGGCGCAGGCCAGCCGGCCAGGAAAAGCGCCAGCTCGCTGGCGACGGAGCCGCGCTCAAGAGCCAAGCCATCTGGCGCCGCTTTGATTGCCGCCGGCGTGATCAGCGTCGAAGTCGGACGAAGCGGGGCGTGAGCGTCCCGGAGTCACGCAATCAGGCGCTGCTCGAGGCGGCGACGCCGGTCCGAACGATTCCGACTGACCCGCCCGAACAGCAGCCCGAACCCGGCATCGCACTCTGCCTTTCGGGCGGCGGCTACCGCGCAATGCTCTTCCACCTCGGCGCGCTGTGGCGCCTCAACGAGCTGGGCTGGCTGGTCAAGCTAGACCGCGTCTCGAGCGTCTCCGGCGGCTCCCTGACCGCTGCGGCGCTAGCGCGCCGCTGGCCCGAGCTTGGCTTCGACCAAGCCGGCGTCGCCCAGCGCTTCGTCGACGTCCTCGCGGCCCCGATCCACAAACTCGCGGGCGAGACGATCGACCTCTCGGCGGGACTCCGGGGCGTCTTCCTGCCGGGTTCGGTCGCCGCGCGCTTGGTCAAGTCGTACGAGCACCACTTGGTCGGCGATGCGACGTTGCAGGACATCCCCGACACGCCCCGCTTCGTCTTCAACGCGACCAATCTGCAGTCGGGCGTACTCTGGCGTTTCTCGAAGCCCTATATGTGGGACTACCGCGTCGGCAAGATTGCGAACCCGCGCGAGAAGCTGGCTGTGGCGATCGCCGCCTCGGCCGCGTTCCCGCCGTTCCTGTCGCCGCTGACGTTGAAGCTCGAGCGCTCGCAGTACACGCCCGGAAGCGGCACCGATCTCGAGCAGGCCGAGTACATGACGGGGCCGGTGCTGAGTGACGGCGGCGTCTACGACAATCTTGGGCTCGAGACTGCCTGGAAGCGCTACCAGACAATTTTCGTCAGCGACGGCGGCGGCCACTTCACCGCAAAGCCGCGGGTCTCGCCGGTCTGGCCGCTGCAGTCGCTGCGGGTGCTTGGGGTCATCGACGGCCAGGTGCGAGCGCTGCGCAAGCGTCAAGTTGTCGGAGGCTTCAAGGCCGGCCTACGACAAGGCGCCTACTGGAGCGTCTGGAGCGAGGTCTCCGACTTCGAGCTCGCCGACGCTCTCGACTGTCCAGATGAGGCGACCAAGAAGCTGGCGCGCGTCCCAACCCGTCTCGCAAAGCTCGATGAGCTCGTCCAGCGGCGTCTCGTCAACTGGGGCTATGCGATCTGCGACACGGCGATGCGCAAGCACGTCGTGTCGGGCGCGGCGAAGCCCGGTCAGCTGCCGTACGCCGAGGCCGGCGTATGAACGCCTGGCTCGAGCGCGACATTCGCGGTGCGGCCGACGCGCCGCGCACCCATGCGCTCGTGATCGGGGTCAGCGAGTACCAGTTCCTGCCGCAGGACGGCCAACCTGCGGCGGGCGACCGGGACACCTTCGGGCTACGACAGGCGAAGACGCCGGCGACGTCGGCCTGGAACTTCGCGCGTTGGCTCGAGTCGTCGTACAACAACCCGAAGGCGCCGCTGGCCAGCGTGCGATTGCTGCTGTCACCGTCGGAGTGGGAAAAGCAGAACGTCGACGGCCTTGCGAATCTGCCGGCGAGCGTCCTGGCGGCGACGCGCGACAACGTCGAGGAGGCGGTCGGCGAGTGGCACGACCTGGCCGGCTCTAGCTGCGACAACATCGCCATCCTCTATGCCTCGGGCCACGGCATCCAGATGTCCAAGGACGACGGGGGCATTGTCCTGCTCGAGGACTTCGCGCAGCTCAGGAACAGCCCGCTCAGCCACTCGCTCAACGTACCGGCTATCCGCGATGGAATGGCCGGCGCGACCATGGCCCAGCGGCAGTTCTACTTCATCGACGCCTGCCGCGTCCGGCCGCCCTCGGCCGCCACCTTCCAGTCGCTTGGGAGCGGCGTCGGGCTTAGTAATCCCTTCGAAGACGCCCCGCTCTGCTCAGCGGTCTACTTCAGCGCCTCGCCCAGCACCGAAGCGCTCGGCGAGCCGGGGAGGGGGACGCTGTTCGTTCAGGCGCTGCTCGACTGCCTGGAGTTGGAGGCGGTCGACGGGCACGTCCACGAGAACGGCTGGTGGGTCGTGACCACAGCGACGCTGATGCGCGCGCTGCCCCGGCGCGTCACCGAGCTCGCGCAGAGCTTCGGCGAGGAGCAGACGGCTACCGTCGGAGGGCAGCTTGCCGACGTGATCCTCCACGTGTTGCCGGGAGCGCCGAACGTGCCGCTGTCGCTCGAGCTCAATCCGGCCGAAGCCGCTGGATGCGCGCTCGCGCGGCTCTGGGACGGCGTCGCGAACTCCATCTTCGACGATGAGCCGTTCACGCCGACGTTGATCCGCCCGGTGCCCGCGGGCATCTACGTCCTGACGGTGCGTATCCAGCCGCCGACGCCGCCGTACCGCGGAGTGCCGGCGCAGCCAATCGCCGCGCTCCCGGGGCTGACCGAGACGATCCCTGTCCATGTCTGACGCGGACGCCGACTTGGGGCTGCTCACGGTGCGGATGCCGGAGCTCGGCGCCGACGTCCGCCCGACCGTAAACGTGGTCGATGCGCACAGCCTGGAGCTCGTCAAGACGGTCCTCGCCGACGAGCAGGTCGAGGTCCCCGCCGGGCAGTATGTTGTGAGTTCAACTCTCCCCGGCGGCGAGCGAGCGCTGGGCATCGCCCAAGTTTCAGGCGGAGTGCACGAGGAGGTGGCGCTCGCTACGGCCGCGAGCGTACGCGAGGCCGTCGAGGCTCCCGTCGCTGAACCAGCCCCGGCCCCGGCCCTCGAGTCGCTCGGCCCGAGCGACCGCGCTCTGGGCCAGGCTGCGCCACCCCCCGCCGACATCGCTCCTGCGCCGGCGCCGTTCTTCCTGCGCTACCTCGGCGTCAGGCGAGCGGGTGTCGAGAGCGCCGACGGCAGCACCGAGGTCGTCGGCATCGACGGCGGTGTCGAGTTGCAGCTGCGGCCGGGAGGACTCGACGGCGTCGTCTTCATTCAGTTGGCCGTACCCGGCGAGGTGCCGCTCAACGTCGCGCTGCCAGCCAACGGGATGACAGGCTCCGAGTCCTGCCGCCTCAGGGTGACGGTGAAGCCCCTGACCGGGGTCGTCTCGATTTCTGACAATCCGCGCATCGACGCGGCGGCGCGCTACCTGAACAGCGGCAACCTTCAGGAGGCGGCCAACCTGGCCGCCGACGCCGAGGGACTCCTGCAAGCGAAGATGGCCGACCCAATTGGAGCGGCGTTGGGAGGCTACGTCCTGCTGCGCCTGCACGAGCTCCCGCGCCTGCACACCTGGGCGCGCAACCTCGCGGAATGGTTCCCCTGGCTCCCGGACGGGCCGATCATCGCTGGCGAGGCGGCGGCCCTCAGCGGCGACCATGGCCGCGCCATCGCCGACTTCTGCGAGGCGGCGCAGCGTGGCCTGCCGGTCTTCGCCGATGGCTTCTCGATGCTCGTCTCGCGGCTGCGGGAGTATGACCATGCCGATCATCCACCCGGCGCTTCGCCGGATCTGCTGGCCGAGGTCGCGCGCCAGACCAAGCGGCTCCTGCCGTTGAGCCCGCTGATCGACTTCGCACGCATCTCGCTGGCCATCCACGGCGCCCGGCTGGAGGATCCACTCGGAAGCCAGCAGCCTCTCGTTCCGAAGGTTGGCGCCGACGGCTGGCGCCGCTTCTCGCCCGACACGTCGACGATCGAGGAATAGGCGCATGCTGCGAATCGAGATGCTCCCTGCGGCGCAGGGTGACGCGCTCTGGATCGAGTACGGCGACGCGACGCGGCCGCGGCGCGTGCTCGTCGACGGTGGCACCGCGTCCTCCTGGAAGGAGGGCCTGCGAGCGCGGGTCGAAGCGCTGCCGCGCGACGCGCGGCACTTCGACCTCCTGATAGTCACCCACATCGATGCCGACCACATCGACGGCGCGCTCGCGCTGCTCACGGATGAGTCACTCGGTGCCAGCTTCGGCGACGTCTGGTTCAACGGCTGGCGGCACCTGCCGGAGACGCCGCTCGAGTCGCTCGGTCCTATCGACGGCGAGCAGTTGACCGACGCGCTCATCGGCCATGGCATCCCGTGGAACGAAGCCTTCGGCGGCCGGGCCGTCGGCGTCAACGCCGACGGGAAGCTGGCCCGCCGCGAGCTAGCCGAGGGGCTTGCTCTGACGGTGCTCTCGCCGACGGCGAAACAGCTGGCGGATCTGAAGCCGGTATGGCGCAAGGTCGTGGAAGAGGCCGGGCTCGACCCGGACAAACCGCGCCAACCAGCAGAGGAAGAGCCGGCGCCGACGCCTGGGCTCGAGCGGCTCGGCGTCGAGCCGCTCCCCGACGTGCCGGCACTGGCGGCGGTTCCGTTCAAAGCCGACACCGCCGAGGCCAACGGCTCGAGCATCGTCGTCCTCCTCGAATACGAGGGCAAAAGCGCCGTCCTGTGTGGCGATGCCTTCCCCCCTGTCGTGCAGGCTTCGATCGGCCGCCTCCTCGCCGAGCGGGCGGCCGACCGGCTCACAGTCGACGCATTCAAGCTGCCACACCACGGCAGCCACGCGAACGTCTCGCTCGACCTGTTGGCCACGCTCGACTGCCCGCGCTACCTCTTCTCGAGCAACGGCGCGCATACGCGCCACCCCCATCCGGAGGCGGTCGCCCGCGTCCTCGTCGCCGACTGGGGGGAGCGAAGTCTGCTCTTCAACTACGCCACGAGCTTCAACGAACCTTGGGCCGAGCAAGAGCTCCGCGACCAGCACCACTACGAGACGAGATACCCGCCAGACGGCGAGGTGGGGCTGGTCGTCGACCTGTGACTGCGATCAACGTCAGACGAGACGTTGGCGTCGGCGGCAGCGAAGAACCGTGGCCGACGCGGGGCGCGCTCGCTGCGAGGGATCAGCGGCGGCAGGTGGCCTTTGCGTTGTCGCCCCCCCGGATCCAGACTTGCTGGCGAAAGGGAGGTGGGTGCATGGCCGATCATTGGGATACCGATGCGGTCGAGGCCGTCCGGAGCCCGACCAATGGAGACGTCGCACCGACGATCAGCGGCGTCAACCCGCCCAGCGGACCGGGCGGCAAGCCCGTCACGATCGACGGCAACGGCTTCGTCAAGGTGTTGGGAGTCAAGTTCGGAGACCAAGACGCCACCGCCGTCACGACCGAGTCGCCGACGCGAATCAAGGTCACCCCGCCGCCCGCCGGGGGCGGGAAAGTTAGCGTTTCGGTCACGACCAAGGCAGGGACGGCGACCGCGGATTTCACCTACCAATGAAGCGAGCGCTCGCGGCCGGTCGGGCCCGCAACCGGAAGGAGTAAGGACGTGAACGCAAACCTGCAGAAGATCGACCACATCGTCGTGCTGATGATGGAGAACCGCTCATTCGACCACATGCTCGGCTTTCTCAAGCTCGAGCTCGGCCGGGACGACATCGATGGGCCCGACCTGAAGATGAACAACAGCTACCGCGGCGACACCTACCACGTCCACCCGGCCCAAGGCACCACGCTCGTTAAAGCCCAGGATCCCTGCCACTCCGGCTGGTGCGTCGATGCCCAGCTGGCCAACAACAGCGCCGGCTTCGTTAGCAACTACGTGATGACCAGGCAAGGCCAGCTGGTCGGCAACCCCGGCGTCGTTATGGCCTATCACACTGCTGCCCAGCTGCCGGTCTACGCCTACCTAGCCGAGCAGTTCGCGGTCTGCGACCGCTGGTTCTGCTCCGTCCGGGGCGCCACCATGCCGAACCGCTGCTACGCCACCGCCGGCACGTCCAACGGTCACCGGGACAACCTCAAGCCGAGCCAGCCCTGGAACCTCGCCTCGTTCGTCCGCCACCTGGACAACGCCAACCCAAAGGTTTCTTGGCGCTGGTACTCGCACGACTACGTGCCGATGCTCTGGCTGGTCGATCCCGAATACGGCCTCAGCCACGAGTCCGTCCCCGCCTATTTCGGGAGCGACGACATCTTCGGACACGCCAGCTTCCTCCAACACGCCGCCAAAGGCGACCTACCAGCCGTCTCCTGGATCGACCCCAACTTCTACGACCTCACCTTCGGCCCAGCCGGCTCCAACGACGACCACCCACCCTCGGACCTGCACGCCGGCCAGAAACTGGTGCTGCAGATGTTTGACGCCGTTGTGCAAGGCCCGGCGTGGCCGAAAACGCTGCTGATCATCACGTACGACGAACACGGCGGCTTCTTCGACCACGTCCAACCACCCGAGGCCGACGACGATCACGGGATCACCCAGTACGGCCCCCGCGTGCCATCGATCATCGTCTCACCGTTCGTCGGTAAGGCAGCCGTCTCGCACACCGTCTTCGACCACACGTCGATCATCAAGACGATCCTGACCCGCTTCTGTGCTGACGCGAAGGGAGCGATTCCCAACATGGGAGCCCGCGTCGCCGCAGCGAACCATCTCGGCGAGCTCTTGACTGAAGCTGCGCCGCGGGCGGCTGTCGCCAAGAGTGACGATCAGGAGCTAATCGACCAGGCAGCCCAGTGGCACGAGGACATGGTCCACGCAGGCACCGGGACACAAGGAGACCCGGTCGCCCACGAACTCAGCGACTTCCAAGCCGACTTCCTCGGCGCCAAGCGGGAATTACTCGCCGCGCGGCGGCAGATCGCTGCCGCGGCGACGCTCGCACAGCCCTGACGAACGAAGCAGACCCTTGCGACCGGAAGGGTGTCAAAACTCGGACTTGGGGCTGAACCGTGTTCTTGACACCCTTCACCCACGGGGTCGCTTTCCCATTTCTCGATCCGAGAATTGACGTACTCGTCGTACTCGGCCGGGGTCTGGAGATCTGAGAGCGCTGGCGTCGTGATTCGCTGCTCGGGGCGAGGGGGAGTTGGGAGACCAGTTCGGCCTGGACCTGCTGGAGGTGAGAGGGCACGCCGGCGGCGGGGTTCGATGCCGGATCGTCACGGGCTCGGCGGCGTCAGAAACACGTCAGCCAGCCGTTTGATCAGCGCCCGAAAGGTCTCCTCACGGTACCCGACGATAAACGCGACGATGTAGTAGAGAACGAACTTTGAAGCGCTCTTGTCCGGAGTTGGGTTTTGCCCGATGGTCAGGATGCCGGCTTGGACGATCAGCACCGCGACGAGGCCGACGGCGGAGCCTACGAAAGGACGTGCGACGTGCCAGAGACGATAGGCCGGATCCCAGTCGTGTGGATGGTCGAACACGCCGGAAAGCGACAGAAGCACGGCTCCCAGCGCTCCAAACCAAAGAACGCCTGCCGTCGGCTGTGAGCCGATCGCGCCCGGAAGCTTGAGTCGGTCCGTGAAATACAGCCACGCAACAGCCCCGAGCCCAAGGAGATACAGAACCTCGAGCCAGAAGACGGCCGTGCGGCCCCTCGATGGCTGCGTGCTGCCGTTTGGGCTCATTTGGCGGGCTGCTGCTGACAAGACACGCACATCGATGTCAATCGTCTGCCCTTGCTAGACCGTTGTCAACGTCTGTGGGCGTGCACCGTCCGCCCCGCAGCGGTCGCGGCTAAAGCCGCCAGACCGCTGCTACTGCGCCCGGCCCGGTCTAAGCTCGCTGGCTTGGCAACACGTGCGGCATCTGGCCGGTTCGTCTTCGTCAGACGAGGATGCCCTTTCGACAATCGGTGTCGCAGTTTGGATGTCATAAGGGCTCTGTCCTGAGCGCTTGAGGATGATCGGGCCTCTGTGTCGACGAGAGGAGGTTCGTGATGTTGTACGCGGCGATCGACATCCACAAGCACGCGTTCCAGGCGGCGGTGCTCGATTCCGAGAGCGGTGAGGTGGTCGAGGAGCGCTTCGCGGCCGATCGGGAAAGCCTTGCCCGCTGGGCAGAGCCGTGGTGGGGCCGCGTCGCGGCGGTGGCGATCGAGGCGACGACCGGTTGGCGCTGGGTCTGGCGCGAGCTCGTCGAGTGCGGCTTCGAGGTGCGGCTGGCGGAGCCGGTGCAGACGCGGGCCCTGCTCGGCCGCCGCCGCAGCGCGAAGACCGATCGGCTCGATGCGCGCTGGTTGGCGCGGCTGCTCGCGAAGGAGATGCTGCCCGAGTCGTGGGTCCCGCCGGCGCAGATCCAAGAGCTGCGCGACCGGACGCGGCTGCGCAAGGCGCTGGCCGAGGACCGGCGCCGCTGGGGTCAGCGCCTGCACGCCTACCTGCTGCACGAGGGCTGGCCCTGCTCGCGCTCGAATCTGCTCAGGCCGCCGGGGTTGCGCTGGGCGGCCGCGCTCCAGCTCTCTGCGCACGCGCGCCTGCAGGTCGACTCGCTCTTGTCGGTGATGGCGGCGCTGCAAGAGCAACTGGACACGGTCGACGCGGAGCTGCGTCGTTTCGCCCGCGCCGACGAACGCTGCCGGGCGTTGCAGTCGATCTATGGTGTCGGGCCGATCCTCGCCTGCCACCTGCTCGCCGAGATCGGCGAGGCGTCTCGCTTCCAGCGCGCCGAGCAGATCACCCGCCTCGCCGGCCTCGACCCGGTCGTCGACGAGTCGGGTGAGACACGGCGCCGCGGCCACCTCGCCAAGGCCGGCTCACCGCATCTGCGCTGGGCGCTCGTCGAAGCCGCCGTGCACGCGCACCGCGCAACCGCCCCCGACCTCGAGCTCTACCGCGCAACCGTGAGCGGCGCGACACGACCGTGGCGCGACTGACCGTCGCGCGCAAGATCGGCAAACGCGCCTTCCACGCCCTGCGCGAGCTCGAGCTCGCCACAACCTGACCGGACTGGACTGGCCTTGACGCGCTCCCGTTTCCGCCTGAGCCCGGCAACCGCCGCGCTCCACTTTGGAATGAGCCGTCTCTCGCCGCCCCGACTCGACAACCTGCGCCGCGATTCGTCGCGCGCCGAGATAGGCATGGGTTACACCCGAACCCCGCAAGCATCCAGACCGCCACCACGGACTTGCGACCCCGACCACCCTTAGATAGGCGGAAACGCGACATGCAGGCGGCGTCTGTCCGCAGTAAGCGGGAGTCCGGCTCGTTGCGAGGACACGCCCGCTGTGCAGCGTGGCTTTTCTTGATGCTAACGCCACCGCCCCCCTGAGCCCATCGATCATGCATCTCGTCGCGGGTCTTCCGCTTCTTGCGCTGCATCTCGGCGTAAAGATCGAGAGCCGTCACAGCCGAAGGTTCGATCAGCGGACCGACCTGGCGGAGCAAATCGATCATCCCGGCCTCCCCCATCTCGCCCACCGCGACCGTCGACGCGAATAGCGCTGCGGTTGGGCTGTAGAGCGTGACGTGGTCGGCGTAAAGCAGCGCCGGCTTCAGCAACCGCACCTCGTTTGCCAGCGATAGTCCGGCAGGGCTCGTCGTGATCGCGATCCGTATCTCATCCATTCGGGGCTCAATTGCCGTTCGAACGGCGCGCCGGTGACCCGCCGGTCATCGTGTCGACCAGCTCACGTTCGAGGTCAACGACGAAGACGATCCGCGCCGCGTAGGTCACGCTCCCTCGTAGTCGCTCGCGCATTGGTGGACACTAGGTGGGGAAGTAGTGGCATGGTCAGATCGCTGCTGAGCGTCAACAGTCGAGCCGGAGCCGCGTTCACGTAGCTGTGATCAGTGAGCTGAATCGATCGCACGAATCGACTGCGGTGAAACGTTGTGGAGCAGTCCACAACGGCATTGACGAAAGCCCCCACCTCTTCTTGGCGAACGGCGCCGATGTCTCTTCGCGCGTGAGTGCACTTCGCGCGGCCATCTTCGCCGGGGCTGGATCCCCGAACTCGAGGCACGGCCCGGAGAGCGGACTAGCGTTTCTGGCGTGCTGAACGCGAGGCGCCGTTCATCTGCTTTTCGAACTCGATTGGCAGAATCAAGTGACGCTCCGGCTGCGGCTCGGCGAACTCAACGGCACGCGACCGCTTCAACCGCCGCAGGAGCCGCTTGTACTCTCGGTCGTTGACGAGGGCGCTGTAGACCGCCGCCAGGTCGGTCTCATCGCTATCGGGGAAGATTGGTTCGACCTTGTCGGCGCCATCGTCAGCTAGCGAGGCGATCAGCCGGTCTCGATCCTCACTGGTCGCCTCATCGCGGAACTTGAATTGGAGCTTCATGTGCTGCCCTTCCCTCGCCTAGTCTCAGGATAGCGACGCCTGGGCGTCGAGGAGCCCTTTTCCATAGGCCTGCGTCCAGTCCTTAGTCGCCATATCAGGGAGCTTTCGAGCTGTCTCTTGGAGTCTCTGCTTAACGTCGCTTGGAGTCCAGTCCGGGTGCCTAGCCACCAGCAGGGCCGCCACTCCGGCTACGTGGGGGGTGGCCATCGACGTCCCACTCCACGCGGCATAGTTGCTGGCTTCTCGGTACTTCGACCGTGCCGTCGGCAAAGTTGAGAGGACATTTGAACCGGGAGCCACGAGGCCGATCTGGCGGCCGGTGTTCGAGTAGGGAGAACGGATCTCGGCTTCGGTCACGGCCCCGACGCCGAAGACGCCGCGGTAGGCGGCCGGGTACTCGGTCGGATTGCCCCGCGCGAAGTCATTGCCCATCGCCGCGACCACGGTGACACCGAACTGCTCTAGGCGGTCGAAGAGCTGTTGCTCGAGCTGCGACGAGGCGGTGCCGCCGAGAGAGAGGTTCAACACTTTGGCCCCCGAGTCGGCGACCTCCCTCAGTGCCTGCATATAGCGGTCGCCGTCAATGATGAAGCGGCGGCTCGTCGGCTCAGGGTCGTCGGGGAACACTTTCCAGACGGCAAGCCGACAGTCGCAGATGCCGGCGATGCCGACTTCGTTGTTGGTCCTGGCGGCGATGATCCCGGCCACGTGCGTGCCGTGGCCGACGATGTCGCGCGCGGCGAAGCCCATGCGATCATAGGAGATGTCAACGCCCGCGAAGTCAGGGTGCGCGGCGTCAATGCCGGTGTCAGCGACCGCGACGAGGACGTCGGCCGCGCTCGGGCGGTCGGCCTGGAACCAGCGGATCGCGCGCAATCCCCACTGGCGGTTCAACAACGGGTCAGCCGGGGCACGCGCGAGCCAACGGGCTGGCATGCGCTCCACGAACTCGATTCCGGGAGCGGCGGCGACGGTCTCGATCAACTCGTCGGTCACTTGGCCCTCCGGCAATTCGACGACGTTGACGCCGGCCAAGCCTTCCGGTGCTTCGGCAACGCTCAGGGCAACGGCTAGGCGTTGCCGCTCGCGGGGTTTGAGGTTCGCACGCGTTAAGCGCGTGCCCGCAGTCGCGAACACCGGCGTGAAATCGCGAACGCGCCCTTCGCGACGCAGGTACTCAAGCGGCTCGAAGACCGAGTCCGGCAGGGCGCGCGCCGTCTCCATAGTCATGGTCATCGGTGCGCCGCCAACGAACGGTCGAACGACCTCGTCGCGGACGCGGACGATCAGTTGACCAGGGACGTATTCTGGCGGGGTCTCCTCCCCCTCGCCACCGAAGGTCGGCTGGTCGCTCTCTTGCGGACTCACCCGTCTGCCTCGGTGGACTTGTCGCTCTGACCCTTGCTCGTCGTCGGAGGAGGAGTGAACGGCGGCGGCTTGATCGTCACCGACTCATGGGCGCCTCTCATCGTCGCCGTGATGCGGTAGGCGCGGTACTTCTTCGCCTGGACAAACTTCTCGTCGACCGTTGCTGTGCCGCGGGCCGAGCGCGTCAAGACCAGCTGCGACACCGTGGTCGGCTGCTTGTCCCCCAACGACTTGAGGCCGAAGAGGCGCACCGTCGGCAGCGTATTCTTGGGTAGATCCTTCATCTCGACGCTGAAGGTGAGAACGCCTTGGGCGGCAGAGCCGTCCCAGCTCGTCGTGATCGCCGCGTCAGGTGTCTTGTCATTGCCCTTGAAGAAGGCATAGAGCGCGAGGCCGACGGCGACAACCAAGAGTAGAGCAGCGATCTGCGCCCACCGAGCCCGGTGGCTGATGGCGTTTTTGTAAGCCGTCCTGACAGCAATCAGGTTGTCGTAGTTGACGTTCTCGTTTACCTGCGGATACAGCGCATAGACCGCGGCCAGGAGCGAGGCAGCTGCCGCGGCAACCACCGCCCCGAATAGTTCAGGATGGCGGTCGAAGCCGCCGCCGAGGTCGGTGAAGATGCCGAAGCCGCCGAGCACGAGCGCGACGAGCGAGATCTGCTGGATCGTGAACTTGGCCGAGTCGCTGGCTCGGGTCAACGAGTTGGCGGGGCTGATCTGCTTGGCCGCCTCGCCCCAGAAGGTGTCGCCGGCGGTGGGCTGCATGCCGACGATGGTCGCGTTGCCGTCTTGGGCTTGCGTGACCTCACTCGAGAAGACGTTCTCCGCCTGGTCGGTGGGACAGGTGACGACGACTCGCCAGGGGGCCGGCTCTTCGCCATCACCCAGTACGACCGGGCCGCCGGTGGCGGTCACGTGCGCGAGGACTCCCTGCGTCAGATCATGGCCGCCTTTCCAGCAGACGAACGTCTGCGCCACTCGCCACCTCCCTCTAACGATGCGTCCGTTCCTCTCACCGGGGAAGCTACGAAGCGCAGCAACTCTTGTCAACGTCTGGCACAGCGACCCCTTCAGGGGATTGCGTTGCGTGTCAATCTTCGACGCGTCCGTGTTCCGATCGCCCGCCGGCCGCGTCGACGACCGCGCGCCGCACCACAAGGCGCGCACCCCCCGTCGCTGCGTCTCCGATCTTGAAGCCCCCGTCGCCGAAGAAGTCTGCGGACCGCGCTCCGATGCGACGACCACCGGCCCACGAGGTCAACATTCCCGCCGCTAACCGCGTCGCAGCAACTTGCCGACCCGCCGGGCGGCGCGCCACCGACGTCTCGCCGTGCAAAGAACGAAACGCCGAAACGCCGAATCACGACCATCCTTGCCACGCTCATGCCTTCGGCCGGTGCGTAGGCCTCGGATGTCGCGTTTTGGCGGAATCGCGACAATCGTGTCCGTGTCGGACTACGTTTCTACGTTTTTGCGGCGAAGGGGTTGAGCGGATCTCGTTGCCCTGCCGGTCGGACTACGTTTCGACGTTTCGCGGTGGCGAGCGCCAAGCCGACGAAGACGTCGCCCAGCGCACCCGAAGAGCGCGAACTAGTCGCTGCTGTACCGGCAAGCTGGCAGGCAGGTGGCAACAACGACCGGGCCGGGGGCCAGAGGAAGCGCGGATTGACTGAAAGACCGGGCGAACGGCACGGCCGGTCGCCGTTTTTCGGGCTCTTCCGCGACACAAACCATCGCTCCACTGTTGCCTGCCAGGGCAACAACAGTCGAGACTTACCGACCACGGAGTACCACGGACTAGATCACAACGCCTTGACCGCCATGTTCACCTTCGCGGCGAAGTTACGCACCGCCCTGCACCCAATCCTCGATGTCGGCAAGCCTGATCTTGCCCTCGTCAATTGCCGTCTCGAGGTTGCGCGCGAAGTCCTCCTTCGTCGCTCCGATCCGCCCTTCTTTTCTCGCGCAAGAGCTCCTTGATAAAGACATTGCCCTGCGCCAGCACGACTGCGCGTGCAAGCTCCTTAGCGCGCTCCGATTCAGTCATTATCGACTCGTCGTTGCGAGGAGACTACGCTCGAGTCGCGGATGATCTCTTGGACTGCGTGAGCGCGTTGCTGTCAACCCAGGCTTCTTCGCCGCCAGCTGCGCGCCACAGCCAGGTGGTGCTCGGAAGATCGGACTCGACAGCGCCGCGCCGCGCCGCACGATCGTCCGCGTTCGCGCTCCATCCAGTTCGATAGACGCGCAGCAGTCTGATCAACTCACGCACCTCGTCAATAAAGACGGCGGTTTCGATCAAGCGCACACGATCAAGCCGCTTGACGGCAGAGCGTTCAGCAGCGTCGTGCGGTGTCATGATCAAGCCTCGAAAGTCTGTCTCTGGATGCTCCTTCGCGAGGGCGCGAAGTGCGCCCTCAGCCTGTTGGACGTCGTGGTTCGTGATCTCTCTTGCCTTTGGCGCAAGCTTCACCTCGAAAGCGACCGCTCGCGCGGCACCAGGAAGCCACCAGAGTGCGTCCTCCTCGCCGTCGGTCGCCTGCGGAGCGGCCGTCGCGAGGCCCAGCAGCTGCGAGCCGACGGTCGCGATCGCTCGCGCCACGGTGTCGTGGTCGCCACTCTCGAGAGATGTGATGACCTTGTCAGCCCAGTCTTCAAAGGGACGACCGTTCGTTCCATATGTTTGGATCAGTTTGTCCCAAGCTGCGAATAGAGCGTTGTGTCCGCGCGGAGCGGCTTTTCGCGGGCGGCCTTCAGCGCGCGCCAGTGCCGCGCCCAGGCGAGCGAAGAAGACCGTCGTCGCTCCGACACTCGCTGCCGCTCGGAGCGCCTCCCTGGCCTGAATTCCGGCCGCGCCGTCCTCATACTTCCGCTCCTGCAATGTGAGTGCCAGTGCGCGCATTGAGATCCAAAACGCCTTGTACTCGCGAGATGCCGCGGGAAGCCTGTTGATCACTCTTCGCTCGAGGATCTCAGCAGCGCGCGCGTAGTCCTCTCGCCAGAGCGCGAGCATCGCGTCAACCTCTCCCTTGCCCGTCGTAGCCTCCTCCGCTGAGGGAAGCAAAGCTGGTGCCTGCGCTTTGGGGACTTCCTTTCCCCTGAGGAAGTGGTTCGCAATTGCCAGGTTGCTCGCGAACCCTTTCGGCTGTCGACGCACGGCACTTGCGATGTCGTCGCGCAACTCGGCCGGCAGCGCCGCCAGGAGACGCGGCTCACGCAGCTGTCCGAGAAACCCGGGATCCGTCAGCAGGTACACGGCGCGGTCGTCCTCGGAACGATTGCACCTTCCAAGTGCCTGCGCGACTCGCTGCGCAAACCGCGCCTCGCCGAAGGTAGCGTCGCGGAGGAAGCTCATCACGAACTCCTCCAGATCGGAAACGGCGATAGGCGTCTCGGGAAGAATCTCGAGTCGACAGGCATCATCTGGGAAATCCATGCCGTCGAAGCGGCCGGCGGCGACCAGGTGACCCTCTGATGCGTTTGCGAACTGTTCGTCGGCGCCGTTGTCTTCGTACAGTCGCCGGACATTGCCTGGAAGTGCGGATAGCACCAAAGCGGCCTCGTAGGCGCTGGCCGTCTCGCTGCGCGCACAAAGCCACAACGCCTTGCGATGCCGCTCTAGGAATGGTCTTAGCAGCGCGACATGCTCCGTCGGCGTGGGCGCCTCACCTGCGTCAGACAGGACGATGAAGCGCTCGCCTTGGCGAGCTGGCACGGTGGCAGACAGCTTCTCGAATGGACGGCAACCGAGCCGGCGCTGCACGTCGTCAACCGATCCGACAGTCGCGCTCAGATACAGGCGTCGCTGTGGATTCGCAAAGTGAGGGATCTCTTGGGTTGGCGGGACAAACGGCGTGACCGTGACCGCCCGCGCCGAAACGAGCCAGCAGCAGACCTCGGCGCGCGATCGGATCCGCTGCCAGGCCCACCACGGCTCGCCTCCGTCCTCTAGACGGGCGTCGATCATTGCCCGCAGCTCAGGCGCAATCTCGGCCGAGTCGACGAAGGCCAACATTTCGGGCGGCCCAGGAGGAGTCGTTCCTGCGAGCAGATCGGCGGCCAGCCCGTAGTAAGGAAAGCGCGTAACTATGTGGGCGAGCAGCTCCCTATAGAGCGGCGACGGAGGCTTGATCTCGGTGGTAAAGAAGCCGCGCAGCGGCGATTCGAGGAGATGCACGTCGTCGAGGATCAAGAGGCCGGCGGGCCCGAGACCCGGATTCTCGTTGAAGTAGTTCCAGTAGTTCGCGACCGCGATCGCCTCGCCCCAGGCGTAATCCGTCACGCGATCGGAATCCCAGTCGTACTTAGAGCCCTGGAAGCGAACGACCGGGATCGACAAGTCGCGCGCCTGCCGTTCCACCTGGCGGGCGAGTTGCTTGTTTCCGGCCAGGTACGCGACAGGCTGCTTGGTCCGTTGCCGGAACTCCTCGGCGATTAGCAGCGCGGGGAGGGTCTTCCCGCTCCCGGTCGGAGCCTCGATGGCAGCATCTGCGGCCTCCAGCGCCGCATATTGCTCGAGCGTCTCCCGTTGCCACGGTCGCAGGTTCTTAACCGACCCACTGCGGTGTGCCGCGAAGAGTTCGAGGTATCGGTCGACGTCGGGTGGGTCGTCGCTCATCCTAAGATCGTAGCCGCCGTCTATCGCAGGTTTCCTCCTACGAGCAGGTGATTTTCGTTCGGCGTCGGAGATCGAGGTGGGCAGCGGGCGCACCTTTCGGGCACAGCGCCGCACTGTCCGCGCGGCGCTTGGGCAAGCCGAGGTCACGGAGACAATCGACGCGGTCGTAGTGGAGCTGCTGGCGCCCGACACCCCGCACTCGTAGCCGGCGCGCAGCGAGCTGCTCCAGCTGGAGTTCCGGCGGCGGTTACCACCCCGTAGGTGACGCGCCTAGGATGCCTCGGTGGCCGACGCAGATTTCCAGGAAGCTCGCGAGCGCGCGGAGCCGCTGCTTGCGGACGTTGCTCTCGACCGGGCGGAGCTGGAGCTGATTTTCTCGCTCGTTGAGGCCGGGGACGAGGAGACCTGGTTGAGGGAGCGGCTCGCCGATGCGCTTCGAGATTGAAGCGTACCCGCAGGGCGGCCTGAAGGTCATCCCGCTCATCCCCGACGTCGGCCCGATCTGCGAGATCGAGGGCCGCAACGGCATCGGCAAGTCGGTCGCGCTCAGGTTGCTTCAACTTTGCAGCGGCAATCAGCCCTACGGCAACGATCCCGACTCTTGGGCGACCTTGCGCGAGCAGCTGGGGCCAACCGTTGTCCGCGCTATCGGACTTCGCGACGGAGAGACCGTCGTGTGGCGGCTGAACCCGGAGGTCTGGAAGGAGACACCTGAGCCAGTCGGCGCTTGGCTGGGAACGGTCGAGATCGACGGTGCGCAAGCTCGGCTCGAGGACGCGCAACGGCTGATCCAAGTCGTGCACCACAGTGGCGACCTGACTCTCGAAGGCACGATCCGCGCTCGCATCGCACGCGACCGGAGCGAGGTCGGCGTCATCCGACGGCGGTTCGGTGACCGCGAGCAGGGGATCGGTCTTCATCTCGACGCTCTCCGCCGTGACCTCGAACGCGCCGACTACCACCAGCTTTCGGCCTTGGCCGCAAGAGCTGACGAGGCGCGTGCGCGGGCGGCCGAGGAGGCGGTCGCCGTCGAAAACGCTCGCGCCGGGCGGGCCGCGGTCGAACGCGCGATGGAGCTGCGCGAACAACAACGGCGACTACGTGAGGATGTGCCTGAGCTCGAGGCGCGGGAGCGTGGGCTCGATCAAGAGATCGCCGAGGCCGGAGCCGAGCTCCGTCGGGTTGAGCAGCGCTACAACGAGCTGCGCGCGCAGCGGCGCCGCGACGAGGCGGTGGTGACCCAGATCGAAGAGGTCGAGAAGGCGATCAGCGGGCGGGCCCGGCGCGCCGAGGCGGCTAGGGAGCGTGCCGCGCAATCGGCGGCAGTGCTAGGTCTCTCCGACGATCGCCAAGTCGTCGAACGAGAGCTGGCTCGCTTGCGTGCCGAGCGTGACGAACTCGTACGCGAGCGCGACTTGATCGACGCGACTCCGCGCGTGCGACAACTCGTCGATGACCTGTCCACGCGTCTTGACACGCAGCGCGCCCATGATCTCGACGAGCAGGTCATCGCCGTCCTCGCCGATGAGGCCGTGACCGTTCGCGAGCTGCGCGGTGGTGTGAAGGCCCGTCGTGAGGAGCTCGGTGAGTACGAGCCCGAGCCGACGAGTGCAACCCTCGCCGCACGTATCCAGTCGCTGACGACGCGGGCCGCGCGACTGTCGACGCTCGTCGAGCTCATGACCAAAGCGTCGCGCGCGCAGGAGCTGGTCGCCGAGAGCCAGGCCCAGCTGGCCGAGCTAACGGCCCAGCTCCCGGCCGAAGAAGCGGCTGAGTTCCAGCAGATCGAGCAGGCGCTGAGCGCTGCGCGGGCTCGACATCTCTCGCTCGTCGAAAGCCGCGCTGTCGTGCGCGGCAAGATCACAGAGATCGTGGGAGGGGGGGCGGAGGAGGGGGCCCGCGAACTGGAGCAGCTTCTCGGCGCACTCGGTAGCGATGAGAACAGCCTCGAAGAGGTACTTGCGGCGCGCGCCGCTGAACTCGAGACGCGCCTGCGCGAGCAGGCGCTTGCTTCCGTAGCGTTGACCGAGGCCCAGCGCCAGCTACAGCTCGCCCGCGCCGAGTTCGAGCAGGCAGTGGCAATCCTCGAGGGGGGCGACGACTACGGCTGGCTGCGCTCCGATGGAATAGAGCTGCCGAGCTCCGATCTGAGCGAGGAGGAGAACGGTGAGCGGTTGACTCGCCTCCGGAGTGTGGTTGCGGAGCTCGAACGACGCTTCGACGGGGCGCGCGAGACGCTGCGCGCCCTGGACGGCGCCCTCGACGCCTGGGCGAGCCCCGATCGGGCTGGCGAGCGGATGACGCCGACGGGCGAGAGCGTGCGTCGCCATTACGAGCGTGTCTTCGGGACCGAGCTCTCGAGCCAGGACATCGTCAAGGCGATTTTCGACGCCGGTGAGTTCGTTGCTCTCGACTTGGCGTCGATGGTCGTCAGCTGGCGCACGGAAGACGGCGAGTTGCGGACACGTCCTCTCGCCGCCTTCTCGAGCGGCGAGCGCGCGTTCGCGTACACACGGACACGCCTCCAAGCAATCGGCTCTCAAGCTCGCAACACCGTCGTCGCGTTGGACGAGTTCGGGGCGTTCCTCGCACGCGATCGTTTAAAGCAATTGGTCTCGTTCCTCGAGCACGACGTCCTCGGGACGATCGCCAACGAGGTAATCATCGTCCTCCCGCTGATACGCGACTACGAAGCGGAGCTCGATGAGACGACGGGAGGGCTTCACCAGGAGCTCGCCGAGCGCGTCGCTGAACTGCGAAGCAATGGCTACTTCGCGCGCCCGCCCGACTGGTTGGTGGTCTAGATGGCACGCGCAGGGGACACGCCTGACCTGTTTGGTCTGCCGCTTCAGTTGTCGCGGGAGCGCGCTTTGGCGCTGGTTGGCGATCTCGAGACAGCCTGGCAGGCGCAGACGGGTGCTTACCCTCTCGACGTTCGGGCCGATCTCGCCAAGCTCGCCCCGTACTTCGACCCCTTGGCACGCGAGGCGACCTTACGCCGCCGGCTCGACGACCTGCCGCCGAGGACGGTCGAGCTCCCGCCCGAACTGGCGGTCGACGCCGGCGAGGGGCGGCAGATCGTCACGGCCGAGGGTCGGCTTGCCCTCGAGCTACTGCGCCAGGCGCTCGCCGAACCGAGCCCGGTTTGTTCGATCAACGAGGCTGCCCTGGCCGACGCCCTTGCCCTCCTCGCCGACTTCTACCGCCGGCTCGCTCGGAAGCGGTTCGACAAGGTGCGTGCGCTCGCTGCCGGCGAGGCGGCGCCAATGCTGCCGGTGGCCGCCGCGTTCGCGCTCCTCCTGCTAGTCAACCGGTCGACGAGTCCCGAACGGGCGCTTGACCAGGGCCTCGGCGATCCCTCGCGCCGCGCCGCTGTTGACGACGCGTTCGCGCCGGCGCTTCGCGCGTTCGCCGAGACACTCACGGGGGAACCGCTCAAGGAACGCGACAGCCGTCTCGGCGGACTCTCCCTTTATCAGGGTTATGCGCTGACCGAGGCCCGGCGGAGGCTAGGGCATCGTCTGCGTGTCGATGATGGTCGATTGTGGATCCCCGAACCGGACGCGGACGACGTCCTTGCTTTCCTGGCGCGCGATCTCCGTCGTCGTGCCGACGCCGATCGTGTCCTCGCGGCGTTCGACCAGCTCGTCGAGCACTATCGGGCGACGCTGCCGCGGGTCGCGAACCTTGAGTTCGCGCACGAGCGGCCGGCGCATACGGACCGACTGCGCCGCGAGTTCGAGCGCCTGCTCAGTTACGCATGACCCGCGCGTTCCTGCAGCTCTTCGACCGGACGCTCGCGGCGCACGCGCGCAACGTCGAGGGCGGCCAGCTAAGGGTCGTCACCGCCGTCGCACCTGACGCGACGCGCGAACCGAACCGCGCGCTGATCCGTGAGATTACGACCCACGTCGGCGGGCTGTTCATCGATGCCTCCGAGCAGTGGGAAGGCGTGTCTGATCGCGGCGATGCGCCGCTCGAACACATCCTGGCCACGGTCGGTGAACCGCCGCTGGTCGAGATTCAGCGTGACGGCGACCTTGTCTTGGCTCGCCATCCCGATGGCCCTGAGCCCGAGACCAACGAGTCGGCGCGGACATTCCTGGGTCTCGTCAACGCCTTGCTCGACCGGCGGCTTCTCGAGGCCGAGTTCGTTGTCCTCATCTATGACGAGTCCGAACTTGATGCCACGCGTGGTCAGGCGGCGTGGGAGATCGTCACTGCGCAGCTCCGCGGAATGCAACTCGGCACCGTCCGGACTCTCCTAATCGTCGTCGGCGCAGCGCAGGTCAACTACCGCCGCCACTGCGCGCGCAATCGCGGCGTTCGGTTTGCCATCCAGGCCGACCAGCTGCTCGAGCGGCGAGACTGGGGCAACAACCAGGCCGACATCGGGCGCTTGGCGACGACGACCGAGCCGATCGTCCTCTTCCTGGCCGCGGGCGCGTCAGCGTCGTCGGGGATGCCGGTAGGAGACGTGATGCGTGACCAGGCGATGCGGCGGCTTCTGAGCTTCGACGGCCCGAGCGAGGAACTTGCCGAGCGATTTTTCGCCTACTCGCGCGAGATCCACCAACTGCTTCCGGGTGAAGAGGAGATGTCGCTCGCCAACTTCAGCCGGGGGCTGACCCTCGAACGCGTCCTTTTCCTAGAGCAACAAGACGTCGCCGGTCATAACTATGGCCCGACGATGCTCGACTTCGCTGAGCGACATCGCGTCGCTCTCGAGCGACCTGGCCTGTCGGTGCGCGCCGTCCAACAGATGCTCGGCCTCCAGCGGCGGCTCGTTCTGGTGACGGTGAATGTCGACGAGCTGATCGAGCAGGGTCACGACCAGCAGCTCCAGGTTTTCTCCTCCGAGGATGATTTCGTCGACTGTGCGCAGTACCTCGCCGACTACCTCGCGAACGGCGGCCGAGTGCCGCTACTGAAGGTCCACGGCACCGTCTCGCGACCCGAGACGGTCGTTGTGTCGGTCGATCGTGTCGCGCGCGGGCTGACCGCCGGGCAGGAGGCCGCGCTCGACGGGCTGCTCGGGACGACTGACGCGTTGCGGACCTGGATCTACGTCGGCTCCAGCATGCGCGACCGCGACCTGATCCAAGTGCTCGGCCTGCCGCGCTTTGCCAATGAGCTCGACGAGTGGTGGGTGACCCCGTTTTCCATACCGACGATTGACCAGTTCATCAACGAGCATCGCACGCAGCTGTGGCGCGACGCGCAACGCCGCGCCACGCCGATCGAGCGGACGATCACCGAGACGGCGGACGTCTTCCTCGACGAGTTCGGCCGTTTATGGGCGGCGCAGAACCAGTAGGCGTTCTGTCAGCGGCACCTGGTGCCGGGTGCCGTTCGTCCGCCAACGCTCGCCGCGCGAGCGAATCGTGACGTCGTTGACGAACCTAAAGCCGATCTCCTCGGCGAGGTCGGCGAGCAGCGTCGGGGTGTCGATGTAGATCCCGTAGGGGGCGCTGTCGCCGACGACCCAGGCTACCGTCGCGTCCGACGCCAAGTGATGGTGCAGCTGCTTGAGCACCTTCGCGACGCCAGCAAAGTAGTCCGGTAGTACGCGGTCGTACTCCTTACCGCGGCGTCCGACACGCTCTAGCCTGAGCGCGGTAAGCGAAGCGGCGAGGTTCTCAAGCGACGGTTTAATTTCGTACTGATCGAGTTGGTGCCACGCGGCCTCGGCGGCGTGACGCGAGCTCTGCTGCGTCGTCGCGACGAGCATGTCGTCGCGCACCTCGCTGCACATCTCCGCCCAACTCGAGATCTCGCCCCAGAAGAAGAGCTCGAGCCGCGTCGCGTCGGCATAGTCAAAGTTGTTCAGGTACGGGGGTGAGGAGACACACCCGGAAGGGTGCTCCTCGCCGAGCGCGCGGCGCCAGGCATCGCGCAGGCGCGAATCGCCGACGACGACCCGGTTGTCGATCCCCGTCGGAGCGAGTGCGAGGTCGTCGGTGATCCACGCCGCTCGGTCGACGAAGCGCTGCAAGGGGTCGGTGACCAACCGCCGGACACGCGGCCGATTCGGGCGCTGATGAGGCCATCCGACCTTCACAGTCGCCGCCTCGCGGAGCGTCCCGAGGAGCGCCCACTTCAGGTGACTCCGAAAGGGGCTGTCGGACTCGGTGATAAGCTCACGTAGCGACACAAGCTCGCTGAGCGTGTCGGGATCGAAGCAGCGCCTGACGAGCTCATGCTCGTGCTTGATCAAATAGCGCGTGACCTCGCCGGTAAGCTCTTCGGCCTCGTCAACGAGCTGCTCGAGATCGCCGAGCGCGTGCGGTCGCTTCAGCTTTAAGTTCGCCAGCTCGGCGATCAGCGGGTGCGCCTCGATGCCCCGGAAGCGAAGCTCGCGCGCCCGCGCGGTAGTCCCGGCGGTCGCGACTCCGGCGAAGGGGTCGACAAGCAGCTGTCCCCTCTCGAGGCCGACGGCGTCGAAGGCGGCCTTGAGCGCTGCCGGCGAGAAGCCCGCCGGGTAACGGAACCAGCGGTCGAATGGCTGAGTGCGGCTGGCGCCGTTGGGTGCACCGATTGCCATCTCAACGACAGTAGACGGTGCTGCGCCAGCGTGGGTGGTTTCGCCCCGACACGGAAGGAGTGAACCAGAGTCGGCGGCTGGCGAGGCGTCCGTCCTATGTCGTCCCTGGCGGAGGCGCGTTGCACGGGACACGAAGTTCGGTACGCGTCACATTCGGTCGATGCGTTTTCGGGCTGAGTCGGGTGGTTTTTGGCTCTGGGAGGCTGTTTGCGTGCGGTTGGGGTCGGACGTTGTGGCCAGCCAACCGGTTGCGAAACCCAGCACGATCTGGTATCGCGCGCGCGGGAAACAGAAATGTACGGCGCTTCCGCCGAGCGGCACTCACCGAGTCGGCATTTTGGAGCCACTCATCCTCGCCGTTATCCGCGTGGCGTTATTCCTTGGATCGCAGCGTCCCGCCTCGTTTGGACAAGACGGATAGGACCCTGTTACGCGGCGTGTGGGAGAGGTTCAGGCTTGAACCGCGGAACGGGCATATCGTCCTCTGAGCCCTGCCAGCGGAGCGTCACGCGGGGCTCGGTGCCTTTTGGGTAGACACGAATTTCGGCGATACAGCGCGCGTAGAACCTCCGCCGCATATCGAGATCCACGGCGGCTGGGATAAGCCCCGCAGCCTTCTCCGTCGCGGACTGTGGGTACTCGGACACTGGGTAACCAATCTCGTCCGGTTTGGGGATCTCGCGTAGCGCTCGGCGCGCAGCCTCTAGTGTCCCCTGTCGGACTGCGACGTCCGCCTTCCACTGCTCGACGCCGACGTCTGAGACCTTGATCTCTGCGCGATACATGTCGAGCTCGCGCTGTGCGTCGTGCACTGCTTCGAGTGCATCCGCGTAGCGCGTGTCTCCTTCGATAACGGCTGAGATGTACGGATCACGGGTGGCGACAGCGAGGTCCAGCACATCCTGAACGGCTGGTTCGAGTTCGTGTGCGGCCATTGACGCACCATTACAACCGAGATGAGTGCAGGCGTAGCGGAGCTTCTCGCGGTTTTTCCCGTACCGGCGTAGGTGCATTTTACGCCCGCACACTCCGCAGCGCACGACTCCGTGAAGGACAGCTTCTTTCCCAGCACCGTTATGTGTGGGCGCCGGAGTCTGGACAGCGTTCGCCGCCTCCCACTCGCCAGGGGTGACTATCGGAGGATGCGCGTTCTTGATGACAAGTGGCTCGCCACCATCCGGATTTGGAACGCGTTGCTCTCCGAGGTAAACGCGACGCTTGATGATCAGATAGACAGACGAGTGCGAGATGGGAAGTCCCTTCGACTTGATCGTCTTCGCGATGCTGAGGAAGCTCATCCCCTTGGCGCGAAGGCGGAACATCTCGCGGATGAACTCGGCAGATCGCTCGTCAATCACAAGACGCCGATCTCGTAGCTGATAACCGATTGGAACGCGTCCCGCGCAGTGGATACCTTCGCGGGTTCGCTTCAGCTTCCCGCCTTGGAGTCTCCCGCGCAGACGTTTTCGTTCCGCATCACCTACCGCCATAAGGATGTTGAAGTGCATCTCCGATCCGTTGGCGGAATCGAACCCAGACGCTGTCGCGATTAGGCGAGCGCCGGAGGCCACAATGCGCCGGAGCGCGACCGCTCCCGCGATGACGTCACGAGCAAATCGGCTTTCGTCGCGGACGATGATCCCGCCTAGCTCTCCTGACTCACAGCGTGCGATCAGTTCGCCGAGCTTCCGGTCATCTGCGTCGAGGGCGCCTGAGACGATCTCGGTGACGACTTCTGTGATCTCGAGGCCGCGACTCTCAGCCCAGGCGCGTGCCTGCGCCTCCTGGTCGGCAGGATCAGACGAAAGCGTCCCGTTCGCGCCCTCGATCGAGGCTCGACAGTAGATAGCGAAGGGTGGCACTGCACCTCACTGGTCGGTTGACTCAGGCGGAGTATAGCCTAAGAGTCAGGAACTGCGGGCAGATGAAGTACGGCACCCGTTCAAGGTAGCGGGGCTATATCCATCTGCGCCTCTTGAAGAACACGAGCTGGATGATCGTCGTGACGACGATCAGCCCCCACGACCAGGCGTAGCCCCACTGCCAGCCGAGCTCGGGGAAATGGTGCTTGAAGTTCTGCCCGTAGAGCCCGACGATGAAGGTTGGCAGCAGCAGGACGGACGCGATCACGGTCAGTTTCTTCATCACCTCGTTCTGATCGTTGGCGATCTTGGCCTGCAGGTAGTCACGGACGCTCGCGATGAGATCGCGTGACAGCTCGAGACCGTCGAAGGCGCGCAGGAGCTTGTCGTAGGCGCTGTTGAAGGCGACCTCGACGTCATGCGGGAACACTTCCTGACCCTCCTCGACCTCAACGACGTTGTCGACGACGCGTCGAATGGCGTCGCGCGTCGGCGAGAGCGTGCGGCGGATGTGCAGGAGGTCGTGCCGGAGCTCGCTGAGCCGGTCGCGGGTCTGAGCTGCCGGGGCGGTCTCGACGTTGTCCTCGAGCTGATCGATCTCCCCGTCTAGCTCGTCGACGAGATTGAGATAGCGCTCGGCGATGTCGTCGATGAGCCGGTAGAACATCATCCCAGCGCTGTCGTCGGGGCGACACGATTCACGGGCCGGCCGCGGGTCGTACGGGTGCTCGCCCGGTGGTGTCTTGCTGACCGTGATGAGGACGTCGTGGGTGACGACGACGTCGACTTCCTGGTAGAAGACGCGGTCTTCGTCGGGCACTACGACCGCAACGAGGAAGACGCCGAAGATGTAGTTCCCGTGACCCTGCAGCGTGGGGCGGGGCTCGTCTTGATGCTCTGCGGGAGCGAGCACGCGCTCGAGTGCGGACTCGTACAGTTCCCGCGGAAGCTTTGCGCGCAGCTCCTCCGGGGTCGGATCGATCAGGTCGATCCATTCGGCCATCGGCCGAGGCTAGCTGCGGTGTCGGCTAGACCTAGGAGCGGGGTGCAGCTTCTGCTGCCATCAGGTGCCCTTGCAGCGCGGCCAGGTACTTCTCCGCGTCGAGTGCACCCATACAGCCGGACCCGGCCGCGGTGACCGCCTGCCGGTAGACGTGATCCTGCACGTCGCCGACGGCGAAGACTCCCGGAACGTTCGTCTCGGTCGAGTGCGCCTTCGTGATGAGATAGCCCGCTTCGTCGTGCTCGAGTTGGTCGACGAAGAGCGCTGTGTTCGGATCGTGGCCGATCGCCGCAAAGACGCCGTCTGCGTCGAGCTCCCACGTCTCGTCGGTGTTGACGTCGCGCAGGCGCACTCCGGTCACCCGCTCGTCTCCCAGCACCGTGTCGA
>Ga0193729_1000250_pt1 | contig 27171 bp, 21 predicted proteins | sample U1c2metaG_FD_143036 | JGI IMG/M metagenome (GOLD analysis project Ga0193729, IMG submission 143036) | Soil microbial communities from a riparian zone of the East river system, Colorado, United States - U1c2 | ecosystem: Environmental > Terrestrial > Soil > Riparian zone | place: USA: East River...
TCGTGGCTGCGATGATGATCACGCCTTCCTGCGTGTCGAAGCCGTCCATCTCCACGAGCAACGCATTCAATGTTTGCTCGCGTTCGTCGTGGCCGCCGCCTACCCCGTGGCCGCGATGACGCCCGACCGCGTCAATCTCGTCGATGAAAATGATGCAGGGCGCGGATTTCTTACCCTGTTCGAACATGTCACGCACTCGGCTTGCGCCGACGCCGACAAACATCTCAACAAAGTCCGACCCGCTAATGGAAAAGAATGGGACGTCCGCCTCGCCTGCGATGGCGCGGGCCAATAGGGTCTTCCCAGTGCCCGGAGGACCAACCATCAAAACGCCCTTTGGAATGCGTCCGCCGAGTTTCTGAAATTTTTTCGGATCGCGCAAAAACTCGACGAGCTCTTGCACTTCATCCTTTGCTTCCTCGACCCCGGCGACGTCGCGAAATGTGATTTTGTTTTTGTCGCGGGCGAGCATGCGCGCTTTCGATTTCCCAAAATTAAGCGCCCCTTTCCCAGCCATGCGGATTTGCTGGCGAAACAGGAAATAAAGCACCAGCAAGAAAAGAGCGATCGGCAGAAAACCGACCACGGTTTGCGCGAGCATGTTCGATTCGGTCTTGATGGCGGGCTGAATACCGGCTGCCGCGAGCTTTTGCTGCAGATCGTTTGTGAAAGTCAAATAGATCGTGGTTCGAAACGGCACTTGCTGGGACGGCGCCGAGGCGATTCCCTGGCGTATATAAGCGCCGCGCAGCGTCTGGGTTGGCCGGCCATCTTCTACTACCAGCACGAGCGGATAGTTTTTGTCGTTAACGATCTGCTTATTCTCCAGCAGCTCGAGAAACCGGTTATACGGCACGTCTTCGACCGGTTGCATTCCTCCGCGGTAAAAGAGCATCGCCATCGCGATCAGACTAAAAGCGATCACGATGAGGATAACGCCACGCCAATTAAAATTGGGTTCGCTCCCGCGGTTTTTATTTTCTCTTTGCGAGTTACGATCGAACTGAGCCATATGCAAAAACGGATTTTACCGCTGTAAAAAGGTTACCATGAACAAATTGGCAATGCAAAATGGAGCAAGCCACGTGATTCGTGATTCGTTATAATGTTAAAATTGTCCATTAATGTTAAATGATTTGACGGTGCCGAGGTATTCTTCGTTCGGATTTTGTCATTTTGTCCCCGCTTTTATATTCGTTGCCGCGCATTGCGTAGCTCGCCCGTTTCAGCTAAAATTCGCCCCCGAATCTTTACATGACAGAGCTGGTCTCATCAGTCGCAGATAGGATCGATCGCGCCGTGCAGCGGGTAACTCCGCTGGCATATCGGGTGCGTCGGACAGGGCGCCGTTGGATGCGGCGGGCGTTACGTAAGCCGCGGAGCGTCTCGGAAGGGCCAAATATGCTGCCGGTATTGATCCAGGTACTGGCGAGCTTCACCAAGGCGGATGGCGTTCTGCTCGAGGAAGAGATCGACTCAAGTCTTGGTTTTCTTCGATACGATTACCCGGAGGCGGTTTACTCCGAGCTGCGACAATTATTCCGGCAAGCGCTTTACGAGCAGCAGGACCTGGCTGCGATGGCGCAAAAGCTCGGCGCGCAACTTGGCGCGGATCGTAAGATCATGCTCGGAGTTCAGCTGTACGACCTGATTTCGCAAGCCGGTTTGAAGCAGGAACAAGTCGTTGCGTTCTATTCGTTCATGTCGCAAATGGGCATGGCAGCCCAGGCGATCGACATCGTTTATCAGCTCAACGCCTCGGAAGATTCCGATCCGTCGATCTATCAGCACGGCGCGTCCCCTCTGGAGTCGCTCTCCTTCGGTCCGGACGGGAAAGCCGATGTGACGCTTAAGAATCTGAACGAGACCGATCGCTTGATGGCTTTTCGTTATCACGAACTCATTTTGCTGAAAAATTATAGCGACCAAAACGTGTCCGTGCGCGGCAGGCCGTTGGTGCGTGGCGGTTTCTGCCGAATTTATCCGGGCCAGCGCATCCTGGCAGGCGACCAGGTGCTCAGCTATCAGGAGCTGGTGCAATATTTCAACGCAAAGAAGAACGTCTCGCTTCCGCAGATTTTCATTCGTGTAAATAGAGACTCGGACGAAGTGGGATTGGAGCGCTCGCGAACGCGTGAGAGCGCGCTTCGGGTCACTTTCGGATTGAAGGTTCGCGTGAAGGCGCTGCGTGACGTGGATGCCGAACTCAACGGCGTGAAGTTAAAAGCCGGCATACAGGTCGATGCGGCTTTAGAAGACAGGATCGTTTTCCACAACAACAGCGAGATGGATTTGAGCGATCTGCGCCGGCGGGCGCGAGCGCTGGGTGGCCGGTTCCAACTGAAGGCTTCCAAGTCGGAATATCTGGTTTCGAATGACCCGAGCCGGTTGGAAGCCGATGATATTCTGCTCTCCCCTGGCACGAGCGGCGACGTGCTGCTGAAGATTTTTTGCGATTACGATCAGCGAATTGGTCAGTTGGAAGTGATCGAGGCGGATCGCCCAATCATGGTCGGCGCCACCGTGGTGCGCACCACCGCGCCGCTTAAAGACGGCGATACGATTCGAATCGATATCGGCCAATTTCTGCGATGCAGTTTTTCGGAACGAATCATCGAGGAAGAGCGCAATATCATTCGCACTCTCGAGGCAAACGAAATCACGCACCGCTTTGGGAAAGGCCAAATTGGTCTCGAGGGAATCTCCTTTAGTATCGCGCGTGGTGAGCTGGTTTGCGTAATGGGTGCGAGCGGTTCGGGAAAAAGCACGCTCATGAGAGTGCTGGCCGGCCAACTTCAACCCAGCAGCGGCGAGGTGCTCCTCAACGGACAGTCGCTCTATCAAGATCTCGACACTCTGAAACACTATGTCAGTTATATGCCTCAGCAGGACGCGTTCGACGAACATCTCACCATCGGCGAAAACCTGCTGTTTGCGGCGGCGATTCGCGCGCCGCATCTCTCGCGGCGCGATCGCACCCGGCGTTTGGAGGCCAAATTAGTCGAGCTCGGACTCGGCGAACGCCGGGACGCAGTTGTCGGCAGTCCGGAGAAGAAAACGCTGAGTGGCGGCGAGAGAAAACGCCTCAACATCGGACTCGATATGATTGGCATGTCGGACGTCTACCTGTTCGACGAACCGACTTCTGGCCTTTCGTCAAAGGATTCCGAGCACGTCATGGAAATTATTCGGAGCATGGCGCACAACAAAATCGTTATCGTCACGATTCATCAGCCGAGCTCGAAAATTTTCCAGATGTTTCATAAGGCGATTCTGCTCGACAAGGGCGGGCGTCTCGTCTTTTTTGGCACGCCTTCGGACATGCTTCGCTATTTCGCTGAAGCAGAACATCAGCATCAGTTCGGGGCGGAACTGGGCGCGTGCCCATCCTGTGGAACGACGCGTCCGGAATTCATTTTTGATGTGCTGGAGACGCCGCTGCGCGATCTGAGTGGCGACGTCATTTACGAGGAAAACAGCCGCGGCCATCTCGTCGCGGCGCGCCGTTATTCACCGGAATTCTGGCGCGACAAATACGAAGCGTTTCGCCTGATCCAGGACGTCAAACAGGTTTCGCTGCGCAAAGAGGCGCCATCTGCGTTGTCCGCGGCGCCGGTCCAGAAAAAGCGGCTGCCATTTCGGTGGCACGATGAGTGGACACAATTTCGTACCGTGCTGCGGCGCGCTTTCGTAAGCAAACTGCGCAACCGCGCCAACCTGGTTATCACGATCGGAGTTTCGCCTGTGCTGGCGCTGTTGATTGCGACCATTCTGCGCTATTCGGACAGCGGAACATATGATTTTGCTTCTGCCTATCACATTCCAACGTTCTTGTTCCTCGGCTTGATCGTCGCGATGTTCCTCGGCCTGACCAACAGCGCCGATGACATCATAAGGGACCGGCCGGTGCTGCAGCGCGAACGGAATGTCAACGTTCGTTTATCGTACTACGTGGTCTCGAAGACGCTCACGCTGGGAGTGTTTGCCCTCGTTCAGTGCATCCTCTTTGTCCTGATCGGCAATTACCTCCTGGAAATTCGGGGAATGTTTTGGATCGATCTCGCGATCATGTTCATGACCGCCATGGGTGGCGTCGCGCTGGGTCTGCTCATCTCTTCGCTCGTGGCCGACCCGAAGACAGCAGCAAACATCGTCCCGCTCGTTTTAATTCCGCAGATCATCATGGGTGGCGCGCTCATTAAATACGAGGACATGAATCGGAACCTGGGTCTGCTTTATTCCCTTTCGCATTGGTTCTCCGAACATCCGAGCGCGGACAAGAACAGGAAGACGGAGAGCAAGCTGCAGGTTCCGCTTGTCTGTCAGTTCATCGCCATGCGCTGGTCGTACGAAGAGATGATTGTCGCGCAGGCCAAGCTCAATCCGCTCACGCGACGGCAGGATCGCGCTCAACGCGAGATCGACGGGCTTGTGGCGCAACATCGGACAGATCCTGAAGCAAACAAGCGCTTGGACGATCTCAAGGAAACGCTCGCTCTGCTCTCTGGTCTCGAGGCAAAATCGGTCGGCGAATTGGATCATTATCTCGGGCTGATCGATCAAGTCCTGAATGACAAATGGCCATTCGATCGCGCGCTTTTCAAGAACGCCAACGGGCCGATCACAGCCGAGCAAATCTACGGGAACCAGAAGGTGTCGGACCTGATGTCCAACGCCGAGATGGATCAGAACGACTACCGCCGCGGGAACAAGCCGAACGTGTTCTTCGGTGCGCAGAAACGTTATTTCGGAATAAAGTTTAGTGTGTTTTTCTTCAATACAGCTGTTCTGGTTCTATCGACATTTGGATTGCTTGGGCTGCTGCATTGGATTTTGCGGAGAGAACTCGAAGTGCGGAGAAGCTAGATCACCGCAGGCCTTCTAAGTTCATTCTGAGCGGAGCCCATTCGACTTGTTTCGCTCGCTCGCGGAGTCGAAGGACCCCTTCAAATAACCACACTCACTCTTCGTATCCGGCGCTTAATCGTCTGAACGTAGGCGAACTAGTGTGAGGTCCCTCGCTTCGCTCGGGATGACATGCATCGCAATCGAGTGTAGAAAAAGAACCAACACAAATGAGCAAGCGAAAGACAAAACCAGCCCGTCTCATCGTCGCCACCAGCGACACGGATGCCGACATGCTTTACGCGACGAAATTTTGGGCGCCCGATCCATTCATCTTTCTCGAACGCAATGGCAAACGCACGCTCGTCCTGAGCGATTTGGAAATCGATCGCGGTCGCAAGCAAGCCGACGCAGATGAATTCGTTATGTTCAGCGAGATCGAGCGCGAAGTACAGGGAAAATCCAAAAAGGCGCCGCCCTACGAAAAAGTTCTGGCGCATTTTCTTAAAAAGCGAGGCGTAAAATCAGTAGTTGTCCCTGCAAATTTTGCGCTTGGTTACGCGGAGGAACTCGCCGCAAACAAGATCCGTGTCCGCGCGACAAACGGATTTTTCTGGCCGGAGCGCGACGCGAAATCGCAAAAGGAAGTGGAAATGATGGGCCAAGCCTTGCGAATCACGGAAAGAGGACTCAAGCGCGGAATCGAAATTTTGAAAGCGTCCAAGCCAGGCGCCGGAAAACGATTGCGCTGGAACGGCAAAACGTTGACTTCCGAAATCCTCCGCGCCGAAATTGATTCTACGATCTTGCGCGCGGGCGGCACTCCAGCGGGCACGATTGTCGCCGGTGGCGATCAGGCGTGCGATCCGCATGAGCGCGGCTACGGTCCGCTTTACGCCGATTCACTGATTATCCTCGATGTCTTTCCACGCGACGCGAAGACCGGATATTTTGGCGACATGACCCGGACGGTGTTGCGGGGACGCGCGAGCGAAGGCCAGCGTAAGCTTTGGGAAACGGTAAAATCCGGTCAAGCGCTCGCTTTGAAAAGAATCAAGGCAGGAGTCGATGGGATGATGATTCACAGGGCGATCCAGGAATTTTTCGCCAAACGCAGTTTTCCGACTGAGGTGCGTAGAGGCCGGCGCGTCGGATTCTTTCACGGCACCGGGCATGGTCTTGGGCTGGAAATTCACGAGCATCCGCGCTTGCAGAAAGTTGTTCTAAAAGATCGACAGGTGGTGACCGTTGAGCCGGGCCTGTACTATCCGGGACTGGGCGGCGTGCGGCTGGAAGACGTGGTTTTGGTCACCAAAACGGGTTGCAGAATTCTATCTCGGTTTCCGAAGCAACTGGAGATTTGAGCGGAAACTGTGAACGCGGAAAACTTCGTGCGCTTGCGCTCGATCTGAAGCGGACCGCTCCGCGAAGTCCGCGGACTGCGCTCGTCAACTTTCCAGCCGTGGCTGCGCGCCTGGTGGATAAATGCCGCGCAGAACTCGTCGGCTGGAACGGTGCGTACCACTACAACTGTCCGATGGATCGCAAGTTCTTTGCTGCCTGTGGCCTAGACGCCGAAAGATTGCGGGAATTCATCGCGACCGGGGCAGACGACGCGGAAGTGGCAGCTTGGATGAGCCAAAACACTGCATCTACGCAAAAGAAAATTACTGATTGGAGCCGGCGTTTTCTGGCGAACCCGCTCTGGCGACTGCTTGATTTGGAAGATTGGCTTCACGTGCGGGCGTCTAGCCGCAAGCAGAGCAGGTAAATCGTGTCCGGCGCCAGGGTCATCCCGGCGCGCTGTCCCTACCCAAATGAACGAAGCAAGCATTTGAGCGTCTAATTTGTTCCAGCCAGTAAAGTGACAATTGACTTCGATACATTAAATTAGCTCGGTATGTTTTATCCATACGGTTTCGGTCTTGGATCTCACTGGCTGCTTTATATTGGCGTCCCCTTGATCATCGGGATTTGGGCGCAGATTCGAGTCACGAGCGCGTTCCGTAAATGGGGCGAAGTGCGGGCGAGTTCGAATATCACCGGTGCTGAATGCGCGCGTGAAATTCTGCAAGCGGCCCAGATTCAGGATGTCGATGTTGTGGAGACGAACGATTTTCTTGGAGACCATTACGATCCCAGAGACAAGAAGCTGCACCTCTCCAGCAGCGTGTACAATACGCCTTCAGTGGCGGCGCTAGGTATTGCTGCCCACGAGACCGGTCACGCAATTCAGCACGCGAAGGCTTACGCGCCATTGAAGGCGCGCATGGCGATCGTGCCGGTGACAATGGTTGCTTCGCAATTGCTGCCGTTCATCATTATCGGCGGTCTCTTCTTCCGGATCACCGGCCTGATCACGCTCGGCATCTATTGCTATCTGGTCTTGCTGGTCTTCCAGTTGATCACGCTCCCGGTGGAATTCGACGCCTCGCGGCGGGCAAAAATCATTTTGCAACAGATGGGCATCGTACGGTCTGGGGAGGAAGTTGCTGGGGTCAACAAGGTCCTAAACGCAGCTGCGCTTACATACGTGGCGGCATTCATCGCTGCGCTGGGGAACTTGCTCTGGCTGATGTCGATCCGCGATCGGCGTTGATTCGATCGCACTAGTGGAAATGGATCCCGCTCTCGCCTTACCTGCTCGACGGATTTCGGATTTGTTGTCGTCCGGTCTCGGGGCTCGTGCTAAGTCTAGACGCGAGACAATGGACCAGCCGCGGGTCGATCCAGATCAAGAGTTAGTAACGCGTACGCAATCGGGCGATGCCGGCGCCTTCGATGAGCTGGTCATTAAATACACTCCGCGTCTTTATGGACTCGTGTACAACATGACCTCGAACCACGAGGACACGAACGATCTTTTGCAGGATATTTTCGCCAAAGCGTACCGCGCAATCCGCGGGTTCCGCGGCAAATCGTCCTTTTATACGTGGATTCATTCCATTGCTGTGAATATGACGCTCAATTTTCTGAAGAAACGCGGCCGGCGTTTTCAACTGAGCCTCGATGATGTCGATGCCAGCATTCAAAACGACAAGGAGTTCCTGGAAAGCACGGCCACGAGCAGTCCGGTGCGCGAAGCAGACTTGTCCGAACTGCAGAGAAGATTGAACGAGGCCATGATGAAATTGTCTGAAGAACACAGAGCCGTGGTTACCATGTTCCATATCCAGGGGATGCCCCACGCAGAGATTAGTAAAATTTCGGAGAAATCCTGTTTCCTAATCCGCGCTGAAAAATGGACGAGTTTGACGATAACGAAATCGCAAGGCTGCTTCGATTGAAGCGGTACGAACAGCCGGCGCCCGGCTACTTCGAGAGTTTCCTGCATGAATTTCATCGCCGGCAGCGCGATGAAATGCTTCGCCAGCCGTTGTGGCGCATCTGTCTCGAACGCGCTCACGGTTTGATGCTCCGCCTTGATGTTCGATCTCTCGCCTCGTATCCAGCTGCCGTCGCAGCAGTCCTGGTCTGCGCCGCAGTAATTTCATTAAAGATTTATCAGCAACCGGAGACGGCTCGCGTCGCTCTCCAGAGCCCGCCGGCTTTGTCGGTGCCGGCGAGCGCGGAAGGGGAATGGAGCCTTACATCCCCGGTGGCCACGCAGATTTTCAGGACGCAGCCGGTTCGCCGTTTCAATGAAAGCGCCCAGACTCACCGAGCCGGAGCCCCGCCGCGCTACGTGCTCGATAGCGTCCCCGTGAGTTATGAGCCGACTTTCAGATTTTAGGAACGGTGTAGTCCGACGCGGCTTGCGCGTGCCCGTATCGCAAGTTAAGAATCTGCGCCTCATTATGCCTCGTAAAGCTGCGTTCGCGCTGATTTTTTGCTTTAGCGCCAGTTCGCTCTTTGCGCAGGAGCAGGCCGCCAAGAAAGGTGGCGATCGGGTTAAGGACACCTTTGAGCGCGTCATGGCGCAGGCAGAGTCGGCTACAGCAGCTAGCCATCAGGTGAAAGACGTCTTTGAGCGTGCCGCGAAGGCAGTGGTCAAGATTCATGGTGTCGATGAACACAGCCCAATTTGCGGGACTGGGTTTTTCATCGATCCCACGGGCACTCTTTACACGGCATACACGGTTGGCGGCGAAGCGGGAAATTTCACAATTGAATTCGGCGGTAAAAAATACCCGGCGCGTCAGCTTTTGGCAGACATCCGCAGCGGGACCGCCATGTTGAAGATCGACGCGCCGACTCCCGCCCTGCCGATTGGAAAATCCGAAGGACTGGAAGTAGCAACTCCTGTCATTGCGGTTGGTTACCCATTGGACTTGCCGGAGACACCAAATTTCGGGATGATCGCGGGATTCGATCGCAAATATCTCGGTCGTTATTTCTCGACAACGCATCTGCGCGTTAACCTGCCGACACAGCGTGGGGAAGCCGGTGCGCCGCTTTTGAACATGAAAGGTGAGGTCGTTGGCATCGTGGTCAGCAGTCTTGAGAACAACTCAGCGTGTTACGCGGTGCCAATCGAAGCAGCCGAGAAAATTCGAGGCGATTTCATGCGTTTCGGCGAGGCCAGGCATGGCTGGGTTGGGATCAGTGTCTCCATGGCACGACAGCCAGTAGAAGGTTCGCTCGCGGAAATGACGCAAATCATGGAGGACACCCCGGCGGCCCGTTCCGGAATCAAGGCCGGCGATATTCTCCTACAAGTCGGCCGGAAGAGAGTAACTCAGCCGGAAGATGTGTTGGATGCCTCGTTCTTCATCACCGCCGGGGACGTTGTCCCGGTCACTGTGATGCGCGGAAATCAAAAACTGACTTTCAGTGTGCAGGCCACTCTTCATCCAGCCAGCCGCAGCGGGGTGTTAGTTGCCTCTCCCGGCACGCCGGCAATGAATCAGCAGGCGATCCCGCTCTCGCTCGGTTCCGACGTGCCACCCACGCCGTAGGTTTGCGATCGCAGATTCTGTTTAGCCGCGCATCCGGATAGCGCGGTCAGTTGAGTCACAGCATCTTGCGAAACTCGGGTTCATCGATAATTCGCACGCCGAGTTCTTCCGCCTTGTCCAACTTGCTTCCCGGTTCTGCGCCTGCAAGAACGTAATCGGTTTTCCTGCTCACACTGCCGGTGACGTGACCGCCGAGCGTTTCGATTTTTTCTGTTGCTTCTTCCCGCGTCATCGAGGGCAATGTTCCGGTAAGAACAAATGTTTTCCCAGAGAGGGGCAACTCCGCCGCTTTTCTTTCCGAGACTTTTTCGCTCTTCGGGTGAATCCCGAGTTCTTTTATCCGGCGCAGAATTTTTTTCCCGGCTGCTGAGGCGAAGAAATCCAGGACGCTTTGCGCAACCACGGGCCCCACTTCCGTGGTGATGCCGCGGCCTTTTTCGGCTTTGCTTTTCGATGGCTTCGCAAAACCGGATTGGATGAGCCGATCGGTAATTTCTTTTGCGTTCTCCTTCTCTTGCCGGTTTTCGTGGTACTGCAAAACATCACGGAGCAGCGGCGAATTGGCGACGTCTTCAATCGTCTCGTGGAAACGGGCGAGTTGCGTTGCTGTTGTTCTTCCCACATCGGGAATGGCAAGAGCAAAAAGCCACCGCGAGAACGGCAGGGTCCGGGCCCGTTCGATCGCGCGGATCGCTTTCGTCGCATTTTTTTCGCCGAACACGCGCGGTTCTTCGTCCGTTCCGAGATTCAGTTTGGCCAGCTGTTCCGTCTTTAACTCAAACAAATCGAGCGGCTCGCGTACAAGCCCGCGTTCCACCAGTTTGTCCGCCACAATGCCGCCGACACTTTCGATGTCCAGTGCGCTGCGCGCCGCAAAAAATTCGACGCGACGCGTCGTTTGCGCTGGACACTGAAGATTTTCACAGCGCCAGGCAACGAATTGCGGGTCGCGGCGAATTCGGCCCCCACACACAGGGCACTTGCCGTGAATATGTTTGGCAAAATCGAACGGCCTGGCATCGCGCGGGCGTTTTGATTTCACGACTTCAACAACTGCCGGGATGACTTCGCCCGCCTTTTCGATTACCACCGTGTCGCCGATGCGGATGTCTTTGCGCTTGATTTCATCCTCGTTATGCAACGTCGCGCGCCCAACAGTGCTTCCGCTTACGAACACCGGCTCCAACACCGCCACGGGCGTGAGAATTCCTGTGCGCCCCACTTGAATCACGATGTCGTTCAGGCGCGTCTGCACCCGTTCGGCCTCGTACTTGTAAGCGATGGCCCACCGCGGCGATTTCGCCGTGAAACCGAGACGCTCGCGTTGCGCAAATGAATTCACTTTCACTACCGCGCCGTCGGTCTGATAAGGAAACTTGTGGCGGATGCCGTCCAGCTCGTGAATCGCGTCCAGAATTTCTTCGACTGACTCGGCCACCCACCAGCGCTCGGTGGCCGGCAGGCCCAACTTCTTGAGCAGCGGAAAAATTTCCGAGTGAACATTGACCTCCACTCCCTCGGTCGCCCCAGTTCCGTACAACACAATACCGAGGGGGCGCTTCGCTACGATTGCCGGATCCAGTTGCTTGAGTGAACCGGCCGCTGCGTTGCGCGGGTTTGCAAACAACGGCAGACCGGCCTTCTGCCGTTCGTCGTTTAATTTTTCGAAGCCATGTTTGTCCATGTAAACTTCGCCGCGCACCTCCAAGAGTTTCGGCGCAGCGCCGCGCAGTCGCTCGGGCACCGAACGGATCGTTCGAATATTTTGGGTGATGTTGTCGCCGACGTTTCCGTCCCCCCGCGTTGCCGCCTGGCGCAGCCTGCCGTTTTCGTAAATGAGCGAAACTGCAACGCCGTCCACCTTTGGCTCGATTACCACCGGGATCTTTTCGTCAGGCGCAAGCCGCTGGATACGGGCGTAAAAATTTTTCACTTCCTCTTCCGAGTAAGTGTTATCGAGACTGAGCATTGGGATCACATGAGCAACCTGCTCGAACGCTTTAAGCGGTTTTCCGCCGACTCGCTGAGTGGGTGAATCAGGCGTGACCAAATCGGGAAACTGCGTCTCGAGATCGACGAGTTCTTTGTAGAGGCGGTCGTATTCGCGGTCGCTAATGATTGGCGCAGCCTTTTCGTAGTAGAGCCGGTCATGCTTGCGGATTTCGTCCCGTAATTGCAGCATTCGCTTTGCCGCCTGCGTTTCGTCCTTGACCATAAAACACGATACAAACGGGCAAATCGTCGGCAATGCCACCACCGTCGTTCGGAGCGAGGTCGAGGAATCCCGCGATAGAACCCAGCGTAATTTCAGGGACCCTTCGACTCAGCCTCGCTTTGCTCAGGATGACAGTTCCAGAGCGCAACAATGCTTTCAATCCTCAGTGAAAACGGCTAAGCATGATAAGGTGTGAAATCCGGCGAACGCATCCTCGGCATCGAAGGAGGCGGAACAAAAACCGCCTGGGTGTTAGTTGAACGACCTGTAGCTGGGGGCGCTGAACCCGGCTCGCAATGGGTAATTCTCGATCAAGGAAAGCTGCCGCCGTCCAATTGGCGCCTGACTACCCCGGAACGTTTGCACGAAATTTTTTCCGGATTGCCAAGGGAAATCGATCGCGCGGGAGTTTTTCTTGCCGGTTGTGGCACCGAGGAAGACCGCCAATCACTCGCGCTCATTTGCAGAGACATTTGGCCAAATGCGAAAATTGTGACGGGCAGCGATCGTGATTCCGGCCTCGCAGCGGCGCTCGACCACGGAGACGGTATTGTCGTAAACGCGGGAAGTGGTTCTTCGGTGACTGGCCGGCGAGGCGACCGAATCGAGAGAGCCGGTGGGTGGGGACATATTCTGGGCGATACCGGGGGCGGTTATTTTTTGTCTATTGAAGCGCTGCGTCTGATCCTGCGTGAGCACGACTTGCATTGCGGTGAGATGCCGTTCACTGCGAAGATTCTGCACGCACTTTCGTTGAACAATCTTGACGAGCTCGTGCGCTGGGCGCAAACGGCGGACAAAAACGAGATCGCGATGCTGGCCCCGGTAGTGTTTGAAGCTGCAGCCGGTGGCGAGGCGCGTGTGAACGAGATCGTCGAAGAAGGTGCGCGTGTCCTCTGCGAATACACCGAGGCTGTCGCGTCTCGTCTCCATCTGCTTGCTCCCAGAGTCGCGCTGATGGGCGGCCTCTTCTACCGCGACTCGATCTATACGCACGCGTTTCGACGCAGACTAAAAAAGAATCTCCCCGACGCGCGCGTGACTACAGCGGAGCGACCTCCCGAACTGGGCGCGGCGTGGCTTGCAGCAGAGACGCCCGATGCTGTTACGGTTCGGCCAAAGCTCTCTGAAAAAGCAATCGAAGATCTGGCTGCTGCGCTTACCGAGCAACGCAATCCGCGCTCGGAGAACCTGGAAAAGATGAGCGTTCGTGAACTGGTCGAACTTTTTGTCGAGGAAGAGAAATTCGTTCAGGATGCGTTGCGCGCAGCAACTGCGGATCTTGCCAAAGCCATTGAAATGGTGACTGGATCGCTCCGGAATGGTGGCCGCTTGTTTTACGTCGGCACTGGCAGCAGCGGTCGCATCGGCGTCCTCGATGCGAGCGAAATTCCGCCGACCTTTGGCGCGTCGCCCGATCTCGTGCAGGGAGTAATTGCGGGCGGTGTAACCGCCCTTTATCGCAGCGTCGAAGGCGCGGAAGACGAGGAGAGCGCAGGCGCGTTGGGGATGCGGGAGAGGGGAATAAAAAATAGCGATATTGTCGTTGGGATCACCGCCAGCGGCCGGACGCCTTTTGTCCTCGGCGCGCTCGCCTGCGCAAAATCGTTAGGAGCAAGAACAATCCTGCTCACCTGTAATCCAACTGTGGTGGCAGGCGTGTCGCCTGCTGCAGCCGGCACGGCTGCCTCTACAGTGGATCCCGATCTGGTGATCGCACTCGCCGTTGGCCCCGAGGTCCTGACTGGATCGACCAGGCTAAAAGCTGGAACTGCGACGAAGGTGGCGCTTAATATCGTCAGCACCGGCGCGATGGTCGCGCTTGGTAAAGTGCGCGGCAATCTGATGATTGATCTGCACACCACCAACGCCAAGCTGCGCAATCGCGCGGTGCGGGTCGTCGCCGATTTAGCGCAATGCGATTACGATTCTGCGCGTCGACAACTCGAAGCAGCGGACTGGAACCTGCGTGCCGTAGTCGAGAAACTGTAGCCGTGACCGTTCACGGAACACGCTACAAATGCATGATCCGTGCAGAAATTTTAATTTCCATAAGCGCAGCGGAACCGCATCGCACGAAGCAACATGTGACTCAACCGAAAGGAACCTTATGCTCTGGACGATATTCGTGATCTTGCTGGTGCTGTGGCTGCTCGGACTAGTCAGCTCCTACACGCTGGGCGGATTCATTCACATCCTGCTCGTCATTGCGATTGTGGTGCTGATTCTCCAATTGATCCAAGGCCGCCGGCCGTTGTAAGCTCGCACCCAATGAAACTGGCCGCCATTGTCGGCATTATTCTCATCATTATCGGGATCCTCGGCTTTGCTTATGGCGGTTTGGGCTGGACGACACAGAAAAAAGACGCCCAACTAGGCCCCCTTGAGATCACTCACAAGGAAAGTCACGGATTCGCTTTTCCGCCGATCGCGAGCGGAATTTGTATTGTCGGGGGAGTCGTTCTCGTAATCGTCGGCAGCCGGAAGAGCTAATCGCCGGCTTTTAGCACGGCGAAGGTTTTGCTGCCTTTGCGATCGAGGTAGAGAAGGACGCCCCGTTTCGGATCGGCTTTATTCAGCGCCTCGCGGAACGACTTCACGTTAGTGACCGACTTGCCGTCCACCTCGGTGATGACGTCTTCGCGCTGAATGTCCTGGGCCGCAGCGATGCTGTTGTCCTCAACATCGGTCACGACCACGCCTTGCTGAACTGGGAGATGAAGACGTTCGGCAACGTCTTTGGTCAATTCCTGTACCTGTAGTCCGAATTTGCCGACACTTTCCTGCGTTGGTGGCGCCGGTTGGATTGGCAACGTATTTGACGCTTGGGCAATCTCGTTTGGCAGTTCGCCAGTTTTGATGGGGACTTTGATGGTCTGGCCTTTACGCCAAACACTTAGCTGGACACTTTGGCCGATTTTCTTTTTCAAAATCTCATGTTGTAGCTGTGAGTCCGAGTCGATCGGTGTTCCATCCACATGAGTAATTACGTCGAACGGACGCAAATCACTTTTGGAAGCGGGCGCATCGGCTTCAATCGTACGGACCACGACACCTTTATCGGCGCCCTTAAACAAATCGCGAATCGTGGGGTCGTCACCGAGCGTTTCGATCCGAATGCCCAACCAGGGGCGCATGATTTTGTGGCCGGCGATCAGTTCCGTACCGATTTCTTTGGCCATGTTAACGGGGATTGCGAAGCCCAGGCCGCGATTCATCCCGTTGATCAGGGTGTTCATACCGATCACTTTGCCATCGATGTCGCACAGCGGTCCTCCGCTGTTGCCCGGATTAATCGATGCGTCGGTCTGCAGATAATCTGAAATAGAGTATGCTCCAGTCTGAAGCAATTTACTCCGGCCTTTGCCGCTGATCACGCCGTACGTGAAAGTGTAATCGAGCTTGAACGGCGCGCCGATCGCGAATGCAAACTGGCCTACCCGCACCGCGTCGCTGTCACCCAGTTGAACGACTGGCAAATCCTTGGCGTCGACCTTGATGACTGCAATATCGGTCTTCTCGTCCGTACCTACGACCCTTGCAGGGAAATTCCGGCCGTCCCTCAATTTCACGTCGATTTTATCTGCGCCTTCGACCACATGAAAATTCGTGAAGATGTAGCCGTCCGGTCGAACGATAAAGCCGGAGCCTTCGCTTTGGATCGGGCGTGGCCCGGCCGGGTTGCGCCGTTGATTATTCTCATCGGGCGCCCCTTGGAAAAATAAGTCGTCTAATGGCGAACTTTCGGTGATATCGTTCTTCTTGGAAACCTCAATAATGACAACGCTCGGTGCGACCGTTTCGAAGACTTTTGCAAATGCATTGTTCAATTGATGAACGACATCTTTGCCTGCCTCGGCCACAGCGGCAGGGACAGTCGGCATGGGGACAGCCTCAGGTTGCGCGGCAAACGATGTACTCAGTGCAACGCACAGGGTGAAAATGGACAAGCGCATGGGTTGGAATTTGGACAGCACAGAACATGCAACGTTCAACTGGATCCGTCCAATCCCTGCTTGCTCGAAGGTAGGCTCGCAGTTCAGTCCAGCCCCTGTGACAGTGCCGGACACAGGCCCTATAATATCTCGGCCAACCCTGCATATGCGCGTGTTCAAGAGGCGATTCGTCTTTCGGATCGGCGTCGTACTTTTGATATTGTTCTGGGCGACGGCGCTTGGACCAGAACCTCCCGCGCGCATTTCCATTTCGCCAAGCGAACTTGTTCGCGCTGTCACAATTCAGCGCGACTCGCTGATCGAATTATGCCTGATCGACCGCGTCGATCCGAACGGGCATGATGCCCAGGGCCGAACGCCGTTGCTGATCGCAACGTCGCAACAAGATTGGAAAACGGCGCAGCGCCTGATGGGCGTTGGCGCGCTTGTCGATCTTGCTGACAAAAATCGTTTTACGCCACTGATGGCCGCCGCCATGCACGGCAATCTCGAAATCTTTCGGGAGTTGCTGGCCCGCTCTGCCAATCTTCACGTGGAGGCCCGCTCCAAGGATGGCAACGATTTGCTGGGAATGGCGCTCGATGGCGGCAATCCCAACATCGTCAAGTATGTTCTGGAACGTTGGCCTACACTGCCTCAATGGCGAACCAGTACGCGGCGCGCTCTTCAAGCAGCTTTAATGACTGGAGACAAGAGCGAAATCCAGCTGCTACTCAGCAGGCACTCCGCGCCTCCAACGCCCGAGGGGAAGAATGTGCCACTGCTCGCGTATGCCGTCGCTGGAAACGACTCCTCCCTTTTTGGCACGCTCTTGGCTTGCGGCACCGATTCCAACACGGCTCTGCCATCGCGCTGCGATAAGGATTTCCTGGCGCTGCTCCCGTCGAAAGGGTTCAGCAGTTACGTTGAAGGAGACAAAGGTCTCACAGTGCTGATGCTGGCAGCGGGCCTCGGTCGGGAAGATTACCTGCGCGCTCTACTTGCGGCAGGTGCTAATCGGAACCAACTGACCAAGCGCGATAAAATGTCTGCGCTAGACATCGCCGCGGAGACTGGTCACTGGCGTTCCTCGCAAATTCTTCTTGGCGGAGGGCCGTCTCCCGACCAATTGCGCGTCGAAATTTCTCTCGCCTTGCAACGGATCGCTCTCTTTAAGAACGGCGTGCCGGTATATCGCACGCAATGTTCGACGGGACGGCAAGGTTACTCGACGAAGACCGGCGAATTTGTGATTACGAACAAGGAACGGAACCATCGTTCTACCATCTACCACGTGGAGATGCCCTATTTCATGCGGTTGAGTTGCCTCGACTTCGGAATGCATGCCGGGATCGTCCCGAATTATCCGGCTTCACACGGATGCATCCGATTGCCCGAGGAAGCTGCGCGCAAATTCTTCTCCGAGATCCCAATTGGAACGTTGGTGACTGTGCAATAGGATGCGCTGTTGTGGCGGTGGTCTATGGACCGCCGATTGAGCGCATGGAACCATTAATCTTACTTGCCCCTGGAGCAGGGGCTCCTTCGTCACATCCTTGGATGCAAAATTGGAAGCGTCGCTTGTCTAAGATCGGTGACGTCGAAACTTTCGAGTACGCCTACATGCGCGAAGACCGGAAACGCCCCGATCCATTGCCAAAGCTTATCTCGGCGCATCGACAAGCGTTGAGCAACGCGAGAAAACAGCATCCAGCCGAATCAACGATCCTAATTGGCAAGAGCATGGGTGGTCGTGTTGGATGTCATGTTTCGCTCGAAGAAAAGGTGGACGGCCTCATTTGCCTCGGATACCCGCTCTGTGCGATGGGAGATCGCACAAAACTGCGCGATGAAGTTTTGCGGGCTCTGAATACACCAATTCTCTTTGTGCAAGGCACGCGGGATCCGCTTTGCCCTTTGGATCTCCTTGAACGCGTGCGTACCGAAATGAAAACGCAAAACGGTCTACACGTCGTTGAAGGTGGCGATCATTCGTTGCGCGTGCCGAAACGTCAGCTTCAGTCGACGAGTAGAACTCAGGAAGACATCGATCAACAGGTCCTCAAGGCCATAGCTGGATTTGTTGACCAACTACGAATTGCTGCAGATTAGATAAAGATGAAACCTACTCCCGTTTCTTTGGCTGAAGTCCGCAGACGAAGCATAAAATCGCGCGCGTTTCATTCCGTCCGCGCCGGCCAGATTGAGTTCGTGAAAGTCAATACCGACGCATGGAGATGGCGCGACATTTATCGCTGGCTGCTTGGTTTACAGTGGCCACAGTTTGCCGTGTTCGTCGGCACGCTTTATATCGCGCTCAATCTTCTTTTCGCCGCGCTTTATGGTCTCCAGCAAGGCAGTATCGCTGGCACTACCGGCGGGCACTGGTTTTTTGATTACTTCTTCTTCAGTGTGCAAACGCTGGCCACTGTGGGCTACGGCCATATGTATCCGCAAACGCTCTATGGCCACATCGTCACTACCATCGAAATCATGAGCGGCATCTTTTTGCTCGCGGTGATGACTGGGCTGATCTTTGTCCGATTCTCGCGACCGAGTGCGCGAGTTGTTTTCAGTAACTCAATCGTGATCGCACCATTAAATGGAATGCCCACGTTGATGGTGCGCGTAGGAAATGAAAATCAACACAGCATGGTCGAAGCGGAGTTTCGGATCATGTTTTCGCGCGATGAACCCTTGGTCGAGGGCGGCGATTTCAGGTACTTCTACGTTTTGAAACTACATTTCGATCGGCTCACGGTTTTCCCGGCCGCCTTAACTTTGCGACACACCATCGATGAAACGAGTCCTCTCTATGGCGCAACCCCTGAGTCGCTCGAATCCAGCCGGGTCCTCCTGATTGTTTCAGTGGTTGGAATCGATCCGGTCATTGCGGCCGCAGTTCAAACACAAAAGGATTACAGCTGGCGCGACGTCCGTTTCGGCGAACGTTTCGTCGAAATCTATACCGAGCACAACGGCGGCCGGCTGACCGTGGATTACGGCCGCATTCACGACACCGAACAAGTGGAATTCGCAGTTCACGGTAACGGACATGATAAGTCTTCCAGTGACAAGTAAGTGAATGGGCGCTGATCCTGAATTTGACTTGTTTATGTTTGCTCTGCTCCGATACTTTCCCTCGGGAGATTGGCGCGTCTTCAATTTTTATTTGAAAAAATAAACGCAAACTAAAGGAGCATTAAAATTCTGGGATTATTCGATTCGATACTCAGTGCAGTCAGTGGAAAAAGTGACGCTTCTGGCGAAGCGGCCCCGCTGATAGGGGTTCTCAGCGGTCTCCTCGCACAGAGCGGAGGCTTGCAAGGCCTTGCCAACAAATTTTCACAGAGCGGTCAGGGTAACGCATTCTCATCGTGGGTTGGCATGGGTGAAAATCAGCCGGTTTCCAGCGATCAAATTCAAAAAGCGCTTGGTTCCGACCAAATCAGTGCGCTCGCGTCAAGGATGGGCGTGGATCCCGCCCTTGCCTCGAGTTTCCTGGCTGAATACCTGCCAAAGATCGTCGACAAGCTAACGCCAAAGGGAAAGATAGATCTTACCGCGGACCATCAGCAAGGGTTGGCCGCTCTACTACCGTCACTCTTACAAAGCCTTGGTGGCCAATCTTCCGGCGATAAGCCTGCGCAAGCTTAGAACGTTTCCGCCTAAGGCATCGCCGGTGGCTACAGCTAAGGTAGCGTCATGACTAACCACCTGCTAGTCTGGCTTGCTGTTATGCCTCAGGCGGCCGCAGAATAATTCGTGCGAACTGAAACATAGCGGCTAGCAGGTGCACGACGATGCCCGTGAAGAACGGCCAGAACGCGTCAAGTATTGCGATATTGAAGAACTGGAGTAACACCGCGGCGACTCCCAGGAGCCCAAACAGGTAAAAGGTCACTCCGGTAGCAAGGGCACTTTGTCACTGCTGCGGATCCAGCCTGCGAAAGGTTCTGGATGTTGTAATCGCAAACGGCAAAAGAATTACGACCGCGGCGCCGCTGCACTAACGCCAAATTCCTGCGGGTGCCGGCTTAACTGTCAGCAACAACAGTCCAATCACGCAAAGGACGCGTGGCAGGATTGAGTTGTTCGGGAGCAACCGGAGGCGGAACTTATCAATCGCCGACCAATCGTGAACGGATTCGCGCCGGAAAACCACGACAACACCTGCAAAACCAGCGAGCGCAACCGCGATCTGCGCCGCCGTGCTAAGAGTTTCACTCGGTTCCATCGTATTTATGTTAGGCAGGTCATGCCATGGTATTCCATCGGGCTTCATAGCGAATTAGCTGATTCGAATTAACAATTGCCGCCTGAATATCAGAAGGCAGTTTACATTTTACAGCTGTACAGCTCAACCGAGCTTTCCTAAATGAGACGAGGCTGCTAGCGCCCGGCGCACCCGACGTCAAACTCGCCACTTGCGAGCTGATTGCGAGCACGCAAAGCCGTCCGCTATTCGATCGAGATCCTCAAAGGAGCGGTTGCCCAAACCCTCGTTTCTTTGGCCTAGGGAAAAAACTTCCTTTCGCGTTATACCCGATTCACACATCACACCTAACCAAAAACTCAAAGGAGAAACTAATGACTAAAAACGTGCTAAATAAACTCGGATTTCTTGGCGCCGTCTTTGTGGCGGCCGTGGGATTTCCTTTAATTTTTGCATCAAGCGCATCCGCTCAGTTGCCCGCACCGGCAGTTCCGGCTAACCCGGCGGCGCCGGCGCCCCAGGCTGAGGTCGAGCGCGTCATCGTGACCGGTTCGAATATTCCCACGGCGGAAGAGACCGGCCCGAACCCGGTCGACACCTATCGGCCGCAGGACATCGAGAAGCTGGGTATCCGTAACGCAACGGACCTGACCACGTTTATCCCGCAAGAGGCGGGCGGCACCGTGAACCAGAACATCGCCAATGGCGGTGACGGCACCGTGCAACTCAATCTGCGGGGCTTGCTGCCGAAGGAGACACTGATCCTGGTGGATGGCAAGCGCATCGCCCAGGCTTCAATATTCTTTGGCTACGACATCCAGTTGATTCCCTTCTCGATGATCGATCACATCGATATCCTGAAGGACGGCGCCTCCGCTGTGTACGGAGCCGATGCCGTGGCTGGTGTGGTCAACTTCTTCTTGATCCACAAGTTCCGTGGCTTGGAGATCGGTGGCACCTACGGAAACACAAACATGGGAGGGTCCAACGACATGGGTGAATGGGAAGCGTGGTTGAAAGCTGGCACCGGCGATGACAAGACAGACATCGTGGTGATAGCCGATATGTATCAGCGCACCGGTGGCCTGTTCAGCCGCGACCGCGACCTTACCTCCAATGGGAACCATAGGGAGTTTGGAGGATTCGATCTCCGGAGCAGCAATTTCCCCGGCCGGGTGCAGGGTGAGCGGCTCATCCCGAGCCTGTTTTTCAGCGCAAACTCTCCGCCGCCGCGTTCGGCTGCTAACGTCGCGACTTCTCCGTTTTATACGAACCCCAACAACGTCCCTGGAATCCAAAATTCCGTGTTAGGGGATGGGAACTACATTGCCTTCAACTTCGCGGCTTTCACGCCAGCGCTTCCGCCGGCAGATCGTCAGGTGTTCTACGGCTCATTCACCAGGGATTTGTGCGACAAATACCTGACGATATTTGCCGATTTCAAAGTTGCCCGGTCGTTTTTCGATTCATCCCTGGCGGCTGCTCCGTTTACGCCGGATCCGTTTAAGATTCCGGGAACCACCGTAGGATTCAGCCCTTCCGGTATCAGTGTGCCTATCTCGAACCCGTTTAATCCGTTCACAGTCGGAGATACGACCCTGGCTATTAACGGGGTCGCAACTCCTGTGAGTACCGGAGTCCGGTTTCGCTCCATTCAAGACACAGGCCCCAGAAGCGAGAAGTTCACTTACTGGGATTACCTGTTCGATGTTGGACTGAAAGGTGAGATGGGAGAATTTGGCGATTACTTTAAGACGTGGAACTGGGAATTGGGTTTCCGTTACGCTCGCAACGAGGGACAGGATTTGTCCATCGGTGAGGTCAGCCAGCCTGGTCTGCGCGATGCCTTGCTGGATACCAACCCGGCTACGGCCTTTAATCCTTTCATGGGCACCTTCGGTCGCAATACGAATGCGGCCATAAGCAGGGTGTATGTCAACCTGCATAACACCGCCACCTTTGAGCTGCCATTGGGTTACGCCACGATTAATGGTGATCTGTTCAATCTTCCTGCAGGGCCAGTGTCGTTTGCGATCGGCGGCGAGTACTACGGTGAGAGATGGGATCGCAAGCCGGATTCACTGAACACAACGTTCCAAACAATCGGTTCCGTCGACAGCGAAGGCTCAAGGGCGAACCGGGATGTTTGGAGTATTTACGAGGAAGTGCGGGTACCGTTTACGAGCCCTACGTGGAACTTCCCCGGGTTCTATAGTCTCGAAGTTGACTTTGCCGAACGCGAGCAGTGGTTCAGCCAGAACACTTCTCCGGTGCTAAGCACATCGTTCCCCGCGGCGCATAGTACCTACGACGCGCAAAAACCGAAGGTATCGGTACGCTGGCAGCCGATTGATCCGAAGTATATCGGAGCGCTGACTCTGCGCGGCAGTTACACCGAAGCTTTCCACGCGCCGACACTGAGGGAGCTTTCGCCCGCAGGCCAGCAGGCCTTCCCGCAGGTTGTCGATCCGTTTTCCAACTTCACTCTGGCCCAGGTCGAGTCACGCACCAACGGGAACCCCTTTCTGCACCCGGAAGTCGCCTATGAATGGACCTACGGGATTGTGTACAGCCCGAAATGGATCAAGGGCCTGACAGTGAGCGCCGATTGGTGGCACATCGACATGCGCGACATCGTGGCAACGCTCGGTCCGCAGTTCCTTATCAACAACAGCCTACGATTTCCCGCTCAGGTAATTCGCACGCCTCCGCCACCGGGTTCCCCTCCGGCTCCGAACGGTGGGCCGGATTTGGGCCCGGTTGTTTTGGTCAACGATCCCAACTTTAACCTTGCGGGTGCGATCTTCGAAGGGCTCGACTACGAAGCGATCTATATCCTGGATTCCACGATCTTCGGCCACGGAGATTTTGGTAGAGTGACCTCTACAATCAACGGCACCTGGTTGTCCCGGGCTGAGCTTCAGCCTAATGCCGACCAGAAACGGTTTGGTATCGCGGGCGAGTTCTTGCCATCGGCCTTCACCCTGACCAGTTCGCTGCCGAGAAATCGGGCCAATTTCAGTATCTTCTACGATGGCCCTGCCGACACGTGGATGCAGGGTTTGGATGTTGGAGCAGTGGTCCACTGGATTGCCCAATACGAAGATGACAACCAATCAATCGTTGGCAGCAAACCGCAGACCCCGCGAACAATCCCGGAAGGCTCCACCGTCACCGTCGTTCGCACTGGTCAGGTTTTTAACGCTGGTGACGAGAGCCCGTTTGCGCGGAAAGTGTCGGCGTGGACCACGTTCGACCTGATCCTAAACTATACGTTTAACCTGCCACCGCCTGCACCCGCCGAGGTGCCAGGCTTTGCCAAGGATGGCGGCAAGAACGTGAGGATGAAGGATGGCAAGGACAAGAATGTAGTCCCAGTGTCCACGGCTGAGTACGGCTGCCATAACTGGCAATGGTGGCTTAACAACACCACTGTTACGCTCGGCATGCAGAACGTGTTGGACGAAGATCCGCCGTTTGTGGCCGGCAGCTTTGAGAACGGCTACGACGAATCGCTGACCACGATCAAAGGCCGGTTCTGGTACGTCGGGCTGAAGAAAAGGTTCTAAGATTTCTCCATCAGTTAGGTTACAAAAGAGGCAGCCCACGCGGGCTGCCTCTTTGTCATCCAAGAGGCGCAGACGACGAGGGATGTCTCAACACCAATGAAGCTAGAACGGCTCTTATAATGTTGTAGTCGTCTCGCCGTGTCGAGGGCTCCGCCGGCATTGTTGCCTCGGGCAGCACGGCGACACCCGCCACAGCAAAGCCAGCCCGCCGTGGCTACCTTACCGCGCGTTTGTGATAAGGCTATGCAGCGCGCAATACAGTCGATCGTCCGCGCGCACCAGATTTGCGAGGCTCCACGTTTGGCGAACCATTGCTCTTAGGAGCTTGCCTCAGGGCGCGGTAGATCCGCGGTCGAATGCCCGTGAACCGCTCGAAAGCCACACTGAAAACATCTGCGCTTCGAAATCCAAGAGACTGAGCAATGCTTTCAATGCTGTTGCGAGGAACTAACAATCGTTGCTGCGCTTCGGCAATACGCGCTTCCGCGACAAACTGGGCGGGCGTTTTGCCAAAGGCTTCATGGAACAGACGAGTGAAGTTACGGCGGGACATGGCCGCTCTTTCGGCGAGAGCGTCTATGGAAAGATCGTCGCTAAGATGAGAGAAGATCCACGCGGGAAGGTCAGCAAAACGGTCAGACGACTGGATCTGAAACTTTAGGGCTTCAGAGTACTGTTGGTGTTCGCCGGACCTCTTAACCGGAACAACCAATTCGCGCGCTAAGGCCAACGCGACATGACGACCGCAATCTTCCTCGACCAAGGCAAGCGCGAAATCGACCGCGGAGGTCCCACCGGCGCAAGTGTAGAAAGAGCCGTCTTTGACAAAGAGATTGTTGGGAATAACACGTAGCTTCGGAAACCGCGAAGCAACATCCTTCGCAAACCGCCAATGGATCACTGCCTGGCGCCCATCCAGAAGCCCGGTTGCTGCAAGCGCGTAGATACCTCTTCCAAGAGCTGCGATGCGTCGCGTATTCGGTGCCCGCTGCTTTAGCCATTTTATGAGCCTCCTGTTGAGTTTTTCACCGTGACATCCGCTGCCGCTGCAAACAAACAGAGTATCAAGCGGCGGCGCGCCTTCGAGGTCAACATGTGGGCTGATCACGATACCGCATTCTGTGACGCATGGTTCTGCGTTGATACCAATCGTCATCACTCGGTAACAACGGGATTCACGCGCTTCGGGCTGGTGATTCCTTGGAATTGTTGCCCGTGAAAAAACTTCGGCGATACCCATCAGATCAGCCGCAGTTATCTCTTCGGCTACAATCAAACCAACCGTCTTTGGATTCATGGCTGCAGTGAACACTTCAGCCAAGTTCTCGATCGTGGCTTTGTTTACAATGTCCAGTCGGCGCGGTTCGACAAGGCCACTTTGGCTTCGCGGGGTTAAAGCGCTAGGACGTTGAAGCGTTAAAACGGACAGAGGCGACCTCTGGAAGCGTTGCGCTATGCCGATTCGATGCTTTAACGACTACCGTCGGTGAAGCGACGAGTATTGACGCATCACCAGCGCAATGGGCAGGCCTACGCAAAACAGGTGAATGACCAATTGCGACCAGCCCATTGGGGGCTTAAACAAGATCGGCGTATGCAGATAGAGACTGCGAATCCACGACAGGAACGGCGCCGTAGCGAAGTTATTGACTGCGAAAACCGCCGCTCCATAAAGCATTCCCACAGCCACGACTCCCAAAAGTTTCTTGGGCAGGGAAAACCGCCGGGTTAGCGCGTAGAAAATCGCCGCCACGGTGAGCGCCATCGTAAAATGCATCGCTAGGCCCAGCGCAGCTGTTGCGAATCCGCCATTATAAGTGCCACGTCCCAGCAGAGCGCCAGCCACGCTTTGCAGCACGTGCGCTGGGGGGAAGCCGGCTAGAACGCGGGCATTGATGCACGCTGCCGTGATGTCGAGCGCGCCGACAAGCGCGCCTGCGTACAGAATAGGTTTGAGGATTTTCATAACAGCGAGGACCGGGCTGAATCGTGCAAACGCCTATCCCTTTTCACAAGACCCAGTTAGCCAAGTTCAATAAGGCCACTTTGCATCGATGTCACGCAAGCCATTCCAACGAGCATCTGGTGCATGTTTGCTATTTTGTTCTATGCATGATGAAAGCCCTGTTCTCTCTTGCAAACCCTACCTTTGGGTAGTAATCCACCGCCGTCGGGACTGAGAGTAGTAAGAGCATTGATTGTTCTCCGATTTTCTCTCTGGCGAGTTCAATAAGCTTTTTGCCGATCCCTGACCTTTTATAGCCAGGACTGACAGCCAGATCGGCAAGATAACTACACCAGACCCAATCTGTAATTGTACGAGAAACACCCACTAGCTTGCTCTTGTCCCAGGCGGTTACAATCAGATCCGAATTTTCGAACATTGCTCCTATTCTTTGAGGATCGTGAGTAGGCCTTGGGAGACCTGCTTCGTTGTAGAGCTCTATAACTTGTTGTGCGGTCGGTACGATGTCGAACTTGTAGGTTATTTTGCTGTTCCCGTGCTTCTTTGTGGTCATGTAGATTGATGCGTGCGTCACTTAGGCGGTTTTAAGGCTGGCACTGCGGAGACGTCGATGAGGTAAATGTCACCGACTCCGTTGGCAGGTGCGCGCAGCTCCTGCAAGACTTGATCAGTCGTGCGTTTGGGTGGTTTGGCAGCGAGCGTTGGCAAACGGCAACTCGTCCAGACGAAGTATTTGCCATCTGGCGTCAGTTTGGGCGATAGCTCGCGTTCCGGCGAGTTGATTTCCGGTCCCAGATTGACCGGCTCACTCCATTTGCCGTCGGCTTGCTTGTGCGAGACGTAAAGATCGTAACCACCGAGAGAGTCGGGTCGCCTTGTGGCTGCGAGCAGCAGCATTCGCTCATCTTCCGTAACGAAAGCCTCGTACTCGCCCGCTCCAGTATTAACAGGTTTTCCGAGATTCTCGACTGTATAGCTGCCGTCCTTCTGTGGCGCAGCGCGATAGATGTCGCCGAGGCCGTTGGAATCCTTGCGTTGCGAGCCGAAGTAAAGAGTCCCGTTCTTTAAGACGATCGGATAAAAATTATCCGTATCGCTGTTGATAGGTGCTGGCAGATGACGCGGCGCGCTCCAGCCTGAGTCCGTCTTGTCCATGACCCAGATGTCGTGATGCGATTGGCGTTCGCCGCCCGCATCTACGGGACGATCGGAAATGAAGTAGAAATGTTTTCCGTCAGCCGTGATGTAAGGATCGGCGTCCTGGTATTGACCGGAGAACGGTGCGACCTCCGGCGGTGACCAACCGCCGTCCTTGTAGCGCGAGACGAAGATAGACCAACGCGAGAAGGTTGGCGCCATCTTGAGAAAATACATCTCGCGGCCGTCGGGCGTGAAGGTCGCGTGCGATTCGTAGTCGCCGGTGGAGATGATGCCGGGCGCAAACAACGTCGCCTTTGGCAGCGGTTTCGCCGAATCGTAAGGCGCGGTGTGCGCAGCCAATGACCCGATCATGAGAAGCGTTATTGC
>Ga0193729_1000251_pt1 | contig 27168 bp, 23 predicted proteins | sample U1c2metaG_FD_143036 | JGI IMG/M metagenome (GOLD analysis project Ga0193729, IMG submission 143036) | Soil microbial communities from a riparian zone of the East river system, Colorado, United States - U1c2 | ecosystem: Environmental > Terrestrial > Soil > Riparian zone | place: USA: East River...
CTCCTGGAAAATGTTGTTGTGGCCGAAGTAGTCGTCCCCACTCGGGTGAGCCGCCAGCGCAGCCTCATAGCTGGCGTACGAGGCGTCCCAGACCCTCACCTGGAGGAAAACCGGAGATCCGCCCGGTGTGCCGCTGATTTTAATACTTTGGGCGTTCATAATTCCTGGAACTCCGCTGCCGCCAGAAACAGGATTCAGGAGAGAGGGGTTTTGACCGGGACCACCGTCATTCACAGCCAACATCAGGGAGTTCGACGATGGGCCCCAATAGAGACCGATGGCCAGTATCTTACCGCTCGGCAGCGGACCCGTGGTATCAATCGCCTGTCCAGCCACGGAGGCGTCCGCGGCAAGTACATGGGCCGAATCCGACAATGTAAACGGGCTGCCACCATCGTTTTGAAGTTTGATTTTACCTTGTGCCAAGGCAACAAGGGCCGTAACCGTTAGAAAGACATGTGTGAGGAGGGTCTTTCGCATAGATCAAAAGATGTTTCGGACCCGAGCTTGCCTGCCGATTAAAACTTACGCTCCAAGAACAAATTGTCCACGGCAAAGGCAGGCTGATCGTAGCCCCTCAGTTATGGCGGGTCGGATTCGTGAACCTCTCCCTCTCTTCCCCCAAGGGAGGAGAGGGCTGGGGAGAGGAGGCCGTTCTCTCGGGCCCTTCTCCGCCTGTCACTGACCGATTACGGCTGATCGCGTTGGGCGGCTCGTTGAAAAGTTCTCGCCAACGATTACCGGCTTCCTCCCGCTCTCCCACCGGCCTATTGGGGCAACTGCGGCCGCTGATTGTTGAAGGGATTGAACGGCGTCTGCATCACTGGAGTCTGCGCGGGTGCGCCTGCTTGTTGCTGGTCGCCCAGGAAGGCATGAGGGGGCATCCGGGGGATCTTCGCGCCCGCCTTGATCAACTCCTCGTTTTTAAGTCGGTTGGCCTCGTACAAAAGGGCGCTTTCTTCGACGGTGCGTTGAGCTGCGATTTGCTGGTCTTCTGAAAGTCCGCCGGGCACGGCGCTATTATTGACACCAGGCTGGCCAAGGCCATTTTGGAGAGCATTACCTTGCTGCCCATTAGCACCGGGCTGATTATTGTCCGCCGAACCCGGCAGGCGGACGGTGCGCTGGGGTAATTGAGGAATCGCTTTTTGGCCGTAAGCAGGATTTGAAATGAACGGATTGGGTGGCGGGGCGGGTATTCCGCCCGCAACCGGCGCGGCTCCGGGTGAACCGCCCGGGGTCTTCATACCGTTTTTGTCCCAGGTGAGATTGGTAATGGTGCCGAAATCATTCACCTTGACGGTCCCGGCGATTTCATCAATTTGCAAAACCTCGATTTCTCCATCGCGCTGGCCTTCGGTCATCATGAACGATTGGATTTTCGCTGGGTCGGGAGGTTTCGGCGGCATGGCGACACTTAGAAAAACGCGCTTGTTGCCGAGGATGGTGGTGATGCCGGTCAAGGTGATGTTGGGCGGCGGAGGTTTGGGCGGGCCGGTATCGGGAGGCGGCGGAGGCGGCGGTTTGAGGCCGAAGACGTTTCGGTCCACAATGCCCTGGTAGGGGTTGCTCGGGGTCACAGCCCCGGCAGTACGCGCCAGCGCTAGCAGCGAAGGCAGGCAGACGGCCAACGTCAGGAGACGAACGGAATGGCGGCTTCGCATATTATCAGAATAGGGTAAATGGGGATGTTAAGTAAAGTACAATTTGGAACACCAGCGGCCGGAAAATGTTGTGAAGCGCGGGTCTCACAGAAGGTCGGTGAAGTAAACGAAGCGGGGGTAGAAATGGGGAAATGGACAGAAGCATTGTGGAGGGGTCAAAGGGGGATTTTGAATCGCGGAAATACGGGCATGCGGAAACCACGGATGGCAGAATGCAGCGGACGGGAGAAGCCAGGGATTTTGGCCGCGAGAGGGCGCAAAGATCGCAAGAGAAAAGATTAGGACAGGAAAAGTGAGGACAAGAAAATGGGAACAGCGCCGGAAAACAGTCAGGGCACAGCCCTTCAACCACTAATTAACTAACGGTCACGAATCACAGCGGGTACAAAAAGGAAGCCGCCCTTTCGGGCGGCTTCGTGAGAACACACTAAAAAGTGTTTTATGTTATTTCCGACGGCGGAAGATCAACAGCGCCGCAGCGCCCAATCCAGCCAACGCGAACGTAGCGGGCTCAGGCACAAGAGCGCTCACAACGATCGGAGACTCGTTACCCACAGCCGTCCAAGTAGAACCACCACCGTTGAGGATGGACGGATACGTAATACCAGTTCCAGGTGTCATCTGGAAGATGGCCGATTGTCCCAAGTAATCGGAGGTTCCCTTTGCAGCCACTTCCGCTTCGTAACTGGCATATGCTGAATCCCAGATCTTGACCTGCATGAATACAGGTGACCCCCCTGCGTTACCAGTGATCTTAATCTGATCCGCGTTCATAACGCCCGGAACACCGCTGCCACCGCCAGCCGGATTGAGTAACGCGGCGCCAGGGTTAGGGCTGGTAGGATCAACGATTGCCAGAGCCAAGGAACTCGACGTTATGCCCCAATAAAGTCCGATTTGGAGCACTTCGCCACTTGGGAGAGGCCCGCTTGTTGCAATCGCTTGACCTGCCACAGATGAATCCGCAGACAAAACATTGCCGGAGCTTAGTGTAAATGGGCTTCCCCCATCGTTGACGACCTTGACTTTTCCCTGGGCGAAGGCAGCCATTGAAGCGGCAACCAATGCGAGTGTTAATACTGTTTTTTTCATGTTGTTTGGTTGGGTTTGGGTGTGGTTATTGTAATTGGGTAGTTGGATTATTGGACAGTAAAGCTGCGGACGTACTGGACGGCACCGCCATTACGAATCAGGAAGAAACCATCCGCGACAGCGAAGTTGAAGTCCGGATGCCACTTGTTGTCGAAGGTCGAATATGCCGGGCTGGTGCCGCTAAAGTCGTTGACGGGCTCGTTCCATACACCGATGCCATCGCCGTCGAGGGCCGGATATTGCGCGAGTTGGTTCGTGAGACCACCAGCGAGCGGAACGGTCGAGCCGATGCACTCGTAATTACCGCCACCAACAAGATTGTTGGTCACGGGACCCTGGCGCACAGTGCCCACGAAGGTGTTCGTGAATTGACCGTTGGGGATCACGAAGAAGCCTTGGCCTGGGGCGATAGTAACATTCGGGTGCCACAGATGATCGAACGTCGAGTATGCTGGTGCGGTCGGGCTAAAGTCCTGAGCACTGACACTCCAAAGTCCGATCCCGGTACCGTCCGGAGCGACCGGAATTATGTTATTCAGATCGTTGGTAGCAGCGTCAAGGGGGTTGCTCACCAAATAATAGTTGCCAACGTCGGTAAACGACTTATTGACGTAACCGACAACGTTTAGCGAATAAACGTTTGATTGCGCCATCGAGGTGGCGACGCCTGCCGCGAGAGCCGCAGCGCATAGAAGTGTTTTTGTTCTCATGTGTTTGTAGTTTGTGTTACCGTGTGTAAGGGCACTATGGCAAATACCTTACCTCGCGTCAATAGTTTTTTTGATTTTTTTTGAACGGTCCTCGAAATGAGTCCTTTCGGCGGTCTCTTTGGGTCTTTTCACCAGGGATTTTGCCTTGAAACCCTTGGCTGACCGTAGCAATAACCCGCGAAAGCGCGATTCTAATCATGTTATTAATATAATTGTGGTTTTTGGCACGATAGGTGCTCACTAATCGGGCCTCTTTTAGCGGGTGGAAAATCAGCAGCACTTTCGAAGAACCCTTCAACGGTTTTCTCGCACCTCTTCACATTCGGAACTCGTGCTACCGGTGCGGATTAATGGTGCCGGTCGCAGAGCGGAATGGTGGCCGACGCGCCCCCGCCGCCTGATCATCGAAGTATTGGAAGTATGCTTGAGTGATCGTCGGTCCACAGCAACGACTTGCCCTCATCCTGTTGGGTGGGCCTCGCGATGCTCTGCGCGATGATTGGCGTCCTGAAAAAAGCATCACTGGCGGATAAGAGCATCCACACTGCGCCGAGTTTCCCGGTACTGGGATCGAGGTTGGCCGCCGGGACGAGCAATGACCTCAGCCCGTTTTGCGCCGCCAAAGCCCGAATTACCGGCTGGAGGTCAAGATGGTCGTTGGAAACATGTACCGCAATTACACCGTCGGGGCCAAGGTGGCGCAGATAGACGCGCATGGCCTCATCGGTCAGGAGGTGCGTAGGAATGGAATCACCGCTAAAGGCATCCAACACCAGCAGGTCGAAGCGCTCGTTCGGCTCCCGTTCAAGGGACAATCGTCCATCGCCCAAAACCAGCTCAGTCTGCGCGGCAGAGTGTCCGAGGAAAGTGAAATAACCGCGTGCAATCCGGATCACGTCAGGGTTTAGCTCGTAAAAGCGGATGCGATCACCGGGGCGTCCGTAGGCAGCCAGGGTCCCTGTACCCAGGCCGATCGCGCCAATGTAGCGGTTAGTAACGACTGGGAGACTCTCCAAGGCCAGGCTCAAGCCGCTCTCTGGAGAATAATAGGTGGTGGGAAAGCTCGACGCGGCGGGATCCAGGAATTGGAACCCGTGATAGACCTGTCCGGAGACAAGCATCCGGCCGCGGCCATAAGCAAGCGGGCATGGCACATTATTGATCAACCAGGTAGAACCCTCTTTCACCTGACAAACTCCGTAAAAACTGCGAGTGGAATAAATGGTCTGCCGGCCTCTGGCGTGGATAGCAATCGCCAGGCTCGCCATAATAACTAAGGTTCCTGCCAACGCCACTCGTCCCGAGGGCAGAGCCTGTTTCCCAAGCCGGAAGCGCGCGCCTTCACGCCAAAGCAGCAAGGTGACGAGGGAGGCCAGCAAAGCGGCGATGAGCGGTGTTTCGAACACATTGTTGAAAATGAGCGGAGCGAGCATGGCCACAAATAATCCGCCCAACGCTCCGCCCAGAGCGATCCAAAGGTAATACGACGTGAGCCGTTCCGGCCCCGGGCGGAGCCGGTAAAGCTCGCCATGACAAACCATGCAACCAATAAAAAGCACGGCCAGATACCCGAAGATCTGTACGGCGAACGTTTGCAGGCAACCATAATAGAACAGCCAGGCAAGGGCGAGCATGGCGAGCAGACAGGCAGGAAGAAACAAACCCCGGCGATAGCTGCGAGGACCTTCGAAGCACAGAATGAAGGTCAACAGGTAAACCCCCATCGGCGCCACCCACAACAGCGGGACGGGGGTAACGTCCTGGCAGATTTGGTTGGTCAATGCCAGCAGCAGCGCGGAACCGCAGGCGGGCAACGCGATCCAAAGCCAGAGAGAAAATCGAGGGGTCGCCGAGATGGGTTTGTGGTTTGCGTGGTACCCTGGCCTCGGCTCGGCTCGAGTGGCAGTGGCGTGCCTGGACTTCCAGGCAGTGATGGCGCAGAGGATGAGGAAAGCGAACAGCCCTCCACGCCACAATCCTGCCTGCGAGTGTCGATCGAAGATTGGTTCAAAAAAAGCGGGGTAGAGCAGCAGCGCCAGCAGAGATCCGCCGTTTGAAAAGGCGTACAGCCTGTACGGCACGCGCCCCGGACGAGATTGCCGAAACCATTCCATTAGCAGCGGGGCAGTGGCGGACAAGACAAGAAATGGCAGCCCGACTGAACAGGCCAGGGCGCGCACCAACGCCCAGGCCGGAGCGTGCAAAATCAGGGAATCCGAAGGGACCGGCGGCGCAACCGGGAAAAAGGAGACGGCGAGCACCAGGACACCTAGATGCAGGACTCGCTGCGTCACCGGCTTAAGGGACCGGGTGAGCCAATGCGCATAAGCATAGCCACCGAGGAGCAAAACCTGAAACGCGGCCAGGCAAGTCGCCCAGACCCCCGCAGAACCGCCGAAAGAAGGCAGCAGGAACTTCGCGACCATGGGCTGGACCGAGAAGAGGAGAAAAGCGCTGAGAAAGACGGATACCGAGAAAATAGCAATGCGAATTTATGTTTGGTTTACTCGCGCCTGAGAATTTTCAAGCAAGATCACGGGGCCAGCATATCTGGCGGCGGGACGGCGTCAAGCGCAGGGTATCTACGGTTTGCGGAGGCAAGGTCTCGTCAGCGCTTGTTCTCGAGAGGCTTCCAGGCGCTAAGGGTGCGTGGCCGAAGGCGCGTTTGTGCTCACGCCATCAGCGGACTCTGACATCTGCTCTGGCGGGACTGAATCCACTGGCGCCAGGAACGTATGGAGCCCGCGAGGAAAGTCTGGCGACTCCAGCCAATCCGCGAAGATCTGAAGTTCGGCGCCCGTGAGGCCCACTGTCGAGTTCCGCGTCACGGATAAGCGCGTCGGGTCCAGAACCCGGACGGCGGTACCGGAGTTGGCGAGCTTGGAAGAGATAGCGATCAGCCAGCGGAGACCAGGGGTGCTGGTCATTCGCGCTCGCGCAATGACATGACGGGCGAGCTGGGCTACCTGGGTCAGTCCCTCCAGGCACGGTTGCGTGATTTCCCAATCGTACCACAGTAAATCTTTGGAGGCGGAAAACTGTTGCAGCAGTTCATGCGGCATTGGACGGGTCGTAAACTTATTTCCGAAGAAGCCGCCGATAATGAACGGAGTGCCGTCGAGATCGGCGCAGGACAGATTAGGTGAAAAAAAAGGAATTCCCCGCCACAGGAGTCCCGGGGAATTAGTCATGGGCTCAAATTTCCCAACTCTCATCTTGCTAGTGGCAGAGAGAGGGTTGATTTTATCGATCACGAGTTCTGTGATCGTGTTCACCTGATTGCTCGCTTCAGAGGATGGGACAGCCACAAAATGCAACGGCCCACCGGACTGCGCCCAAAAGAACGCCTGGTTCGGCGGCGTGCCAAGATGAAGGTCGTTCCATGGCTTGAACGACTTGAGCCAGGGACGGATGCCTCGAATGGCCGAAAACCCAATGAGCGGGTCATGAATCAGATTCGTCGGGATGTTCCATGGCTCAAGTTCCCACGACTGCGGCTCCGGAAACTTCAACTCCCCGCGCGTGCGGACATTCTCGCCGTCGCCGATAAGCGTCAACGCCACGGCCGGCAGGTCTTTGGGTAATTTCCAACCCAGCGATAATGCGGCCACCGCGCCCCGGAGATCCAGGTCGGCTTCGAGCCAGAAGTTGGTAGCGCGGGCGGGAAACGGCGCGTGGTCGCGCTGGACCCGGGCCAACACATCGGAGAAAACCGGGTTGGAGTCCTGTCCCACGCCCAGCACGGTCCATTCACCTGCCCGGGTGAGCTGGAGAAAACCCGGGGCGGTTGAAGGGCCGTTCGTGGTTTGCAATTGCCACGCGTGAGCGCCAGCCGGTCCGGGGGCGGGGCGGATGCCGGGGACAGCACCGATAACCGAAGCCAGATTCGTTTCCCAAAGCGCGGCTCTCTCGGCGCTGAGCCGAATGGCGAAGGCGAGCGCGCCAGGCTGGTTGGTCGGATGGCGAAGCTCCAGATAAGATTCTTCCTGGACGAGGTCATCGAGCAACGGTCGAAGGAGCGAGGCGGGAGTGTTGGTGACAGTCAGATTGGTGTCCCCCAGCAGCAACCGCCAGGGCGCGACGGCAAGCTTGTCGAGCGTCTGGGCTTCGAGCTTCGCGCTCTCGGGCAGGTTCCAGATGCTCATGAAGTGGGCGGCATTGGTCTCGCCGGCGAGCCGCTTCTTGCCGAGCCAATGGATGCGGGCAACGGTGTCGCCGGACAGGGCGGCGGCGCCAGCGCTGGCGGACGGGGATTGCGGCGGCTGAGTTGTCTCCGCTTTTTTCTGATCGGTTGGCCGGGATTTACCGCACGCGCCCGCAAACATCAACAGGACCGCGGCGACCAAACCAGGACCCATGCATCGCTTGAACATAAACATTGAGCGCAGGTTTGTACAAAAGAATGGCGCTGTTCGCAATCGGAATTGGTGAGACTGGTAGTTCCCGTTAATTCCCCCTGCAAATCCATCCTATGAGTTAACCAGGTTTCTAGCCCAAAAAAACCGAGAACAACCCACTTGACTTCCTGGGCTCGGCTATCAAACTTCACCTAATGAACTCATTCACAGACGTATCAGCAAAACAACTTAGACACGCCGCCTCGATCAAAGAACGGATTGACGAGCTTGAACACGAGCTGTCACAGATTCTTGGCACGAGCCACGCGCGGACTGGTGGAAGCGATCACAGCACCGCCCCGCGCCGCACTGGAAAGCGGCGGATGAGCGCGGCCGGACGCGCCGCCATTGCCGCCGGAGCGCGCGCCCGCTGGGCCAGGATAAAAGGGACCGCAACGAAATCGGCCACGAAGCCTAAACGGAAGATGAGCGCGGCCGGCAGGGCGAGACTTTCCGCGCTGGCCAAGGCGCGCTGGAAGAAAGCCAGGGCCGCCGGCAGAGCGACGCTCTAGCAGCTAGAGCCTGTTTGAAAACTTCGAGAGGTCCTGCGGCGAGGATTTTGGCTGCCGCCAAGGCGGCCAGGCCGCAGCATCCCCTCCCGCGGGCTGCCCACTGCCGTTGACATCCAGCCACCCTGCTGCCGCGCCCGCGCCCCTCAACCCCGTAGGGGTGACCTGTTTATAGTACCAGGCGCTGTCCAACCTCTTTTCTTTTCGTTTTCCCGCCCCCGAAGCCGTCCGGGGCGGGAAAACAAAAAGAATGATCCCGGTATCCCAACCTATAAACAGGCCACCCCTACGGGGTTTTAAGCCTCAATCGGCCGGCTTGCAAACAAACCGCGCCCGAGGGGTGCCGCGTTTGTCGGGTTTATGGCGGGTTCCTTGGAGGCGTTGAGTTATGTCGGGTTTATGTCGGGTTTGCTCGCGAGCTGGTAGTGGGCGGTGCGGCCGGTTTTTCCGATCCTACGCAGGACCCCGTGTGCTAACAGTTGGGTCAAATCGCGCAGGGAGTTCTGTCGGTCGAGCCCGTCAGTTTACTGTAGCTTCGCGGCCAATTTCTGCGGTTTGGGGTCGCGAAGCAGTAGAAATGGCCGTAGATAGAAGTGGCGCGGTCATTTGGCGACCGGCATAAGAAGGTCTCATAGTGGAACCTTCGACCTGTTAAAATTGTTTGCAGCGACGATGCAGCCAAGCTGCAACGTTATGGTGCTTTCTCTGGAAATGGGTCAGGCGAGCCGGTTTCGGCAACATACAGCTTCAAGCCTATTCCCAATGCATTTGCCATCGCCTCCCCGAACAGCGTTTGCTCGTGCTTTTCGGCCTGGGGGATATGCTCATCACAGAAGACCTCCGGCTGTACGGGCTGCTCATATGGAAGCTGATCTAAGATCGCGATGGCGCGCGCCTTTGCGGCTTCAGGCGACTCATCAGAGAGCCAGACGTTGAGGAAGCAAAATTGAACCTCAAAATAACTCGGGTGCTGCGGTGTTGGCCGTAGCGCGAATCTTATCCGATATAATTTGCAGCTCATCGGGGTGCCGATAGTCGATGCCAATTCCTGCGGACGACATCCACCATGTGCGCTTCCCCATCCTGGCTTTTAGCCCAATGGGGTATCTGGCTCCTGTCGTCAAAAAAGGCCAGGTTCACATTTTGTCCAATTGCTCGCCCGTGGGCAGTATTGCCTGGAACCTGCCCTCCACGATGCATCGTCTCCAGGTTCCCCAGGCCGATCCGATTCACCGCCGGTGCGCTGAACACGTACTCGCCTCGATGCACAATGCCCGCCGGTTCCATCCGGCCGCCAGCTCCCGTGTAACCGCCCTGGTCGAAGGCTCCCAGCGCGGCCGCTACTCCGATGCCAATGGCCGCAACCATTGCGGCAATGCCGATGATGGCCGCCGCGCCGTAAGAAGATGTCGAAGCGTTGGTGGCGTTCACGGCCAGGACTGGAGCCTTGGCCGCTTCCATGCCAATCGTCTCAGCGGTTGACTCCCATCCGAGGACGCGGGCCAATGCGTGAAAGGCAGCCAGGGCGGCACCCATAGTGTTATGAGTGAGCACCCATTTTATGCCCATCTCCACGATCGACTGGATGATCGTGGTGAGAACAGTGTTCCCGATCTCAAGCAGGGCTTGGCTCCACTTTTTCGTTCCGGTGATTAAGCCCGTGATGCCATTGCCCACGCTTGATATAGCCGTCCCGATCACATTCTTGAATGAGTTGGCAACTTGCTGCGCCAGGGTTCCCCACTGATCTTGCAGGCCCTTCCAAGCCTTGCTCATCTCCCCTCCCAATGTACCCGAAGCCGAAAGACTATCAGCCGCCTGACTGTTCGATGCCAGTTGCCCTTGGGCTCCCTGCAATTGCTTCTGCGCTGCTTGGCGCGTTTCCGGACTAAGACTAAAATCCTCCGAACGCCGCTTATACAACGCGATGTTCTTTGCCAGCTCGGTATTTTCTGCCATCATTAACGCTAACAGCCGCTGCTTTTTGTCGGCTTCTGTAATGTCGGGATTCTTCTCAAGCAGTTGCCGCTCGGCATTGATCCGTGCAAACGCCAGGTTGTTTCTCTCATCCTCGGCCTTGTCCAGGACCTCGTTCTTTTTTACAGCATAAATATAATCCAGCTTGAGCAGCTCCTCGTTGGCCTTGGCCTTGTCGATGATGGTTTTCTCGATCTTCCTTTTCTCAGCCTCCTGCTCTTTCTCCAGTGCCGCAATCCTGCCACCCGATTGCTCAGCAAAAGCTTTATCGATTTCCAGAATCAGGCTTTCGGCCGCGTCATTCACTGGCGGCTTCTTTCCGGCCCCGCCTGTGGCGCCCTTCCCGTCAGCAGCGCCATCACCAGTGATGAATTTCGAAAACGCATCGCTAAAGGGGTCTTTGTTTGCTCCAAATAAACGGGCTGCGGCTTCTGACATTTCCTGCAACATTTTCGCCTGCCTGTCCGCAGCCCGCACGATGAAGTCGCCAATCAAATCGAGGGCGTCCTTTTTGCCCTCCAGTTTAGCTGCATCCTTAAATGCGCCGATTAAGTTACCACCCAGCGCCTTGGCGATAATCACTCCCGTCTTGAGTGCCGTTTCACCAAGGTCCACGAGCACGGCCTTCGCAGTCGTGAACCCGTCAACCATGTCCTCAACCGCTTCCATCGCCTTGTTATCCATGGCCTCCAGTGCCAGGACGAATACGTTAGCTACAAATCCCAGAGCCTCGGTTACATCCACCAGCTCGGACAATCGATCCTTCAATTCTTTGAGATGCCGCAACAACTCCTGAAGCGCCGGCAATAGTTGTAGAGATAGAGCCTGAAAGCCCTGCTCCACTTCCTCCTGCAACCCACGCATCGCCCGATTAAAGGCCGTCGCGTCCTGGACGGCCTGTTCGTTGAAAGGACTGCCGGCCAGCCGCATGCGCTCGATGCCGGCCGCTCCCTCATTCAGAATCGGGATCAACTCACGGCCGCTCCTGCCAAATAGCTCCTGCGCCGCGGCTGCTTTTTGCGGACCATCCACCATTGCGCGAAAACGATTGGCCACGTCGCCCAGGATGGCATCGGTGGACCTCATCATCCCGTTCGCGTCGAGCAGCTCGACCCCGAGATCCCGGAAGACCTGGCCAGCCTGGCCGCCCATCCGCAGCGCAATGAAAATCTTGTCCGCGAAAAGCCCGAGGCTCAGGCTCAACTGCTCGAACGACACGCCCAGCTCATGCCCCTCCTTTTTCAGCGCCGTAATGGTTTCGATGAGCAAGCCAGTCTTCTCAGCCAGCTTGCCGATCTGCTCCGCAGTATTGATGGACTCGCGCGTAAACGCGACCATTTCCCCTACACTGAACGCGGCTGCGATTTTGGCTCCTATGCCGCTGAGAAATTCAGTTGCCCGCGTCAAGCTGTCGAAGCCGCCGATTGTCCCGCTGAAAAACTTCTCCAGCCGGGCGGCCGCCTCAGCGGTGTCCGCGTTGATTCTTAATGTAATGCCTTCGCTCATAATGATTTTTTAGTCTTCCTCCACCACAAGTGGACTGGTGTTTCTCCCTGGCAGCGCTGGCTGCATCTCTCGCCCAGGCGGTACCGGTACCGCAGCAACGGCGCTGCCGTCCGGCTGCAGCTCGCCGGCAGGACGGCCGCCGACTGCCCCGATGGCGCTTTTGATGTCCTCAAATCCCGGCTCAGCCCGGCCTTCCCGGTTCGCCAAAAACGCGGCCCGCTTTACCGTCGTTTCAATCGCTGCCAGATACTTTGCCGATGCCTGGGCGTACAACGCCAAAGTCTCGATGGCTTTCGCATTGCCTTTTGGCAGGTGGTACCTGGCCACGGCCATCAGGTCCGCTTTGCTCAGCCGCTGCGGGAGTTTTTCATAGTGACCAATGCGGCCGATGAATTGCTCGCTGGTCCAGCCAGTTTTCCTTTCAACGATCTTTTGGTCCCTCGCAAATTGGGGCGTCGTGACAAGAGTTACCGGAACGCCGTAATTGACCAGGGCGGTCATTAGCCAATTGATGCGACCGGGCAGGGCCTCGCGGCGGTTGTTTTGAGGCCATAGAAATGCCGCCTCGTCCAAAACCAGCATCAGCTTGCTACTTTGGAGCGTTGCCTCCACTCGCTCTCGCAATTGCACGCCTTTCATTGAAAGAGCCGACGCCGATCCTATTGCCTCGGATATCTTCCGGAAGAATCCAATCTCATCGCCGGTGGACGGGACCTGAACGTACCGCGCCCGGCCGGGATGCTGCTCGCACCAACTCTTTGCGGAAAAACTTTTGCCCGTCCTGCTTGCTCCCTCCACGACCGTCATCAATCCGGACTGGAGGCAGTAGTCGAGTGAATCGCAAACCTTCTTGCCCACTTCCGTTACAACGGTCTGTTGCGCGATCGCTCCGGCCTGGTGCTCCAAGTAACTACGCAATGATTTAACCAGAGATTTGAAATACCATGGCGCGCACGTCTCCAGGTCCTGCTCGGGGTCCACGCAAAGGCGCGTGAGCAGCTTTGGGAGATAATCAGCCTTAACCAAACTCACGTCCAACAATTGCTCTACGCGGTAGCCGTCTGGACGCCCTGGTATTTCGCGAAGGCCACGGCATTCCCTCTTCGCATAGAGGCGGTGAATTTGCCCGCTGATGCTCTCTTCGCCATCCAGCAGAAACTTCTGTCCCCCGCCTGGGATCTCATCGCGGATGGCTTTAACCTGGTCCGGAGTGTATTTCTGGCCTGGCTTCATGCCGAATCGTTTCATTGATTTGGTTCCAATCTCGTCTGGAAACGCTTGCACCAGATCTGCGGCCAGCTTCTCAAATCCCTCGCGGTGTGAGAGCAATTGAAGCTCCCAAATAAGCTCCCGATCTTCCGGCGCCTTGAGCAGCTCGCAGCGCTTGGCTACCAGGTTGGCCAAAATTCCCCTGCTGAATTCCTCAGCGGAGCAAAAGCGCTCCTGGCTAAAAGTCCCATCCTCAGCGTGCCTGGTATTCATAGTGTTTCGCCCTCATTCAGCAGATTGGCCAGCCGTTGGGCCGCTTCAATTTGCTCGGGCCTGGCATCGCCGGCGTTTGGAATGTCCAACCCGAGCCCGCCATAAACTTTGCGCGCTCGCGTTTGCAAGTCCCTCTTTTGTTTGATGCGGGCCGTGGCCTCCGCCCGCCCCCCCTCGATCTGCTGTCCAAGCTCGACCGTATGGCGGTCAACGACAAGGGGGCGGAAGTCTTGATCGTACTTCGCCTTAAGAACGCGATAACGAGTCCGCGCATAGCTCATGTGGTCCGCGACCCGTTGAGTTTCCTGCGCCAGAAGCTCTTCCGGCGCATCGAGTGCCGGCACTGACTGTGAGCGCTCCACGCAAAACGCGTTCTCCTTTTTCATATCGGTGACAGCCAAAACCTCTGGCAACTCGGGGTTGAACCATGCAATCACGGTTTGGCCGCGCAGCTCGCCGGTCCTCTTGTTTCGATAATTGAAAACCTGCTTGCCAAAGTGAAGGGTGATGCCGTTCTTCGTGACTAAGATGGGGCGTTTATGAAGAGCTAGCAGGTACCTGCAGGATGCGCCAAAATGTACCGACTTATCAGATTTATCCTTGAACCCGTGCAAGGCATCTTCCGGAGAAAGCCCCATCGTCATTTTGCCCTGCTGCGTTTCGGCATTGTACTGCTGGCAAATTGCTTCCAACCGTTTGTCCCATTGCTCATGGCTGTAGAATGTTTCGCGAGGGTCGAGCTTCCGGCTCGCGACCTGGAGTTGCAGCCGCTTCACCTGCTCGAACCCATCTATGATTTCGTTACGCCCAACATATCCTGGGTCTCCCTCAAGCAGGTTCTGCAACGCCCCAAGAACCCGCTCAATCGGCTTGGACCGGGCGCGAATGGTATGCTTGAAAACCAAACCGAACTCCGTCAGGCCCCGCTCGACCTCGATCCAATCCAGCGGCGCGTCTCCTTTGGCGCCCGTCAAAATCTTCGCGTCTTTCCAAATGCCGCGTTCAAAGTAGAACCCTCTGGTTGGCAATCCATACTCATCAGCGATGTGAGTGATGAGTGTGCGGATGGCCCGTGCGTTATAGTTTCGCTCGGGCATTAAGGCGTATCCCAGGATGCAGGTTGAGCGGGTGTCAATTGCCAGGAGGAACTGGCCGCGCATAAGCGTGAACCAGCCTTTGCCGTCAGGAACCCAAAAGAGAATTGGCAAAGTGCAATCATCCATGCAGTACCACGCGTAGGATGGAGTGCTTCCCCAATAGCGCTCAATGTAAGCGCCGTTGTCTCTCGTCCCCCTCGGCCCGTGATGGTTCTCTTCCACCATATCCACTTCGCACCGCATTGCCTCGCGAATCGAAAAAGGAACGTGAGACTTGCTCGCCGGATTGTGCAGGAAGCGGCCCATCAGTTCCTCGCTCAGCATCCCTTTTTGAACACACTCCCGCCACGCCTGGCTGATACGGCCGCCGCAAGCCATGACCGCATGCATAATCACGAGTTCCCGGTCCTCTTCGGGAATTGGCCGGGCGCGTTTGCGGTTTGCCTCCGATCGTCTGTCCTGAAGAGACCCCTCTTTGCTTCCGCCAGTCAGCCAGCGATCATAGTGCCATTGAAAATATTGCCGCAGTGAGTTCCTGCTTTTTGACAGCCGCGCTCCCGACGCCGCAACCAGTTTCAAAAGGTCCCGCTTTACCCGCTTCGCTGGCTCGCCCAGGTCAACCAGGGCCGCGTAGGTTTCGATCATGGCAACCAGGACATGGCGGCGCTCATCTTTTGAGAGATTGTTCAGGTCCCCGCATTGGCTTAACGCCAATTCGACTTTGAAAAACTTGCCTCTCTTGGCTTCCGGCATCATGGCCTGCTCTTTGCGAGCCGCTCGCCTATCAAGGTAAAGGTCAAGCCGGCTGAAATTCTCAGACGCGCCTGCTCGCTCAATCGTGCGGTAAAATAGGAAATGCCAGCGACTAGCCGATATGGGACTTCCGAAGGCTGCTTTGTAATCTCTCAGGCCAATCTCTTGCAGCTCACGGGCGCTCAGCATTGGATCGTTCCTTTTCTCCAGCGCCGTCGCCAGTGCGCGCTGAAGCATCCGCGCTTTCTTTTGATAAGGCTCGGCGCATTCCTCGACGGGGATCTCCGGATTCCAATTGGGAGGATCGGCAAGCATTTGCTCTGTGCTCCGGCAGCCGCCGCGCGTGGCGGCCGCGCTCAGCTTTTGCTGGATCGAGTCCGGCAGCCGGGCGAGCGACCAGGCGGCTGCCTCTTGGCCGCTTACCATGACCGTGGCGTCTGGCGAAACGTCTCGAAGCTGCCAGCGGATAGCCGAACTCGTCACTCCGGCCGCCGCCGCAATCTGACTGGCCGTAAAAGTGGCATTCATGGCGATTTTGGCCCCAAAACCGGCGAAGGTGAATTTTGCCCTGGGCGCGCTCCAGACCCACAGTCCGAGGAATCCCGCGAAATCAGGCTCCGACGCGCCACAGGGGCTGCAATAGGCGAAACCTTGGCAATTTTCCGATTCGGGTCAATTCCGGGACCAGCCTGTAAACCCGTTTTTGGTGGTTGTTCGGGTTGCGGCGCCTTAAACCTCTCAACTGACACTTTAAGAATCCGCCAATACCTCCGATCCCTCGTCCCGATGTCAATGGCGTGGATCGCCCCCTCCTCAATAAGGGCAACCACGGCCGGTTGTGAAATCGCCAAATGCTTCGCAACCTCCGCAACCGTGTAAACCACTGACTCAACGGCTTGCCGAGCAGGTTCTTTTCGAAGAGGCATAATTCAGTTTTGGTCGCTCCACCGCATGACCTCGTTTTCCTCATCGATCTCGATCTGGTCCCCAAACTCGTCCCGCAACTTCGCGACCAGGTCCGGTTCAATCCCTCTCGTGCTGGCCTCCAAACCGTCATTGAAGCTCTTTTCCTCTGGGACAACGGTTTCGCCTGGCTCAACCAATCCCAGGTCTTCGGCCTCGGTGCGGTCCACGTCCTCAACGTCATGGCCGCAACCCCACGCCCACGGTCCCCAGGGAACGCCAAAATCTTCGTTGATGCGCACCCAGATAGGATCGGTTTTCAGATAGACTTGGCCCTCGTACTGCGCATGCGAGCTGCGAGGCTCCTTTACGTCAATCACCCGGATGAACCTTTGCGCGGGAAATTCATTGAGCACATCGGAGTCCATGCCCTGCTTAAAATAACCAAAATCATCGGCCTGCTGCGTTTGGACATTGAAGATTAAGCCTAGCCGGCGCTCGCTCGTAATGTCCTTGATCGTGCCGGCGTCCGCAGGATCTAACGGACCCATCCCCTGAGCCACGGCAAATTCCCGCGCCAGTTCAACAAACTTCGCCCGGCTGCCGACCGCCAGAGCGGTTTGCCCGTCCGGCAGCGTCTCGCGGTTCGCGCTCAGAAAATCACCCAGCCAATCCCGCGACCGTTGCAGGAAGCGCACGCTCTCGACCTCGCTCGAAAACTCGGCTCTAACTTTCAAGGCGACTGGCACGTCCTGCCATTCCGCCGAAGTCATCTGGCTACCGATCGCTGAACGGTTGCCCAGGAAGCTCACGGCCTCCTCAAACGGCATTGGCTTGACGAATTGCATGGGAGCGATTTACACGCTCTTGATTAATTGCCCCGCCTTGTCCTGCCCCTTGGCCACGCCATAGAGCAGGCTGATGCGTTGGGTCGCGCTCGCCTTCTGGTGGTTCGTGTATTGCACCTGCAAGACACTCAGCCCGAGATCCGGATCGGTCACGGTCGTCACATTGCCGTAGCTCGCGCCGGGCAGGATCGTGGTGTAGTCGCTGTCGAGCCGCGACGCCATCAATGCCGCGCTCTTGCTCCCGGCGAATCCCACCAGGTTGGCGGTGCCGGGCAGGTTTACCGCCTTGATGACCCGGAAACCTTCCACGTCGGGCAGCACTCCCTGCTCGATGATTTGTTTGTCCTGGAAGGCCGCCAGCGTCACGATGGCGCTGTCCTTCTTGAGCTGGCCGAAATAGGCCGAGTTGAAAAGCGCGAACCGGTTCATCGCGCCGTCTGGAACGCCCCGATTGTCCAGGGCTACGCCTACGTCAATGAGCGTGGGCCGCCCGAAATCAATCTGCGCGCTGGCAATCGCCGCCTGGGTGAAGTTGGCCCCAATGAACAACGCATAGAGGTCATCGACCATTTGCTTGGCCAGCGCGTATGCTTGCGCCGGGCCGAACTCGTCGAACAACCGCCGCACGGTGCTCGAGAGCGTGTCGCTCGTGAAGGTGATCGAAACGCCCTTTTGCTTGTTCAACGTCACGGGCACGTCGGTCGTCACCGCGTCGCTGTCGGGCCAGCCGTTCACCGGATCATAATCCTGCACCACCGGAAGGGTGATGATGCGTGAGTCAATCGTTTGGTTCAGCCGCGATTGCTGGTCGCTGAAATCCGTGCTGATGCTGCTCAGCACCGGGAAGCTCAGCTTCAGCAGCTCCAGCGTGCGCTGCGTCACCAGCGTGCCGGCCAAAGTCCCGAGGTTGTTGGCCGCTCGCAAGGGCAGCGGATCGCCTTCGGCCAGGCGTGGCTTGATTTCCTTGAAGTACATCTCGGCGCGTTTGAGCGGATCGCGCTCGGCGCTAAAAGCGTTCAGGACAGTCAAACTGCTCGATCTCAGGAGTGCGAATCTCATAATGGTTCCTTAGTTTGGTTTATGTGGACAAATCCGGGTCCGCGGATTGCTTTGATGCTGGTGAGTTTGGTTGCGCGGCGAAAAGAAAGAGGCAGCGTATGGGCCATCCGGACGTACTTCGCCAGCGCAGGCGGGCACTCGGGCAAACTGGCGGCGGCCTTCCACGCCGCGATATTCGCCAAGCCCGAGAGCTGCAACAGCGCCACCCGCGATAAGAAACTCTCGGTCACGCCAAAGGCGGCCAGCATTGAATCGCGGCCGCATCTGTCCGTGGCCGGCATGATCCTTCGCCGCCAACGCCAGATTGTGGCGATGCCCAGGCGCAATTGCTTTGCCGCCTTCACCTGGCTCATGCCAGTGGCAAGCAATGCCTCCAGCTTCGCGAGCTTTCGTTCCCTGCGCTTAAGCTCTCGCACTTGCCAGCGAGTGCATCGCTGCGCGGCAAAAAAAGAGCGTCGAGACCTACTCAGTCCCGACGCCTGTAAGCCCAACAACTCTCGCTGTGGCGCAGACGGGAGCGCGGCGGGCTTAAAATTCCTAGAATGTTCCTTCATGGCGCCACATGTTGTTTCTCTTACTCGTCCAAGGTTGTGAAAATCCGCCCGGCTCCAGGACACCAACAACCCCCTGTTTGCCCCAGGGGGAGAACAAAGCCCAGAGCCGGGCTTCCGCGATGCCCCGATCCTCCGACCTGACCGGACAAAGAACATGCCGGTCCAAAATATTGTTGCCACTCAATTGACATGGCGGGTTATCTCATTGATCCGTTTCGCTTGTTTGGCGTCAACTGTGCTGGCCGCAGGCACCGGGGTGTTGCAGAGATTAGGGCACTGCCACCAGAGGGCTGGCAGCCGCCCCCCTGCGCCCAAATTAGGAGACCAAACCGCGAGACATTGCCGACATTCGATCTTGAACGTGGAACCGTCAACGATGCGAACGTTCCTGGAGCGAGCTTTGGTTTCAATTGGCATTTTGCTTTTCCTTCCGTTTCTGGCGGATCTTGAACTCCCTGGCTGGCGTCCAAATCGCAGCGCCCAACTCGTCCTCGATTGCTTGGCGGGCCGGCTTGCACTTCTTCCCACTAAACACCAAGCGCAAATACGCGGCAGAGTAACCTAGCTTGCGGGCCAGTTTTGTAGAGGTCATGTCCGCGTCGATAAGCGCGTGATGCAACCGCTTTCTGGTGTCCGGCATAACCATGCCGTAAACAAGAACCTAATTTCAGGTTTCCGTCAAGCCCTGATTTCATTTTTTTTTGACCCTGCCATACTTAGGGCCGTGGCTCGAAAGAACCCGCTACCGCCAAACGAGAAAGCGATTTGCGCTCGGCTGGGCGAATTTCGCCGGTCAATCAGGCTGAGCCGGGTTGCCTTTGCCGAGGAGCTTGGCATCGGGACCTTCCGCCTGGCGAATTATGAGCGTGTCAGTGTGCCTCTACCCTATTCCATCGGCAGCAAGATCTGCGAGAGTTTTGATCTAAGCCAGGCCTGGCTGGCGGAGGGGGTCGGGCCTGTGAGAGGCTCTGTCATTATCGACCCGCGCGAAGAGGAGGAAGTGCCTCGCGGTGCCTTATTTAGCGAGGTTTATGAGGTGCTTGTGAAACCGGTCGTTCAACAATCCCGAGAAGGCGATAGCTTTCTGGAGCTGCTGGCCACTGACGACCTGGCTAAAGCGCGAATGGCAGTCGAGCAGTTACACGTCGTGGGCGGCATCAGCGCTGCTACCGTTGAAGCAATTCTTGCGAAAATGCACCATGTTGCCATGGCTGGCCTTCCGCCTCACCTCCGCTGGCCGTATTACAAACATGTCATGGATGCATCGGCCGCCTTCCAGTCAACCCACATTTCGGCCATCTCCCAGTATTCTGAAATCGCCAAGGCTATTCCGCAATTGGATCGAAGCCAAAAATATCCGTTGACGGATGTTCACGCATCCGTTAAACACAAAGGAGTGAAGGCGCAATTACCAACGCTGTTGGAGCGGCTCAGAAGGGCGACATTGGATCGAGGCAAGAAATCCGTGCTCGCGAAATATTTGGGCGTTTCATTGGCGAGCGCATCACAATGGCTGTCCGGAGCGAGAGAGCCGGGCGGTGAGACAACACTTCGTCTGCTTGAATGGGTCCAGGCGGAGGAATCCAACCAACAAAAAAGCCCTGGCAGTGCTACAAACACGGCCAGAGCAAAGGCCCAACTCAGGAAGTCCTCTTATGAAAAACCAAAGCCAGGTCCGAGAAAGACGTAGCAAAAACAGCCCTGCTTCGCAAGCCAGCAGATCTGCGGTCTCCGCAAAACCACGGACAAAACCAGACAACGTTACTGTCATTCTCCAATCGCCCAGCGGCGAGGAGCATGGCCGCTTCGAACTGCCCAGGCCTTTCTACGCGGCAATCAAGCGTTGCTGCCGGGAGCGCGGATGCACGTTTGAGGGATTTATCAATGCGGCGTTCAGATCCCTCATTAGGCGGAGCGCGAAAGGGGGCGAGGGATTATGAGAGCCATCAAGGACCAGGACCCCGACCGCACAGTTTTTCTGGAGATGGCTCTTATCAGCATCCTTCAGGCTAACACGACACAATTTGCTCTCGGCAATCGATCAATCTCTGCCATGGCCAAACTGTACCACATGGAAACAAACCCGGTAGAAGTTGCCCGCGTATTACTCCGATTGGCCGGACAGCCCTCTCCTCCCGTCTGCCGAGTCAAGGGCGGGTGGAAGGCTGTTCCCCAAGTCTCCAAATCCATGCCTATCCTGGCCTACTCGATCCCGGATGTGCAGGACAGGGTCCCAAAGCCGAAGCGTCGCGGAAAAGGCAATGGTTGGGCCAAGGTGTCCATCCCAAAAGAGCGTCTCGACGATCTGCAGGCTTTGGCCGAGTGCGTGGGGTTGACCCTTCATTACGTCTTGCAATCCGCGGTCTTTCAAAAGATCTGTGCGCTTTCCGATCTGATTGGAGTGGAGTCCTGGGACGCCCAAAAGCTCACGCATGATGAGCGCCGTCAAATCGCGAGACAGACACGCGGAGTCTGGGGATGCTCGCAGATTTACATGGGACGTTTCGGCAAGAGCTGATACGAACCCGAGAGCGCCGGGCCAGCATGGCCGGCGCTCTTTCCCTTCTTTTCGCGTGAAACCTACACCGGGTCCCGGCGTTCTCTTCTTCGATGCCGGCACAAGCAGCGCGGTCCTTGTCCAGGGTGCCGGCAAGCGTAAGCGGCGCGTCCTGCGATTCACTGATCCCCATGCCGCCCTGGACTACTGCATCACCCGTGGAGCCCAGTTCGTTTACCTGCCCGCGCCGTCATCATCCAACAACTGAAAGTTGCGGCTTCGTTCCTCTTTTCGTTTAGTGTATGGTTAAGTTGACAGAACCCTTATGAATACCAAAGAACAAGTTGGCTCGACCCCGACCGCCCAGGACAATTTCACCACGATGATGGGCGGAATCGATCTGACAGTCACGTTGCAGGACGGCAGCAGCGAGACGGTGAAGGTGCTGCAACTGCCGATTGAAAAGTATCCGGAACTGGCCGCCAAGTGGGGCGATGAGCAGGCGCAAATCGACCTCTACTGTTCAAAACCTTCGGGCTGGGCCAAGACATTGACCGTCGCGAGCCATGATCAGGTAATGGAGGAGGCCGAAAAGGTGAACGGCGATTTTTTTACACGCTGGCTCCGCCGCCGGATGGGAAAGGTGGACGCGCTGCGTCCAGGGGCGCTCGACAAAGTGTTCGAAACCTCGACCTTGCCGAGTTCGTCGCCGAAGCGGCCCTTGCGGCCGGCTTAACGCTGGAGCAAGCACGTCATCATTCCCTGGCTCAACTGAAATTGCTGATGCGCGCAGCGGAGCGCAGAGAAGCAGCCGCCGCGCTCCTCGCGCTGAATGTGGCCACGGCCGGAGCCGCCGCTCCCTACGGCGACCGTCCGATAAAAGACTTGCGGGCAATCCTGGTGAAGCAGTTGGAAGGAAAGTAGAGTTGCTTGCAATCGCATCGTCGGCAGTGTTTAATTGTTCCACGTGGGAAACGCCAAGCCAGAGCCGAGCCCGGTCAATATCGCGTTCTCTCCGACACTGATACCACAGGGGGACGGCTCTTTCCTGGTGAAGCCGGGCAAGCCTACCATCGGGCGACGAAAGCTTTTGATTAGACAGGCCGCCGAGCTGGCAAAAGTCTCGGAGGACACCATTCGCCGGTTGCTCGACGCCGGCTTGATCGAAGGCGTTCAACCAAGCCCGCGCAAAACCTTCATTTACGAAGATTCGCTGGACGCCCATTTGCAAAAGTCCAGCGACCGGGAATTTTGGGAGCAAAGGAATCGCGCGAAGCAATAGTTATGGACCTCTGCGAACACAGCCCGGAGTCTTTCAACTCCCTGATTGCGGAGATCATGAGCCAGGGATACGACCGCGAGACGGCCGGCCGCTACGCCGTTCTGATTGGCTGCTGTCCGGTTCATGACCAGGCCGGCAACCTCCTCGTGATCGATGAGAGTAACCAGGTCATCGCCACACTCAAGCCGCTCAAGGACATGGAATAGGCGAGCAGGTTTTTTGCTTGCTTCATTTTTCTGGACTCATGAGAATGCTGGGAGGCAGGCTCCGCAAACACTCTTAATTCTTTATGCCAAGGCGAGACCTGTTCTTAATGTTCATATACTTGGAGGCGATGCGCCTGGATCAAATTGCCGGCGGCGCTGCCTGCGCCGTCCATCACCCTTGAATCGGCGTTTTCAATCCCCGAAGAGCAAATCATTGGGGAGCCGCACCAAGCGGCCATCTCGTTCCTGAAGTCAAAACAGCAGCCCCGAGCGCCCCGAATAAAACCAGAGGCCAACAAGGCACTATGCGTGGACCACGGGGACCCAAACAAGAGACACTGCCATGAGGTTTTCGGGTTCACCTTTTTTTGCTGGTACGAGTGGGGCTTCAATTGACCGAATTAGCCGTGCTTCTTTTTGCAGCGGTCCCGCCAGCCTTAAAAGTGAACTGCGCCCATCCGGCAGCGCCACGGCAGCCGCACTGCTGCTTCAAAAACATCGATTTTCCTAGGATATTCCCATTTCTTCACTTTCTCCTAATCAATTTTCCGTCCGAATCTTTGGAACAGCCCTGTTTTACCGAGGTGATATGCGTCTCCAAAAGGCCAAAAGGGGGGGGTGAAAGTACTCACCTTTCACCCCCCAGTCCATTTCTTCACTTTCAAGGTGAAAGTACTGCCAATGGCCCTAGTGGCTCGGTAAATGCGGGGTGAGATTGACGACAGGGGGGTGCACGGAAACCACAGAAATGGCCGTACAGTCGATTTAATTGGCCATTCCGGTCGAACCGCCCCTTTGCCGTCAAAACCCGCGCTTTAGTCCTATTTTACCGGGCCTTCCAGCATCCTCCAGCCTCTTCCAGGGTATTCCAGGCAAAGCGATGAAATGGATCGCAAAGGCGCAACGAGGCAGAGAATGGAGCGGGTGATGGGAATCGAACCCACGTGGCCAGCTTGGAAGGCTGGAGCTCTACCATTGAGCTACACCCGCAACGGCAGGAATAATAATTCCTCACGCCGTTTTGTCAATCGCGCTTGAGTTCCCGGAAGTTCACGGGGCCGGGGCCACCGCGCAGGAAGTCATGCGCACGACGGAACCGCTAAGGCCTCTGCACTGGCCTTCCAGCACGACCCGCTCGCCGGCTTTCAGAAGAATCACGCGCGATTCGTCCGGGAGCAGCGCCACGAGTTCCGCGCCGTCTTTGGCCGGAAAAACGGCTTTGTATTTTTCGGGCGGGTAAACGTCGCAGATCACGCGGGTTTGTAGGTCCGCTGTTTTCAAAAGAACTTTGTAATCGCGGACAAACATAGGCTTCTCGAATCCCGTGATTTCGCCCTGCACTTTGAACGTGCGTTTGCGGTAGCGTTGATCGGCGGCCAACGCGTCGGCGCGGTAATGGCCGGCCAGGTCCATGGCGTCCACCATTTCGCCTTTCGCCAGCGGCGGCAGTGAGGTCATGGGCGGGCTCGTGTGAACGATCGCCGGTTGAGGCTGAGGCGCAGGAGCGCTCTTGATTTTCACAGCGTCCTCCTCGTGCTGCTTTTTGAGCTGCTGATTTTCGTCCCTGGTTTTCGACAGGTTCCCTTTGAGTTTCTCCAACTCGGCTTCCTTGCGTTCGAGTTCCTCGAGGCGGGATTTGGGAATGGCAACAGAATCCTGAGGCGAAGCAACGGTGGTGGTCAGAAGGATCAAAACCAGGGAGGCAATGATACGGCTCATGGTTCGAGAATAAGGGAGCACGGAGCCGACTGCAAGGAGGTTGAAGAACAAGCCCGGGGCGTTTGATTTGGGCTGGGCTGATTTGCAGATCCGATACGGCGCGCACGGAGTGACGCGCCCTACCCGGCTGCGCCGACGCCGAGGGCGGCCGCACTTCGCAAGAAAATTCTCAGTGGCCCGCGCCCTGGCGATTAAGCAATTGGCGCAGATCGGACGCGCCACTGTCGCGAATCGCCTTTTGGTCGATCACGACCACCTGGTAGGGGCCATCGGTGATTTGTCCATTCCGCCGAATGGTTCGCTTGATGTAGGAGCCTGTCACTTCCGCGTTTTTTTCCTCGTGTGGCGCCTGCGCTGGTTGGACTCTCTGCTTTGCGAGTTCGGGTTTTGCTGCTTTCTTATCTTTCGCATCCTTGTCTTTGTCGGAGGCAAAAGCCGTTGAGGAAGCAGCGAGGGCGAGGCCCAGGGCAAGCATTAAAGAAGTCGTTTTCATAGGATGCCGACGTTTAGCTTTACGCTCTTAAGATGCATCATCCGCGCAATCTTGCAATCGGAAAATGGAGGCAATAAGTAACCGGGCGCATCTTTATACTGGAAGTGCGCCTCCCTCTCCCCATCCGATGGGGAGAGGGATCAAGGGTGAGGGGCCTTCCATCTGTTCATGCTGCACTCTGCAGGATTAAATGAAGCAGGGCCGAACCCATAACGGGTTCGGCCCTGGTGGAATCAGAAAAAGGCCCGCCTCAGAAGGCCTTCGTGATCTGGAAATACACGAACCGGCCCAGGATATCGTAAGTACCTTTATCGGTATTATCTTCGATCGCGCTGGCGATGAGGGGCGGATTTTCGTCGAGGATGTTGTTGCAACCGACGGCCAGCGTTGTTCCTTTCAGGAAGCGGCCGAATTTCGGACCAAAGTGATAAGCGAGTTGCATGTCAATGGTGTAGTAATCCGGCACTTGCCAGGGTTTCCCGTTAATCGTGAAACCCTGAGAGGTATCGCCCACCTGCGGATGCTCGAACCCGAGGTCCACAACGCCCGGGATGTAGTGAGCGGAGATGCTATAGGCGAAATCATGGAAATCCCAGGTCAACCCGAAGTTGAGGCGATAATCCGGAATGAGACCCTGGGCGGTGCCGAAGTTGGCGGTCCATTGGCCTTCGTAGTGATAATATTTCGCACCTGGTGAGGCCTGCTCTTCAAAGTTAAAGGTCACATTGGCGTTGCCGAACAAGGTGAACTTGCCGAATGTTTCGGTGGGATGCTCATACGTGGCGGAAAGATCGAGCCCGTCGGTGCGAAGCGCAGCCGTGGCAGTGTTGGTGAGGACCAGGTTGTTAAAGTTGCCGATGGTCACTTGATTGGGCGCAGTCGTAAGTAACCGGCTTCCGTCGGCGAAGGTGAAGCCGCCGGCGAAGGGTGAAGCCGAACCCAGGGCGTTCAGACTTTGGACGGCCCCGACCGGATCGGAAATCACTATGTGATTGGCTTCAACGTTATAATAGTCGCTAAAGGTCAGACCCGGCACCTGCTTCGGGGAATAAACCGCGCCGATATTCCAGTTCTGCGACTCAGACGGCGGAAGTTTCGAGTTCGAGCGGTTCTGGGTTTGGACCTGGCCTGAGCCATCAGAGAGGACGAGCACCGGATTGCTGATGAAATCCGGTCCAAAGAGATTGTAGATGGAGGGAGCGATGAACCCCTGGGAATAGCCGCCACGCACTGTGAGCTGCTTATCAATGGGCTGCCAGCGAACGCCAATCTTAGGGACCCCGGAATCGCCTCCGGGCCAGATTCGTTCATAGCGGCCGGCGAGATCGAGTTCAAGCGAGTACAAGACGGGAAAGTTCCAGCTTTCCGAAGTGATAGGCACCCGGACTTCCGTGAAGATGGCGGCGCGGTCGCGCTTGCCGCCGGGGAAAGGGAACTGCTGGTTAAGACCCGGCACCAGGCCCAGCGCGGTAAGGCCATCCACGGCGAGGCTGAGGGATTCTTTTACGTACGCGACCCCAAGAACGGCATCGAGCGGCCCGGCGGGCAGGTCAAATGGCGCGGCATGGAATTTGCCATCGGCACTCCAGAGTTGGGAGACGCCAGACTGGTAAAGGGTCGCGCGAATGTTGTTGAGGGTGCCGGGAGCGTTGGTCGTGTTGAAGCCGGGAAGGGCGAAGATATTAAAGGGAGGCAGCGAATTTCCATTCGCGTCAATCAATGTTCCAGCGAGGGACTGGTTCAAACCGGCGCCGTTGATGGCGTTGCGGGTGAAATAAGTCTGATCGGCGCGATTGTAATCGTAGGCTCCTTCCCAATCGTACCGGGGAGAAATTTCTCCTCGAAGCCCGGCAACGATGTGGTAGGTGTCGCTTTGGGCATCGAAGAGGCGGTTGCCCGTCTCCACAAAGCGCGAGCGAACTCTTGGGGTCCCCGCTCCATTCAGGCCAAGATCGGTCTGGAAAGGGTTGAAGGGGTTATCGGCAGGCACTTGGATATTCGATCCAGTCAGACTGGGGACGGGAGACGGAGCCAGTTCGGCCCGGGAATTATCATTCGCGAAAAGGAAACTCCCAAAGAATTGAAGATTCTTGCCGAAGAGATCGTGGTCGAGGTTGGCGAAAAAGTTCCTGCGGTCCTGGGAGAGGATGCTATGAACTCCGAACAGTGTCGTGTTCAGGAGGGGATAGTTCCCGACGCCGAGGGCATCGAGTTGCGCGCCTTGCGGAGTCGATCCTAGCGGAAGATAAGGGCCCATTCCACTGGATGTCGGATCCACATAACCGTTGGCGATGGCATAGGCATTATAAGCACCGACGGTGTTAAACGGATGGCCCGGAAAAACCGGCGGCGTGTTCAAGGCGGGATTATATCCCGCAGCTCCCGCTGCAAACGGCGAACCGGCGAGAATGTACGAGCCT
>Ga0193729_1000252_pt1 | contig 27136 bp, 27 predicted proteins | sample U1c2metaG_FD_143036 | JGI IMG/M metagenome (GOLD analysis project Ga0193729, IMG submission 143036) | Soil microbial communities from a riparian zone of the East river system, Colorado, United States - U1c2 | ecosystem: Environmental > Terrestrial > Soil > Riparian zone | place: USA: East River...
AACTTTTGTAACTTTCCTTCACATGCCGGCAACAACCGAAATCAATCCTCAACTCGTCAAACAACTCCGCGAGAAAACCAACGCCGGATTTATGGACTGCAAGCGCGCGCTCGCGGAAAGCGGCGGAGACCTGGAAAAAGCCGAGGCGATTTTGCGAACCAAAGGCATGGCCAGCGCAGGCAAAAAGGCCTCTCGTGCGACAAAAGAGGGTATTGTGGCTTCCTACATTCATTTGCAAGGGAAAGTAGGCGTGCTCGTGGAAGTGAATTGTGAGACCGATTTTGTGGCGCGGAATGAGAATTTTCGCGATTTCGTAAAGGACATCACATTGCACATTGCCGCGGCGCACCCCCTTTACGTTAACCGGGAGCAAGTGTCATCGAAGATTGTCGAGGCCGAGCGCGCCATTTACGAGGCGCAGGTGAAAGGCAAACCCGCGAACGTGGTCAGTAAAATTGTCGAGGGCAAGCTCGACAAGTTTTACAGCACCGTCTGTTTGCTGGAACAAGCGTTTATAAAAAATCCCGACCAGACGATCAAAGAACTCTTGAATGCGAAGATTGCTGAGCTTGGCGAAAACATCGTGATCCGGCGTTTTACTCGCTATTTGGTGGGTGAGCCACTTCCCGCGGAACCGTGAGTTTGGAGGGACGCGCGGTTGCGTCCCTACTTAAGAAATCTGCGTTTTATTGGCGTAATTCGCGGTTAGCTTAACGTTGATGGGACTGACCGATTATAAGCGGAAGCGTGATTTTAAACGGACTTCCGAGCCGCAAGGCGGCAAACCCAAACCGAAAACCGTCCGGGGCGCGTCCCGTTTTGTGATCCAGAAACATGATGCGCGCCGATTGCATTACGATTTTCGGCTGGAGATGGAAGGGGTTTTAAAATCCTGGGCTGTGCCGAAAGGACTTCCCTGGAAGCAGGGTGAAAAACATCTCGCTGTGGAAGTCGAGGATCACCCCATCGATTACGTGGAGTTCGAGGGCGTCATTCCCGAGGGACAATACGGCGGCGGCACGGTGATGGTGTGGGACCGCGGAAAATATTTCGTCTATGGCGAGCAACCGCTGAAATCGTTGCAGGATGGGAAACTGCATCTCGTTCTAGAAGGCGAGAAAGCAAAAGGCGAATGGACCCTCGTGCGCATCCGCGGCCGCGATGGTGAAAAGAATCAGTGGCTGATCTTAAAAACAGGATCGAGCGCGAAACCGCCTTCAAAAAAGCGTGAGGATGAATCGGTCAAAAGCGGTCGGACCATGAAACAGATCGCGGAAGATCGCGACGCCGAATGGGAATCTAACCGCGAAGAAAAAGACCACAGCGCAACATCAACATTGAAAGCGCGGATTAAAGTCGCGCTTGCAAAAAAAAACACGCCTGAAAATAAAATTTTAGGGCAGGCGTCTCGCCTGGTAAACCGCAGGAATGGCAGCCGGAGGGGCCGTTCTACAAAGCCAATTGCCGCTCTGCCTTCAGCAAAACCTCGCTTCATACAGCCAATGAAACCGCGGTTGCTGGAAAAACCCCCGAACGCAGGCGACTGGATGTACGAACTCAAATTTGACGGAATCCGTGCGATCGCGATCAAGATCGACACGAAAGTATCGCTACTGTCGCGCAACGAAAATGAATTGGCCAGACGTTTCCCGGAAATCGTCGAAGCGATAAAGAATTTGCCTGCGCGAGAGTGCGTGATGGATGGCGAAGTCGTTGCACTCGATGACGAAGGACGCTCGTCATTTCAACTTTTGCAGGCGCTCGAGCTGGAAGGGCGAAAATCGCCTGTCCGTTTTTATGTTTTCGATTTGCTGCAACTCGACGGCAAGAGCCTGATAAAACTTCCGCTCGCGCAACGAAAAGATTTGTTGAAAAAACTTTGCGAAAATATCGACGATCCGATCCGTTTTTCGGGCGAGATTGGTTCCGACGTGAGCAAGTTGCTTGCGGAAGTGAAGCATCGGGGCCTCGAAGGTCTCATCGGTAAGCAGCGCAACTCGCTTTACGAGCCCGGGCGTAGAAGCGGAGCGTGGATCAAACTCAAATGCGTGAACGAGCAGGAATTCGTGATTGGCGGATACACGCCGCCGCAGGGATCGCGGAAATACTTTGGCGCGATTCTGGTCGGCTATTATAGGGACAAGAAACTTTCTTTTGCGGGAAATGTCGGGACCGGTTTCACCGCAAAATCGTTGTTGGTGTTGCACGAAAAATTTCAGGCCGAGAGAAGGGATGATTGTCCCTTTGTCGATCTTCCGTCGAAGCAAAACGGAAAATGGGTGCAAGCCATCACGCCTTCGATGATGCGCAAAATGCATTGGGTAAATTCGGTCTTCGTAGCTCAAATCAAGTTCTCCGAGTGGACTCGGGACGGGAAATTGCGTCAACCCGTATTCTTGGGGCTGCGCGAAGACAAGAATCCTCGCGCTGTTACCAAGCAGGGCTGAGTCAGCGAATCACGACGCTTTAACCGAATGGAGCGAACGGAGGACGCCGCGTCATAGACAGTCATGTCTGCGCGGGCGAGCAGGCAAGCTCGTGGGCGGCGAGCAAATCAATGGACCCGCTACAGGAAACTGCGTGTTCCGGTTTTTTATGGGCTTGCGCAAGAACAAAAAACCCAGCGAAGTGTTGCGGGACAGATGATTTGAATTGCACTTGTTCGTGGGTGAGCCGCAAATATGGTGAGACGATGAAAGTCAAAGTCGTTGTCATGCCGAAGGCTGCGGTGCTCGATCCGCAAGGCAACGCGGTGCGCGACGCGATGCGTCATCTTGGAATGCCAGAGGTGCGCAGCGTCAGAATTGGAAAATACATGGAGATCGAAGCGGATGGAGAAAATGGCGAACTTGAATCGCGTCTGCACGAGCTTTGCCGTGATTTGTTGTCGAATCCGGTGATCGAAGATTACGAGCTACAGAAGGAGAAACCGGCAAAACGAAAAAGGACGAAGTGAAATTCGCCGTCATTCAGTTTCCCGGCTCAAATTGCGACCAGGATTGCATCGCCGCAATTAACGGAATCGCTGGACTCAAGGCCGAATATATCTGGCACAAGGAGACATCACTTGACAATTTTGACGCGATCGTTCTCCCGGGCGGATTCGCTTATGGGGATTATCTGCGTTGCGGCGCGATCGCCCGCTTTTCGCCGATTATGCGAGCCGTCACAAGTGACGCGCGCGCCGGCAAGCTGGTGCTTGGGACGTGCAATGGGTTCCAAATTTTGTGCGAAGCTGGTCTCTTACCCGGTGCGCTCGTGCGGAATCGTTCGCTGCGTTTCGTCTGTGACATGGTCACTACGCGGGTGGAAGTGGATGATTCGCCATTCACTCACGGTTGTCAGAAAGGATCCCTTCTCCGTTTGCCCATTGCACATGGCGAGGGATGTTTTTTTGCAGACACGGAAACGTTGCGCAACCTCAACGACAATCGACAGGTGATTTTGCGCTATGCGGACAGCCGCGGTCGCATTCTTCCCGAATCCAATCCCAACGGTTCCATTGAAAGCATTGCCGGCATCTGCAATCGCGAGCGAAACGTCTTTGGCCTGATGCCTCATCCTGATCGCGCTTCGGATGCGCGGCTTGGCAGCGCAGATGGTGCGAAGATTTTTCGGTCAATGATGCAAACGATCACCGCAAATAGCGCAACATCGGAGCGCTCAAAGCAGGTCGCGTGAGCCTCTTCATCACCGGGACAGATACCGGCGTGGGCAAAACGCACACGGCGATTCAACTTTTGCGTTTGTTGCGTGCATCGGGCACGCGCTGTGTCGGAATGAAACCGATCTGTTGCGGAGATCGTCGCGACGCAGAGCTTCTGCTCTCCGCCAGCAGCGAAGGCTTGAAGATCGAGGAAATTAACCCAGTCTGGCTGAAGACGCCGGCTGCGCCGCTGGTGGGCAGTCTGACGGAAGGGGTGAACATCGACATCGAGCGCATTCTAGCTGCTTTTCGCGCCCTTCAGAATCGAGTTGAGCATGTGCTTGTGGAAGGAGTCGGCGGCTGGCTGGTGCCGATTCGTCGTGATTATTTTATGAGCGATTTGGCCGTTGAGATGGCCCTGCCCGTGCTTGTCGTGGCGCAGAATCGCCTGGGGTGTCTTAATCACACAGCGCTCACCCTCCGAAGCATTGCGGCGCACAGGCTTCCTTGTGTCGCCGTAGTATTAAATGGCCGTCCAAACCCGAGTGATATCGCCGCCGTGACCAATCTCGACATTCTAAGGAAGATTATCGATTCTCCGCTACTGAGTGAATTAACGGAAAATCTGGACCAGTTACCTGCCGACTGGCGATTGATGATCGATTCAACGCGAACAGCTTAGGGCTGTCCATCTCGATACATTACTGTAAATAAGATTTACACCGGTGGTGTGCCATTTCGACTCACTTCATGGGGGAAATGGGTTGGCATCATCATTGCTTCAGATCAGGGCAACAACTCCATACGCCTATGCTTTTAGAAAAAACCTTACATATGAGTCAGCCGTTGGCGGAATGCAAAGCCCGTCTGGCCAGTATTCAGTCATATCGGCGGCAGTTTCTTATGGTGACAAGAGCGACCGTGACGTCATCGAAAACCGTTGATTTTAGCTTCCGCGGTCCTTTCGGTTTTGAGGCCCACACCGTGCTCCTGTCGGTCGAGAGCGACTCATCCGATCAATATGCGTTTGAGTCCGTCGGCGGGAACATCGATCTAATGGGAATTGTTGATTTCGCTGAGATCCGCCCAAACTGCACGGAGGTGACGCTTGCCGTTCATTACGAAATAAAGAACCAGCTGTTCGCCTGGCTCGACCGCCGGTTGCGCTTTGTCGACACGTTTGTGACTGCTGAATTGCGCAGCATCCGCGCGCATTTCGAAGGGATTGCAGCGAGCTATCTCGAGCAGGCGCCAGTTCTGCCGATGTTCCCAACGGCTGCTACAGCATAAAATCCGAATTCATTCGGAGAGCCACGAGACGCGTAATTTCGTGGCTTTCTGCTGTACGCGTGGCGCCTATGCAATTCGCACAGCGTGTTTTTTATCGAGTCGCAGGATCTGGCCTGGCTTGAGCGCGACCATTGCCTTTGGGTCGCGAATTTTGCTTCCATCCAGTTCTACGCTTCCCTGTTTAATTAGCCGCGACGCCTCGCTACGGGATTTTTGCGCGTTGAACGCCTCGCGATAAGCGCTACAAACAACCGTAACGAGTTCGGCTGTCTGAAGCGCGTTCGCTGAAAATGGAGGCAGATCGGCACGTTCCAAATCACGTTTGCTAAAGCGGATATTCCATTCGTTGAGAGTTTGTTGTGCGGCCGCCGGCGAGTGATAGGTCTGCACAATTTCGAACGCGAGCTGCTTTTTGGCTTCAAACGGATTCGTGCCCTGGACGAACGCACGTCCAAGCAATAAGGGATGATACCGCGCCATCAATTCATCTGAGATGCTCATCAGCTTTCCGAACATGTCTGCGGCGGGCTCGCTGATTCCAACAAAATTGCCGAGGCTTTTGCTCATCTTCTTGGAGCCATCCAAACCTTCTAGAATTGGAAGAAGAAAGACGACCTGCTGTGGCAAGCCTTCTTCTTTCTGGAACTCACGTCCCACCAGAATATTGAAAAGCTGATCGGTCCCGCCAAGCTCGACATCCGCTTTCACCATGACTGAGTCCCAACCTTGCATAATCGGATACTGAATTTCGTGGGCGCGAATCGCCTGTTGCTTGTCGATGCGGGCCCGGAAGTCTTCACGCTGTAACATTTGTTGCAGCGTCACCCGGCTGTTCAGACGAATGACGTCTTCGAACGACATGGCTCGGAACCAATCGCCATTGCAAACCGTTTCGGTGCGCGCCGGATCGAGAATCTTGAACGCCTGTTCCCGATAGCTTGCAGCATTTGCCATCACTTCTTTGTGCGTCAATTGCGGCCGCGTCGCAGAGCGACCGCTTGGATCACCAATCATCCCGGTAAAATCGCCGATAATAAGGACCGCCTGATGTCCCAAATCCTGAAAATGCCTCAGTTTTCGCAAAACGACGCTGTGACCCAGATGAATGTCGGGGGTGGTTGGATCCACCCCGAGCTTTATCCTTAGCGGCTGTCCGAGTTCGAGTTTTTTGCCCAGTTCATTCTCGCTGATAATCTGCGCCGCGCCTTGCTTTAGAAAGGCGAGGGCTTCATCCGGTTGCATAAATCCGCTCAAGGAATAGTGCACCGGCTCGGTGCACTACTTGTTTTTGTTCAGCAACTCCCGCACTTGCTCAATCGTAAGTGGAGCGTTTTTGCGGTTGAGAGCCTTTTGGCTTTTACCCTGACCGAGGAACGGGCGGTTCCCGGCGAAGGCTCGGCTGGTCGCTGCTTTGTCAGCATCGTGCGCGTCACGGACACCGCGCGCAGTTCGGGTTGAATAACTCGGCTGTGAGTTTCCGATGGGTTGCTGCGACGAAATACCGGACGCCGCGCGCGTCCCTTGGAAAGATCGAGAATCGAACTGTCTCGCAGAAAATTCGCGCGTGTTGGAAAAGCTCTTGGAATTGGATTTCTCGTGAAAATAAAATGTGCCAACGGTTGCCTTCTTATTTATGGACGTGCCATCGGCGATGAACTTTTTGTTCTGTGTCGTATTCTGCAAAGTCATATCCGGCCTGAGGAGGCGGTCGACAAGCTTGCTTTCTTGATCCTGAGCCCCGGCAAAAGAGAAAGCAACGAACATTAAAAGAGGTGTAAGAACCTTTCCCACGTCGCCGAGGCTGCCTAAATAAAGCGTTATTTGTAAAGCATATTATCGATAATCACGACAAACACCTGCGCAGCCCAGCGCGCCCGCGGTGACATCTTAGTCAGTCCAGAATCGGCTTTTTGTTGTTTTCGATGCCTAACCGCGAAATAATCGGCACATGTCTGATCATACTTACAAAAAAATTGAATTGGTTGGCTCCTCGCCCAACGGATTCGAAGAAGCGATAAAAAATGCGCTGGCGCGTGCTCAGAAAACAGTTCGCAATATGCGTTGGTTTGAGGTGGCGGAAACGCGCGGATATATCGAGAACGGCAAGGTCGGTCACTGGCAAGTGACGCTAAAGGTCGGTTTCACACTTGAGCCTTGAGACTGACCGCGTTGCCGCGTGATGTTATTCGGGGAGCCCCCGAAAGCTTTTTGGGAATTATTCTTTAACATCGAGCACAAGACTGCTCGATCCGCCTATTCTTCTTCCTGCGTCGCCTGATACAATTTTGTGGCACCGTAAATCAAAACGGCTGGCTTCAAGGCAACTGCAAGAAGGCGAAGCAGACCGCCCAGGATTCGGCCAATCGGCAGCCGATTCAAAATGTAACCGGCTATAAATGCGTACAAGAGAGACTGGGCTGGCTTTTCTCGCACGTAATCCTCAGTTTGACTGAGCGCCGTCTCGAACTGCTCTTTTGCCCAGAACAATCCACGTTCCGGCAACTCTTCAAGCCTTTCAACAGATGATCGGTTCATATCCCTTAATGATGATTCGGATTCTAATCATTCCTTGCGCGCACCAATCTGGTCAACGCAAAATCAGCCAAATCGAGCTCGCGCCCCCACCTGCGGGGAAATCAGGCAGAGGAGGTTGTCGATGGAATGTTCCCGGCCGTCGCGCTGTTTTGAGGCTATAGCGAGCCATGACTTCGAGCGCGTGCTCGCGCAAAGCGGAGCAATTTGTCGAAACGAGGACGCGGCCATCTCGCTCCGCTAGCTCGAGCGCGCTGACGAGCAGTGTCTCAAAATCGCTTTCAACGTGAAAAGTCTTCCCGCTGGGTGAACGCGAAAAGGTCGGCGGATCGAGAATGACCATGTCGAATTTCTCCCCCTTGCGCGCGAGCCGCGGCAACACCGCCATCACATCGTCGCCAATGAAACGATGATCGATCGTCGGCAGACTGTTGAGGGCGAAATTCTCTCGACCGCGCGCCAGCGATTTCTTGGAAAGATCGACATTGATCGTAGTTGCCCCGGCGCACGCAGCGCTAACAGAAAACGAGCAGGTATAGGCAAAACAATTCAAAAAACGCCTCGGAGCGATGTGGCGCACGTAACGCCGATTTTCTCTTTGATCGACAAACAAGCCGACGGAGTAGCCTGCTCCGAAATCGATTCCGAACCTCAGATGTCGCTCGGTCGCGATCGTCTGTAAATTCTCAGCTGCATCACCAAAGATGAGGCCCGGCGCTTCGCGTTCCTCATTTTTACGGGGAAGGAATCGAGCGAAAATACGTCCAAACTCGAAGCGCACCGTGCTCGCCCACGAGTGTAGTTCCTGGATTAAACGCTCGCGCGCTAGAACCCTTTTGAACGAGATGAGGACGTCGCATCCGAAGCGCTCAACCCAACCGTCCTCAACCGTGCAGAGCCGATGCGCATCGGTTCCCTCCACTTCAAAATCGCGCAGCAAGTTCCCTTCAATCCATCCAGATGTCGGTTTCATCGGCCCCGGTAATCTTCTAACGGCATACTTGCGAATCGGCAGTGCGCAACGGATCGGTTGCCGCCGGGGCCGGGCGCGCTACACTCCCGCATCGCAGAGCGTCGCGTGCACAACTCGACTGTTGACCTATGCAACAAGTTACGGTTCGCGTTCCGGCAAGCACTTCTAATCTCGGTCCCGGCTTTGATTGTCTCGGTGTCGCGCTGCGTCTCTACAACGACGTGATTCTCACTCGCGGCGTGAAATCTCGGCCGCCAGCCATCGTGTGTGCCGCAGCGGATTTGTTTTTTCAGCGAACGCGTTGTGCGCCGTTTTCATTTTCTGTTTTGATCAAAGGCGACGTTCCATCTTCGCGTGGTTTGGGTGGCAGTGCCGCGGTGCGTCTTGGAGTTCTGGTTGCTCTGAATTTTTTGACCGGCAATCGTCTCGATCGATTATCGATCTTTCAATTATGCGCGCACCTGGAACGACACCCCGACAACGCCGCGCCAGCAGCTTTTGGCGGTTTCACCGCTGTAAGACAGGTATCTCACCCGTCAGGGCAGACGCGGCTCCGGCCTGTCGAGGTAAACGGCGCTGAGCTTCAGCGCTTCGAAGTTTCCGCGCGACTGCATTTTGTTCTGTTGATCCCAGACTTCGAAATCAAAACGGCAGCAGCGCGAAAAGTTCTACCTCCGAAAATTTCGCGTATTGCAGCAGTTGAAAGCTGCCAGAACGCCTGCGCGATCACGGCCGCGTTCGCGTCGCGCAATTATCGCAGTTTACGCGGCGCGTTTCGCGATCATCTACATCAGCCATATCGGCAAAAACTGGTTCCATTTCTGCCGCGCGTCATCGCCGCTGCCGAAAAAGCCGGCGCTCTCGGAGCATTTCTGAGCGGCAGTGGATCGACAATCTGCGCTGTCACATTGCAAGATCGAGATAAAGTCGCGGCTGCCATGTTGCGCGCGGCAAGAACCTGTCCTAAGCGCGAGTCAAACGGATCGACATCTGCACGCACGCTCATCACCACGGCGGATAACACGGGCGCGCAGATTCTCCATCAATCACCAGTTACTGTTCACTAATCACTATTCCCTTATGGGCCGCCACCTTGAGAATCTGGAGCAATTTGGGATCGACGTCGTTCTCGAGCGCCGCCACGGCTTTCGCGCGCGTATTCTGCGCGGAATTCTCTACGCGCTCTCTTTTATTTATGAACGTCTCGTTCAACTCCGGCTTTATCTCTATCGGAAACGTCTTTTCCGAGAGCGCGCGCTCGGTTGTCTGGTCATCAGCATTGGAAACCTGACTGTCGGCGGCACGGGCAAGACGCCGATCGTCGAAAAATTCGCGCGTGCGCTGCAATCGGGTGGCCGCCAAGTCGCGATCCTGAGCCGCGGTTATAAGAGCGTGCCACTTAGACGAAACTGGCTGGACCGGCTTCGCGGAAAAGACGCCGATCTACCGCGTATCGTCTCGGATGGAAAATCGTTGCTGCTCGATTCGTTAACTGCCGGCGATGAGCCGTACATGCTGGCGCACAATTTGAAGGATGTGATTGTGCTGGTGGACAAAGACCGCGTAAAAAGCGGCCGCTTCGCAATCGACAAATGGAACGTCGATACACTGCTGCTCGACGATGGATTACAATATTTGCATCTCAAACATCGTCTCGACATCGTCCTGGTAGATCGCCAAGCGCCATTTGGGAACGAATTCCTGCTCCCTCGCGGCACCTTGCGGGAGGGCCCGCGCAATCTGAGGCGCGCGAGCTACATCTTTATTACCAAGAATACGGGCGAGCCAAATGATGCCCTTATCCAGCGTATTCGGCGTTATAACCGCACTGCCGAGATCATCGAATGTGCACACAAACCGCTCTATCTCCAGAATGTTTACACGGGCGAACGAGTGCCCCTTGAGCACCTCCGCGACGCATTTATCGGCTCAATTTGCGGGATCGCTGCGCCAGAAAGCTTTGAGGGCGGGCTGAAAAAACTTGGCGCGCGTGTCGATCTTGCCAAGCGGTATATCGATCACCACCGCTATAGTGAGGCCGAGTTACAGAGCTTCATCAATCGCTGCATCCGACGTGATTTGCAAATGATCGTGACAACGGAAAAAGACGCAGTCCGCATGCCACACTTGCCCGATTCGGAATTGCGAGTGCCGATCTGCTTTTTGCGCGTCGAAATCGAGATTCTCAGCGGCCACGAAAGCTGGCAACATTGCGTTGCCCGCATCTGCAAGCCACAGCCTATGCTTTCACCCGAACGCTTCTTTGCCTGATCGTTTCTTATGCCCGAGAAAGCCGAGCTAATTGTCGAAGATCGCAAGATTCAGGTCTCGAATCTCGACAAGGTGCTTTATCCGAAGGTTCGATTTACAAAAGGACAAGTGATCGACTACTACATTCGTGTCGCGCCGGTGCTCTTGCCGCATCTGAAAGATCGGCCCCTCACTATGAAACGCTATCCCGACGGCGTGGAGGGCGAATTCTTCTATGAAAAGAATTGCCCGTCGCATCGGCCGAAGTGGGTCAAAACCGCGAAGGTCTGGAGCGAAGGCAATAACCGCATGATGAATTATTGTCTCGCGCAGGACTTACCGACGCTCGTTTGGGCTGCGAATCTCGCTGATCTCGAATTGCACACGTCGCTTTCGCGTAAGAAGAACGTCGAACGTCCAACCATGATGGTGTTCGATCTCGACCCGGGTCCCTCGGCCGACATCGTGCAGTGCTGCCAGGTCGGTCTTTGGCTGCGCGATCTGCTTGCGAAGATGAAATTGAAAAGCTTCGCAAAAACGAGCGGCTCAAAGGGCCTTCAAGTCTATGTGCCGTTGAATACCTCGGTCACGTTCGATCAAACGAAAGATTTATCGCGCGCTCTCGCTCAGCATCTCGAAACAAATCGTGCCGATCTTGTCACTTCGAACATGTCGAAGGCAGTCCGCAAAGGAAAGGTATTTGTCGATTGGAGCCAGAACGACGAACACAAAACGACCATCTGCGTCTATTCGCTCCGCGCAAAAGAAGAGCCGACCGTTTCAACCCCCGTCAACTGGGATGAAGTTCAGAACTGTCTGAAAAAGAAGGAACCTGGCCTCCTGAAATTCCGCTCCGAGAAAGTTCTCGCCCGTGTCAAAAAACTTGGCGATCTCTTCGAGCCGGTCGAAGAACTCAAACAGAAACTGCCCAAGAAATGGAAGCTATGACGTACACAAACACAGCAAAGATTATAAAGCATGACCAATCACGTATGGTTTGATGCGATCGGATGGACGGGAGCCGCTGCCCTTCTTGTCGCTTACGCGATGGTTTCCTCTAAGAAATTGGAAGGGGACTCAACTGCTTACCAATTTCTCAATATCGTCGGCAGCCTTCTTTTGACCGTAAATACGATCTCTTATGGAGCTTACCCTTCCTCTTTCGTGAATATGATTTGGATAGGAATAGCTGTTTTTTCGATCACAACTAGGAAGCGACTTTCTCCTCGTTAGTCGCTACCGACGATGATTAGAAATTGTTCCATATGCGCAAAGTGAATGTGAAAGATATTCCGGAGCAGGAACGCAAATCACCAAAGGGCAAGTTTCACAAGTTCGTGAAAAATATTTCGATCGCGCTTGGTCGCGAACCGGAGTCGCTCGATTTGGCAAAGCGGCACCCGTTTGACCTTGCGCTGGTGCGGATTCCAAAAGGCAAATCGTATTGTCCATACCATGCGCACTCGGCTGAATCGGAGCTTTATCTCGTCATTTCCGGCAGCGGCAGGGTTCGTGATAAAGATGGATCGAGAATTGTAAACGCGGGCGACGCGTTTCTTTTTCAGCCAGGCGAAGCGCACCAGCTCAGCAACGCTGACGACGACGATTTTGTTTACTATGTCATCGCCGATAATCCGCGCAGCGGCGGAACTGGCGGCGATTCCTGTTTTTATCCCGACAGCGGCAAATGGGCGGTAGTTAAAGAGGGATTGGAAGAAGTAATCGTGAAAGGAAAGGAGACGGATTACTTCGACGGCGAAGAATGAAATCTCGTCGATTGTTGTAGAGGCGGCTGTATCAGCCGCAAATCTTACCAACGCGGGCGACACGCCCGCCACTACAGCTAAATGCACAAAGTAAACGTCAGCGACATTAAGGAAGAGCCGTGGCAATCGCCCCGCGGAAAATACGCAGTTTCGTTTAAAGGAATCTCAGAAGCTCTTGGTCGCGATCCGAAATCGCTCGATCTGGCGAAACGGCATCCGTTTGATTTGGAGTGGAACCGCCTCCCGCCAGGCAAACACAATTTTCCTTACCATGCGCACTCAGCCCAAAGGGAACTCTATCTGGTTATCGCAGGCAAAGGCAGCGTGCGCCACGAGCATGGCACGACGGAAGTTGTAGCCGGCGATGCCTTCATTTTTGCTCCTAACGAGCCGCACCAAATCACAAATTCAGGCGAGGAAGATCTTCTCTACTACGTCGTTGCGGATAATCCAATCGGCGAATCTGCTTACTATCCCGACAGCGGGAAGTGGAAGGTAAACAAGTCGTCATCGGCGGATCGCGTCGTGGTAAAGGGGAAGGAGACCGATTACTTCGACGGCGAAGAATGATTAGCGCGCGCCCTTGCGTGCTGTGTTCGGCACCCTTGCCGAGCACTCCGCTTCTACGAATGCAAGCGAGGGCCTGCCGCGACACTAATCTTGCGATTAGCACCTGCTCTGTGTTTAAGCTCAAGTCATGGATTCCAACAAATCGCCGCAAGATTTTCCGTACAAGACTTTCCTCAACGTTCTGCACGGACCGCTTGAACTAATCGATGTGCAGAAACTGGCCGATGCTTGCACGGAGAAATGGTACAACCAGACGCTTTGCAAGGTGAACGATTCTGTCGTCAGACTGGCGGTGATTCAGGGTGAATATCACTGGCACGAGCACAAAGACATCGACGAATTCTTCTTCGTCCTCGACGGACATTTCCTGATCGACCTTGAAGATCACATTGTCGATCTTGCGCCAAAGCAGGGCTTCGTTGTGCCGAAAGGCGTGCGCCATCGCACACGTGCGCCTGAACGAACGGTGATCTTGATGGTCGAGCGGTCGGACATCGTTCCGACCGGCGACTAATGCGCCGACGGAAAACGTGAAAATCATTTCTGGCGGTCAAACCGGGGTGGATCGCGCGGCGCTTGATGTCGCGCTCAAGCATGGGATCGATTGCAGCGGATGGTGCCCGGCCGGACGTCTCGATGAATTTGGCCCGATTCCGGATCGCTATCCGGTAAAAGAACTAGAGGAGGGGAGTTTCGCCGAGCGCACTTTGCAAAACATCAAAGATTCTGACGGAACTATTGTCATTTACTTCAACGAATTGCGGGGCGGCACTGAATACACGGTCTGCTGTTGCAATGAGCTTCAGCGTCCGCACAAGCTGATTAATGCGGCGAACATCTGCCCGCGGGAGGCGGTAAAGTTGATTCTCGATTTTGTACGCGAACACAAGATCGACATCCTCAACGTGGCTGGCCCGCGGCAAAGCGAATGGCCGGAAGGATATGAGTACGCGTTTCACGCTCTCGATATATTCCTGAAAAATTGGGTGGGGACGGATCGCTGAGCCATCCATTGATGCTGCGGCGCGCCCGGCGGTCGCGCGCTACCTATTCGTATCTTAGCGCTTTCACCGGATCGAGCCGTGCCGCGAAATAAGCGGGAATCAGCGCCGCAAACGAGCAGATAAGAAACGCGCTGACGCAGATGATAGCTACGTCCCTCGGAATCACTTCTGCCGGGATCGCGGAAAACTGATAGACCTCGCGCGGAAAAATCTCGATGTGCAACGTCGACGAAAGCCAATGGCTGAATTCGTTCCGGTAGCGGATAAGCGTCATGCCGAGCCCGAGCCCCGAAAGAGTTCCGAAAAGGCCAACCACAGTTCCCTGGCCCAGGAAAACCCAGATGATTTGCCCGATGTTTGCCCCGAGCGCTTTCATGATTCCGATTTCGCGTCGTTTTTGCACCGTTACCGTGATAAGCGTGCTCATGATTCCGAACGCAGCGACCACCACGATGAAGAACAAAAGGAAAAACATAACTGTCCGCTCGAGCCGCACTGCTTCGAAATATTGATGGTTCATGTCGATCCAAGTCTGCGCAAATTCGGGCGGCTCGAGAAATTGTTCGATCGATTGTTTTACACGCTCGGCGCTGTACGGATTGTCGGTTTTAACCGTGATGCCATGTAACGCGTCGCCTAAACCATACAACTCCTGTCCGACATAAATTGGAACGAGCAAGAACTCAGAATCGTGCAGGTAATGACCGGTTTCGAAGATGCCGGTGACAGTTAGTTCCTTCGGCAGGATCACATCGCGCAATTGGTCGACTGCTTTTTTCCCCTCGTCGCCCTTCGCGTTTTCCAATTTCTTAATAGTATCCAGGATCTGGCCAAGATTACCGGGCGAATAAATTGTGATCTTATCACCGACATGCACTTGCAATTTCCGCGCAAGCTCGATGCCGAGGACGGTCGATTCGCCTTCCAGATCGAGCTTGCCGTATTTGATGAATGTTTGCAGAGGGATCACCATTTCTTCCTGCGCCGGATCGATGCCGCGAATCATGGGCGCGAGCCTCCGGTTTTGAAATTCGGCGATCACCGGGCCCTGAATGTAAGGCGCGGTCGCGACTACGCCGGGCGTATTGTCGATCTTCTCTTTGAGCGTTCGCCAATCCCGCAAAATATCTTCGGTGCTCACGAGAATGTGCGCATCGAAATCGATCACTTTTTGGCGCAATTCGCGGTCAAACCCGGTCATCACCGAGATCACCAAAATAAGCACTGTCACGCCGAGCATCACGCCAATGACGGAAATCAATGTGATGATGGACAAGAATGTGCGCTTGGGCTTCAAATACCTTAACGCAAGGAAAAGACTGAAGGGCAGTTTCAAATTGGCGATACCGTGGCCGCAAATCTGCTGATTTTCCAGACGAAGTGTGGGTCGCTCGAATCGAACGACGGAACAATAACGCGAGGCTCATAGAGCGCCCCGCTACAGTTATGTGAGCGCGTGCGTTTTTAGTTCTTCGAGCGTAACGAATTCGAGCGCCGAAGCATGTGTGGCCTCAAGATCGACAGGAGCGGCACGCCGGTGATCAAGTGCAGCTTTCCACCGCGTGACGCAAACACACCACTTATCGCCCGGCTTGAGTCCGGGGAAGCCCCATTCCGGATGCGGCGTGACGAGATCGTTTCCGTCGAGAACCGAAAAATCCAGGAATTCGCGCGTGACTTTAACGCACACCGTGTGCAACCCGAGATCTTCCGGGCCAGTATGACAGAAGCCGTCGCGATAAAAGCCGGTCATCGGGTCGCGACAACAACATTTCAATTCCATTCCCAAAACATTCGTGGGCATGAAATAGCATATCGCATTATTATCCGGAGGAAACCTCAATGAGTGAAAGACGATGGCGATTAATGCTCGATATGTTCATACAAATCTGATCGCCGGGGACTGGAAAAAGCTGGTCCGGTTTTATCGCAATGTATTTGGTTGCATTCCGAGAGGCCCAGAAGGCGATCTTTCCGGCGAATGGCTCGATCGAGTTACGTCGCTTTCCGCGGCATGTCTTCGAGGCGTTCACTTGCGTTTGCCAGGCTATGGAGACACTGGCCCGACGCTCGAGATTTTCAGTTATGACGACATGCCGGACAGACGACTACCGATGCCGAACGAACCTGGCTTCGCGCACGGCGGCTCAGTCGGCGAAGTTGCAACCACGGAGGTCGACGGCGTTGGTTCGCTCCAAGTTGTTTACGCAAGAGATCCCGAAGGAAACATTGTTGAGCTCCAGAAGTGGAGTTGAGGGACCGCGCGCGTGCCCCGCAAGGTTGACAACGCATTTTTGCTCACGCCGCATGCCAAAATCGACAGCCCTCGTTTACTGGCTCATCCCGACCAAACAGCAACGCGACTTCTTTTCCGAAGCGATTCGGATTTTGTCCAAACAATTTAATGCGCCGTGTTTTGAGCCGCATCTCACGATCATTGTGACTTCAGAAATTGGATTGTCGCCACGCAAGATTCTAAAGCAGATAAGAACATCGCCAATCTCTCTGCGAGTCAGCGGGATAGGATTTTCATCCCAATTCACGAAGACGCTCTTCGTTCGGTTCAAATCGACCGAATCATTGGCGAAATTAGTTGTCGATCTTGCGCTGGAAACGCGATCACGCGCCAAGTCGGCCCGTGATCCGCACGTGAGTTTAATTTACAAGAAGATGCCAACATCGACGAAAAAAGAACTCGCTTCCACAATTCAACTGCCGTTTTCGACCGTTCTTTTCGATTCGATCAAAGCAGTGCGTTGCGCTTCCCCCACAAAGACGCGCTCGGATGTGGAAGCGTGGCACGTAGTCGCCAAAAAATCTCTTCGCTGGTAGCGGTGCTTCACCGGAACGGCCTGGGCGATTGCGGTCAATCGCACTACCTTTAAGTTTGCTGTAGCGATGGAAACAAGGACGAAAATCTTCGGCGAGCACGACGAGGCAACGATCAAGCAAATCGAGAGATGCGTTGCGGCGGGTGGAGAGCGCGGCGTGCTGTGTGCGGATGGGCATAAAGGATACGCGCAACCCATCGGCGGTGTCGTTGCCTACAAGGATAAAATCTCGCTGAGCGGGGTCGGCTTCGACATCGCTTGTGGAAATCTTGCCGTCATGACGGACGCGAAGCGCGAACAGATTGCGCCGAAGATTGACAAGATCATGGACGACTTGGTGCACGAGATTTCATTTGGGATTGGCCGCAAAAGCAAAACGCGTGTCGAACACGAGTTGTTTGATGATCCGGCGTGGAAGATGAAACCCATGGGCGGGTTGAAATCGATGGCCGAAGATCAACTTGGAACGGTCGGCGGCGGAAATCACTATGTCGATCTTTTCGCGGACGAGCAGGATCGCGTCTGGGTGGGCGTGCATTTCGGGTCGCGCGGACTGGGACACAAAACGGCGACGCATTTTCTGAAGCTCGCCGGCGGCAGGGAGGGAATGGATGTGCCGCCAACGGTGGTCGACGAAGATTCGGAAATTGGTCACGATTATCTCGCTGGAATGCATTTGGCGGGCCGTTACGCTTACGCTGGCCGTGAAGCGGTGGCGCGATATGTCGCAGGCGCAATTTTGGGAGCGAAGATTCTCGAAGAAGTGCACAATCATCACAACTTCGCCTGGCGGGAAAAACATTGCGGTGAGGAATATTGGGTGGTGCGCAAGGGTGCGACGCCGGCGTTCCCGGGACAGAAAGGTTTTGTCGGCGGGAGCATGGGTGACGACGCCGTGATTATCGAAGGCGTGGATTCGCCGATTTCACGCGAATCATTGTTTTCGACTATTCATGGCGCGGGTCGAATCATGTCGCGCACGGCAGCGAAAGGCCGGTTCGAAAAAGTTGGCAAGAAAAGAATCCGACGCGAAGGCCTTGTCAGGCACGACGAAATGATGAAATGGATCGCCGATAAAGGCGTTGTTTTGCGCGGCGGCGATCTGGATGAAGCGCCCCAAGCATATCGCCGCCTTCCCGACGTGCTCGCGGCACATGCGGGCACGATTCGAATCTTACACACATTGCATCCCCTCGGTGTCGCAATGGCGGGACGCAACATTGTCGATCCGTATAAGGATTGATCGGTTGTAGCGGCAGTCAATGACTGAAGGAAGAAAGGCGCGACGCTCGCAGCGCGCGGCTACAGTTCCATAATCCCACGCCGATATTGCGCATTGGACCGGGGCTATTGCAAAAGAGAACAAAGCGAAGGAACCGCGCCGGTGAAATACCAACGCCAAAATAAGCGCTCAACTTCGGGCGTTTATGGAGTCGATGTCGGTGTCGGCGTTGGACTCAGTCCGGCGGGCATCGGTGAAGCCGAAGGCGACGAACCTGATGAAGCCATTGCTACCTTGACTCTGGCTTCATCGAGCAAATTTTTCTCCTCGGCGTAAATCCTCCCATCCTCAGCTGCATCGATGTATTCCTTCGCTGCTTCAGCTTGGTTTGCATCAACCAGTAACAACGCGACGTAAACGGCTGCGTGCGGATCATGTAATTGGTCCGGTGGCAGTTTTTTTATAATCTCAAGACCTTCCGCGCTACGGCCAAGCCGATCGAGGGAAAACGCGTAAGTGACGGCGCAGTTGACTTCGTTTGGCGCCCGATCGTAGGCCTCTTTGGCAAGGTCCTGCGATTGTTTGTTATTTTGATCGATATTGAGGCCGAGCCGCGCGAGATCTGCTGTAATCGGTGGCTCGTTGGGAGAGCTTTCGTGCAGGCGTCGGAGAACCTCGTAGAGTTTTCCGAGTTCGTTCTTTGCGCGATAAAGCTGCCGAAGCGCGTTCAGCGCCTCACGGCGCACGGGCGGGTTTTTTCCAAGCCGCAGCCAAAGCTCTTCGGATTCGGACGGCAGATTCCATTTCGAAGCGAGGTGCGCCAGATCAAGTTCACGTTCCGGTAGTGCCTTTGTCGCTTGCTCGGCGGAACGCCAGAGAGCTTCGAATTCAGCGTCCTCGACGGTGCGTCGTGATTGCCGTGCGGCAATTGCCTGATAGGCAAGGCGCAGATATTCAGAGTCGCCCCACGATCCGCTGCGCGTCCAGCGTTTGAGACGCGACCAGTTTTTTGCGTCCGCATATGCGTCTGCAACTGCGATGGAAACCGGCGGAAAAGTAAGTTTGTCTGTCGGTAACTTATCAATCCACTTCACAACGTCGCCGGCGAGTCCGTTTTGGTTCATCCAGTTCATGAGCGACGCAAGGTCGGACGGATTGCGCATAGCAAACAGCTTCACTCTTTCCAATAACAGACGGAACTTTTTCTCATCGAGTTTTCGATAAAAGTTCAGGCAGAGCAGGTAATCGCCGAATGTGACCTGCTGCGACATTTGGAGCTGTTGCGCGAAGTTATCTGCCGCGGCGAGGTCATTGCGTGCTACAGCGTCATTAAGCAACGCCCGTAGCGCGCCGGTACGAAAAGGAGCGAGTTTGCTGAGTCGATCGAGGGCATCGCGTGCCTTTGCACGCTTTTCCGCATTACCGGAATAGATTTGCAGTACCGCGAGATTAAATTGGTAGAGATCGTTGTGCGGCTCCTTTTTTACCGCGGCGGCGAATTGCTCCTCTTGCTCGGCGAAATTTCCTTCTGCCCGGGCAAGCCAGCCGGCAACGACATGGAAAGCGGCTCTGTTGCGATCGGCAGGGGGGACACGATCAAGCGCTTTTCGCGCGACGTCGAGCTGCCCAAAGCGCAGTGCCGCTGAGGCGAGGTTGAGCTGGCTGTCTGGATCGTTTGGAAGCAATCGTGCGATTTGTGCGCGCCAGGAGACAGTTTCCTTGAGGTTCTGTTTTTCTGCTGCTTCCGCGAGAACGTAATAGGCCGCCAGGGAATCCGGATCCAGCTTAACGGCCTCGCGCGCAGTCTGCGCTGCCTGCTTAAATTTTTCTTGTTGCAGCATCGAAGCTGCTCGATGCAGCAAACGCCGCTCGTGCCAGTCGCTATAGACGTTTGAGCCGTAATTGAAGAAAACAATTCCCAAGAAAATAGCCAGTGCGGACGCAGCAATTACAAAGGCAAGACGGGCCGGCAATCGTTGTCGTTGCAAGAAAGACTTGAGACCGGGAAATAATTGGGGACTTCTTCTGTGCTCGGTGCCTCTGATTTTCTCCGCCATTCTCGTGTCCTATCTCGCCGCGCGGTAAAATGGAACTCAGCGCGCCGAGCCGCCCACTCACAGGCGTCTAAGATTCTGTCACCGCCCGGGATTCTTCAACCACAGGAACTTCTTCGATCGAATGCATAACCTGCTCCCTTAAACGACGGCCCCAGACGTACCGCGCCAGTAGAACCTTGATTGTTGCGGTCAGCGGTACAGCCAGGAGGGGGCCGAGCACTCCGCCAATGATCAAACCCCAGACAAAGATCGACACGATCACTGTCATTGGATGCAGACCGACAGAATTTCCCACAATACGGGGGGCGTAGAATATACCTTCAAGATTTTGTACCACGATGAAAATGGCCGTGACCCCAATGGGATGCCACCAATCGCCCCACTGAAAAGTAGCGATGAGAACAGCTGGCACCCAGCAAATGATTATCCCGATGTACGGGACCATCGTAAGAACAACAACAATTACACCAATCAGGGGAGCAAAATTGAGCCCGAAAAGCGTCAACGCAGTACCGATGAGTATGCCATCCACCAGACAAACAAGTAGCTGTCCCCGAAAATATGCGGTGACGTATTTGTTTATCTCCGACAATACTTCCGCGACTTCATCCTTTAGCGGCGACGCGCGCAGCGGCAGGTAATCCTTCCATCTCTTTTCGATGCGCGGTTTTTCATTCAAAAGGAAAAATAAATAGATCGGCACCAGGATGAGGCTGAGCAAAAAGCCTGTGATGCCAAGAAATCCTCCGATGCTTTTCTTCAAGATCCCCCATAATTTTTCCGTCAGCGTTGGAAGCGCGCGCTGAAGATTGGGAATTTGTTTTTCTACGTAAGCTTGAATGCGTTGGCGTTCGGCGCCCGTAAGTTTCGAAGGGTTTGGTGCGATTGTTTCGGTCGCGGGTGCGATCGTTTGTGGCGGGGTCGCCGCATTTGGCGAAGCCGTCGCGCTTGGGGTTGGTTGCGAATGAGGAGTAGGGGAAGCAGGGCCGATCAACCAGTTTGTAAAACTGGACGAAGCAGATCTTTCGCGCCCTCCGCCCAAAAATCCGAACGTTTCGTCGAAGCGATAGATAAGATCGACAATCCGATCGCGCGCCCGTTCCGTATAGGCGGGAACTTCCTTTGCGAAATTTGCGCTTTGGATTGAGATGGTCGGTACGAGCCACCCGATCAATCCTCCCAGTGCGACGAAGGCGACGGCGAAGAGGAAGGCAACCGCCTTCGTGCGGCTCAGACCGCCTCGGGACATTTTCGTCACGAGCGGGTCGAGCAGATATGTAAGAATTATGGCGATCGCGACTGGGATCAAGATCGGCTGAAGGAAGCTGATGATATTGGCACCAGTCCAGATGGCCGCGCCCACGATCACGATGAGAAAAACAACAAAAAGGGCGGTGAGCGCTGCCCACATGGTTTTGCGCTGCCAAGCTGTTGGGTACTCCTTCATGCGCGCATCATGCACTCCTCTGGTTTTGTAGAAAACCTGCGCTGGATCGACATTTTAATCACCGAGTCGGGTTCGTCTTGGGTGGCGAACCTTTGCTTATCGTCGTCTTAGTGCTCTCGATCTTCTCTGTGAGATTTTTGTTTTTTGGATCGAGCACCAAGGCTTTTTGCCATGCTTCCAACGCCTGTGGGACACGGTTTAATTTCAAATAAACATCGCCGATGTGTTCGAATACGACCGCGTCCTCATGCTCCATGTTCTTTGCAGCTCGCAGTAAGTCGGCTAAGGCTTGATCAAATCTGCCTTTTCGAAACTCGACCCAACCGAGGCTGTCGAGGTAAGAACCATTGTCGGGCTCAATTTGCAGCGCGCGTTTGATCATATCCTCGGCTTGATCAAGGAACATGTTGTGGTCTGCCCACATGTAGCCAAGATAGTTGTAGGCTTCCGCTGCATTAGCGGGATCGAGAGCGATTGATTTGCGAAGCAAGTCCGCGGCTTTTTCATATAAACCCGCCTGCTCAGCCGTCGCGCCGTAGTTGAAATAGAATTTCGCGTTTACGATTTCAGTATCCTGATCGAGTTCTGCTTCGTGCAATGCTTCCTCAAAAGTCGCCACCGCTTGCTGAATCTGCTTTGCTTCTCGCTGGGCGAGGGCGAGATAGTAAACAATCTCCGGCGCGCCGGGGAACCGGCGGCGGGCTTCGGTCAGAATCTTCACCGCCCGACCGGGATCTTTGATAGGCCCCAGGAGTAACTCCGCCAGCCGTAAATATGTGCCCGCACGATTCGGATTAATCAGCAGGCTTTGTTCGTAGTTTGCGACTACTTTGGCAAACTTAGCTTTAGCTTCGTCAACTTTTTTTGCGCGTTGGAGCGATCGCGCTTCATCATCCAGAATCTGCGCAAGCAGATCGTACGGCTGATATTTTTCCGGATGCTGTTTGATGAGCTGCTCGAGCATCTCAACTGCTTTAGCGCGCTGGTTTGTCAAAATGAAACTGCTCGCCAGTTTTTCCCGCGCGTTGGCGTCGTCGGGTTGTAGTTCGAGCACGCGAAGATAAAGCGGGATCGCCTCCTTTAATTGCTGGGAGGCGGCATAGTAATCTGCGACGTCCTTGAGAATAGATGGATCGTCATCGGCGTGTTCTGCTGCTTTTTTGAAAACGTCGTTGACACGTCGCAATTCATCGGGCTTCGGCTGCGAGTCAGATTTAAAAAGAATCGCTGCGTAGAGTTTGCCCAGCCGCGTCCAGAAGGCCGCGTCGTCGCTGTCGACCTTTGTGGCTCGATCTAAGGCATTGAGCGCTTTCTTTTCCTCTCCGGCCGCAAGTTCGATTTCACAAAGACGCTGATAAGCCTCGATGTCTCGCGGATTCAGTGCGATCGCCTGATTGGCGTAATCGATTGCTTCGTCGGTTTTCTTGAGATATTTCGCGTAAATAAAAGCGAGCTGGCTGTAAGGTTCGGCATTGCTGGGGTTCGCCTTGATTGCATCTTTCAGAATGTCGATCGCCTGCGGAAAATCATCCTGTCGTATCAGCAAAGCGGCTACGCGCGACGCGAGTTTTGAATGGCCAGGGTCGACATTGAGAACTTTGCGATACGCGTCCAGCGCTTTGTCGATCTCGCCGTTTTCCTCAAAGGACATGCCTTCGACAAAGGAAGCGAGCGCCCCGGCTTTACGCTCGCCCTCGGAGCCAAGAAGCAGATCCGCAGCCGGCTTCGGGGTGAACGAATCGTGCTGCTGATTACTTTTTTTAATGCTAGCGGTCGACGAGCCGACCTGGGGCATCGATGCACTGGGGGTTCGCGCGACTCCGGTGTTTCTGAAACTCAAGAAAACGAATAGAAAAAGAACAGACCAAAGCGCGAGGACGCCCGATTTCATTCGCTCGCTCATTCCTTCGATTTTAGGCTTTCGGCAGTGCGTTCGCAAACCGACTGGCCCTAACAAATATTTAATGACGCTACCGCCAGTTACGCCTTGTAGCGAAGACGCTTCTTATGGCGATTTTGTTTCATGCGCTTGCGGCGCTTGTGCTTGGAAATTTTCGCCTTGCGTCTTTTTTTGAGAGAGCCCATTCAGGTTGTTAGATTTGCGAGCCGGGATTCAACCATCTAATCCGCCGCGTTGCAACCTAGTTCTTTGCTGCGACTTCGAGTGCTTCTCAGACGACTGCGAATCCGTCACTGCCACATACCTCAAAATAAGTTGCTACCAAAGAATAGAATTAGCGCACGGATTAAAGCGCCAAGGATCTGGACCTGTGCCAACAACCACAAGCGGCAGCAATCTAGATTACCGTCAAATCGGATGGATCAGGCACTTGGTGACCTCGAGAAAGACATCTAGGATTCGTTGCCTATTACCTGGGGCGTTATTTACGAATAGAGGACTTGGATGCGGCGACTTCAAAACTCTCACGGCCGGCCGCAGCTGTGCCAATAACTGGGAGGCTCGTTCTGCCTTGCGGCCGATGAGTACTGCTGCTCGAAGTTTAGGAAGCAGATCCAGAACTCGCGTTAGCGCGCGAATCCCTGCGTCTGTATCAGTCTTGCCGGCTGAGCGGATGCGCATTCCGGTTCCAATATACCAAGGAACGATATTCCACGTCACGGTTCGCTTCCTTGGGATTTCCGCATCCCGATTCAACTCGAAGAAATTCTTGGCGGTCTCATCCGGGTTATTGCGTGAGATAAAGCCAGTGAACAGAGCTCCTGCGCCAGGCGCCTCAAGTAGAAACAGGATCTCCGCGTCGATCCCGGCATCCCAGGGATCGAAGTACGGAATGCTCCCATGGGATCCGACCTCGGCGCGAAGCTTCTCGACGAACTCTGTAAGCGGGGAAATATGTGGCTCGTAGAGTTCTGCCTGCCGGGCTGTACGCGCCATCGGATCGCGGAGTAGCTTGGGGACATCAATTAGAGCTTCGCGGGACATACAAAGGTGTAGCGGCCTCTAACCAAGGCGGCCCGAATCTTTTGGTCCAATCCACTATTTCTTTAGCATCGCAGCCCGCTTCGCTTTGAATTCGGTGCCCGGTTTCCATTCTGGAAATTTGTCGCCATTTGCGACTTGGTAGCCGACTTCGAAAAGAAGCTGGATGTCCTCCACTGCGCCGGCGAGGTCCCATTCGGGATTCACTTCGTCCGAGACCTGATGGTAGTGATGGGCGGTGTAGTCGTCTTTCTTTTGCTGCCCGAAATCAGCCGGCTTGCCGATGAAATCTTTGCCGCCGCCGGTGTAAAGGGAAGGCACGCCGAGCTTAGAAAATTCAAAATGATCGGCCCGATAGAAACTGCCTTTCTCTGGCTGGCTGTTCGGGGTCATCGCCCGGCCGTTTCGCTGGGCGGCTGCCGCCAACAAGTCATCCAGTGTGGAATTGTTGTCGCTCAGATCTTCGATGTCGCGCGTTTTGCCCCATGGGTTCACGGTATCGATGTTGATATCGGCGAGTGTTTTCTGGAGGGGATAAAGCGGATGCTGCGCATAAAATTTCGCGCCGAGCAATCCCGCTTCTTCGGCGGTTGTGGCCATAAACAACACGGAGCGTTTCGGGGGCGGGTTTAATTTTGTGAAAGCGGCTGCGAGCTGGACGAGGGACGCAACGCCGGATGCGTTGTCGATTGCGCCATTAAAGATCTGATCGCCCTGCAACTCGGGATGACGCCCGAGATGGTCCCAGTGCGCGGTATAAATGACGTACTCGTTCTGTAATTTCGGATCGCCGCCGTCAAGCTTGCCGATCACATTGTGCGACCTAAATGGGCGCAACGTTTGTTTGATCTCGATGTTGGCTTTCGCATTCAACGCTACCGGCCGGAATTCTTTGGTTATGGCACTTTTCTTCAGTGAATCGAAATCTTGACCGCAATCAGCCAGCAATTTCTTTCCGACATCGAGCGTGATCCACGAGCGCACGGGCACCGCGTCCAGGTTCTTGTTTGGATTGTCGATCTCGTAATTTTCCTTCGCCCAACTTGTTTTCACGACCGAATACGGATATGCGGCCGACTCGGTTTCATGGATGATCACCGCTGCCGCAGCGCCTTTTTGCGCGGCGATTTCGTATTTGTACGTCCAGCGCCCGTAATAGGTCATCGCTTTTCCTTTAAACATTTTGTCATCCAGCTTCGACGCATCTTTCGGATCTGAAACTGGCGGATCGCTGATCAACAGCAGGATCGTCTTGCCGCTCACATTGACATCTTTGTAGTCGTCCCACCCGTACTCCGGCGCGACGATGCCGTAGCCAACGAAGACGACATCCGAATTGTCGATCTTGATCTCAGATTGGAGACGTGCCGATGAAGCGATGAAATCATCGGGATATTTCAGGTCCGTCGTTTTGTCGCCAATTATGAACGACATTTTCGGGTCGCTCTTGATTCCAACGAGCGGAATTTCCTGTATATAACTGCCGTCCGGGTTTCCCGGCTTTAAGCCGATCTGCTTGAACTGGTCCGTGATGTAATTGATCGACAGCTCTTCGCCTTTCGTTCCCGGCGCGCGACCTTCGAATTCATCTGAGGCAAGAATCTTGATGTGCGCGAGCAATCCGTCCGGCGTGATCGCCTCCAGCGCTGGCTGCAATCGCAATGCCAATTCATCGACTGCAGGAAGCGATGTCGCGCTGGCGCAAAGGATCGCGAGGAACCAACGCGCAATTTTCATCTTTCTTCTGTAGCGACGCTCTGTGAGCGCCGCAAGATAATGACGAAGCACGAAGCAACTAGCACGCGAGCCGCGCTCGCTTCCCAGCATCATCTGTTTTCCTGAGGCGGCCCAGCTGGGGCTTTCTTCTTTTCCTGCGGTCCGATGCCGATCTTTTTCAGGAATGGCTGGATCGATTGTTTGCGACCAAGAAACTTCTCGATGGACATCGTTACATCGCGCGAGTCGCCTGGTTCGTAAATTTCGTGGCGTAATCGCAATCCTGCTTGTTTGTCGAGATAACCGTCCCTGGCTTTTTCGAATACAGTCGCCATATCGGCCGCGATTGCGTCCGCCCACGCGTATCCATAGTACCCCGCATCGTAGCCATTCAAATGGCCAAAGTAAGTCACGAATGTCGTGCTTGGATCGATCGGTAGAAAAACTCGTCCCAGAATCGGATTCGAGATCGCTACGCAGTCATATGAATCGTTTTCCGGATGCTGGTCGTGTAGCGCGAGATCAAGCGATGCGAACGCAAACTGGCGTCGATAGAAAACGCCAGCGGTGGCCAGTTTCGCGTCGTTCATTTTTTTGATGAGCTCGGCCGGAATTTTCTTCGACGGATCGCGGTAATCAGCTGCAAACGTGTCGAGTACCTTCTTGTCCCAGACCCAGTTTTGCAGCATTTGCGACGGCGCCTCGACGAAATCACCGGGGACATGTGTACCGGCGAACCGTCCATACTCGGCGCGCGTCGTGATGGAATGTAGCGCATGGCCGAACTCGTGGAATAGCGTTTCAACGTCGCTGTGCGTCATTAATGAGGGCTTGTCCGCGCTCGCCGGTGGGAAATTGCAGAGCAGGGCGACGGTTGGTCGTTGATATTTT
>Ga0193729_1000253_pt1 | contig 27099 bp, 21 predicted proteins | sample U1c2metaG_FD_143036 | JGI IMG/M metagenome (GOLD analysis project Ga0193729, IMG submission 143036) | Soil microbial communities from a riparian zone of the East river system, Colorado, United States - U1c2 | ecosystem: Environmental > Terrestrial > Soil > Riparian zone | place: USA: East River...
TCGTCCCAGGCCAATCTTCGTCAATGGAAACAATCTTGGGTGCCAGGCCGAGGTGATGACGCGGCATTCGTTCACTTCGAAGCCCGATTCGAACAGGAGGTTCGCAAACAAGCGCGGCGTCCACGTCTGAAGATGGTGATCCGAATCGTCGCGCGACCAGTCGCGCTGATAGGCGGCGTGCGCATCGTCGATGGGCAACTTCACGACCAGTCGCCCGCCTGGCTTTAAGTGTGCCCGCAGTTTTTCGAGCGTCGAGCAAGGGTCGCGCACGTGCTCGAGCACATGATTGCTCACAATGACATCGTAGCGCGGTTCGTGCACCAGCGCGTCGAACGAGGAGAAGACCGTGAGTTGCTGAAGACGCGCTATCGATGCCGAGGCAGGATTAACCTCCAATCCTTCGGCGTGTTGTACCATCTGCGCGATTAAGCGCAAGATGCCGCCATTACCGCAACCAAAGTCCAGGACAACATCTGCCCCTTTCAGGTAGGGACCAAAATATGCAAAGTCAATCGCATACCCTGGATTCAATGGGTCGCTTTGCTTTTGAGCCGCGTACTGTTCTCCTCGCGCGCCGGCGTAGTGTTCGCTAGTCTTCACTTCGATTCGCTCACGATGCGGCGCAGTTCGGCTTTATCGTAGATCGGCTTGCGATTCAAACGCAACCACGCGCGATAGACCCGGGACGGAACGGGATGACGATTCTTTACGAGGTTGCGCCAGCCAGCCATTGCCATCACCCACCAAATCGGCTCGCGTATTGCCCAATCGAAACTTTGCGACACCGCAAAGATCAGTTGTCGACAAACGCGGTAAGCGACCATGAACGGCAGCCATGGCCATGGGCACCGGAGGCAAACGCTCCAGAGTTCATTGCGCGCGTGCAGATGATGTCGTGACAAGGGTTGACGCCGCGACGCCGTAAGATAATGCCGGACGCGTAGTGTGGGCTCGAACCAGACGCCGAAACCCAGCGCGTAACACTGCAACGCGTAGTCCGGTTCTTCATACATATGCTCGAAAAACAAAGGAAATCTGGCGCGTCCACCGTAGAGCGATCGCCTCATCGCGGCCGCGCAATTTGGATAGGCGGAAACATACTGCCCGCGTGATAAATCCGCGGCCGGTCCAGCGGGCGTAGCATTCTCGCCGCGTAACTCCATGAACGTAATCACAGCAGCTTCAACGTGAGACTTAAAAGCCTCTCCCAGACGGGACAGGAAATCTCGATCAACCGGATAACTGTCGTCATCGAGGCTCAGGACGATATCGCTTTGAGCGAGCTGCAACAAACGGTCGCGCGAAAATACCGAACCGTGGACGGGTTCATTTTCGATCAGCGTGCACCCGGGAAATTCATTCCGCACCATTTCCACCGTCTCATCTGTGCATCCGTCGGCGCAGATCAAAATTTCACCTGCGCGCGGATCGAGCTCGAATAATTTCGTAAGTGTCCGGCGTAATTCGACGCAGCGGTTGAATGTCGTAATCATGACCGAGATTTTCATGCACGAGCAGGCTCATGTTCTTTCGACGCGAACGACTTTAACGCAGCAATCAGGCGCTCACCGTAACGTTCCCATGTAAACTCTTGTGCCCGTTCGCGTGCAGCGTGAGCCATCCGTTCGCGTCTTTGCCGATCCTCGACGATCTCAGCGATCGCGTTCGCCAATGTTTCGGGATCACGCGATGGTACGATCCGGCCTTCGATGCCGTCGCGCACAACGGAGCCTGCCTCTGGTGTTGTCACGATCGGGAGACCCGCCGCCAGCGCTTCGTAGATGACGGCTGCCGATCCTTCTGCCAGCGATGGAAGCACGACAATGTCAGCGCCAGCAAATTCCTCGGCAATTTTCTCGCGCGACGTTCGGCCGAGGAAATTCAGATGACGACACGCTTTTTGCGATCTCACGCTCGCCGGCGCATTGCCCGCGATTCGAAATTCGCCGCGAAAATTCCGTGCGAATAATTTGTCGGCAGCGAGACCAAGGTAATGAATGCCTTTGCGCAATTCCGCTGTTCCAGTGAAAAGAATGCGCGCTCGCACGGGCCGATTGCAAACCGTAAACCATCGATCATGGACACCGTACGGAACCATGGCCGTTTGTTCGCGACGAAATCCAAAGTTCGCAATCGCGTCTTCGCGCACCGCCTCCGACGGACAGAGGACGTAATCTGTGGAGTGGAAGAGTGGACGCTTGCCGAGCACTTGCTGAGTAATGTTATCGTAATCGGGCAGGTCCGGTTCCCAGCCCGGAAATTGGCGACGCTCGTCTGAGAGAATGCGATCCGTGCTGAGAAGAATGTAGAGCTCCGAGACGATTTGCAGGCCTGCTCGTTTGGCCGCGAAAATGAGCGTGGGGAACTCGTCGAGAAAAGAATGTAACCATGTCGCCTTGCCGAAGCCGTCGGCCGCCATTTTTTCCCCAAGGCGGCACTGCCATTGGAGGTTGGCGCGATACAACTGCGCTGCGTCGGCCCCTGCGGTTAGCGTCCGCAGAAAATATGAAATGTTCGGTTGCGAGAAAGTTCGTGTTTTGCTAACGAGTTCGGGAGGCAGGCGCCGCGAGCGAAGACGCTGGATTGCTTGCGGATTTCCAATCAGTCGTCCTGTGGCGCAGACCAGCTTGCCCAGACCCACGTTAGCGCAGACATCCGTATAGAAACGTTCGAGTAGGCCGGCGCGCTGCAGAATCACTGGAACCGCGTAGCCTCGCCGTGCTCCAGTATGGGCGACGATGAATCTCATTGGCCCCGAAGTTGATTCATCTTCTCGATCCACCGCGCACAAAATTGGAAATAAATTCTTTGCCTGGCTACCAGCCGCAGCCGGGCGCGATTCAGGAAAAGAACATCTCCGTGCGTGCGAAAAGCCAGGTTGCAGCAGTCGAAACCCATCGATTGCAAGCGCGCGCGTGCATTCGCGAATAATCCGCGGCCGTGAAACGCCGGCTTGAAATCGTGAAACTCTACGGTGATTTGATTTATGCGCTGGAGAATTTGATCGGGCGTTGAAGCAATTAGATCGAACTCCGCGCCCTCAATATCGAGTTTCAAAATATCGACCTTAGCGATACCAAGGCGCTGCATTAACGTTGCGAGCGAGATAGTTTCAACTTCAACGCCAATGGTGGTCGAACCGGCATCAAACAATCCGGTTGCTTCCGGATTTTCTGAGACATGAAGCATTCCGCGACCATCACGCGCATCTAATGCAGCTGCCGTGATCGATTCAGCGCGGGCAACGATCAGCGTTTCAACGAGCCTTGGATTTGCTTCGACGAGATGGCACTGGCAACCGAAGCGTCGAATGATCTCGGCACTGAATTCCCCGCGGTGGGCACCGGCATCGACCACCACTGAATCCTTGGTCAATGGCGCTGGCCAGATGTGATGACCACGCACAGACGCAAGTCTCATCGTGCCGGAAGAAATCGTGCGAATGTTGCGGAAACCTTGTTTCGAACGCTGGCGCGCTCGTTTTGAGTCATAACGAGACGAAAGAGTGCGAGAACAAAGATAATGCCAACGGCCGTCGCAGCGGCACCCAACTTCATCAGATCCGACGCTTCTTTAAAAGCCATCGCCGTAATTCCGGCCAACACCAAGGCTGCGCTCGACCAGATCACCGCGGGAATTACAACATCCCTCAAATACTCCGCGAGCGGAATGCGCAACCGATTAATGCCGCGCCACACCATATACCAGTGATTCGTTGAGAGTAGCGCAATCATTGTCGCGAGCGCTAGTCCCAGCAGACCGTGTGATTTGATCAGAAATGTAGCAAGCACGATCTTGAGAATTCCGGCCGCGATTGAGGACAATCCAAAAGCTTCATCGTTCGTCGCGCGCGAACTCGTAGAAATAATGTAGCTCTGTGCTTCCAGCGTTTCGGAAATCAGGAAAACCGCCAGAATGTGGTAGCCCGCGAAGTTTCCGTGGCCCAGCCAGAGATCGAATAAGCTCTTACCGGCCGTGATGACAACCGCGCAGGTGCAAAGCATTACTAAGAGACCAAGCCGACAATTGCGTTCGATCAGCCGGCGTACCTGAGCCATGTCACCTGCCTGCCAGTAGTGACTAATGAACACAGTGGATGCAAGCGCCACCGTCACGGCCAGGATTGTAATGTTGTGAACGAACACGTAAGCGGCTCGAAAAGAAGGAATACCTTCAGCGCCTTTAGTGGCCGCGATAAAAAATTGGTCGGTATTGAAGACCAGCACTGTTCCGACCGCCGTAAGCCATGCGCGAAAAGCCAGGCTCGGCAGGCCGCGCAAGACCTCGCGGTTCCATCGTCCGCGTAGTGAGAAAAGTTCCGGGCGCCGGACGCGCGCAAGCCAGCGCGTGAGCCAGCGCTGAGCGAGCGCGCCGGCGGTCGCGGCCGTTGCCAGCGCGACAAGTCCCCCGCCGCAAAGCAGTACGATAATCTGCGCCGTGAGCGTCAGTGTCGTGATGAAACTCGCGATTAACGCGTCCCAGCCGACATAACCGACGCCTTGTAATAGGCACGTCCAGACTGTCGCCCACACCGCACATGCCTGACTCGCGCACAGAATTGTCCACGCCAGCCAGACTGTGGTGTGACTGATATCGTGCAGTTGAAGGTTGCGAAGATAGAAAAATCCCGCCGTCCATGAAACGACGAAAACTCCCGCGGACATCGCGTGATAGATGCGCCGGCCGCATTCTGTGAGGTCAGCGATTTCGCGAAGGGTTTCGGGCGTGAGCGGCGCATTTGGATCGCCGCCGCTCTTGCCTTTCGCGAGCGCAATTCGCCGCGTCAGCGTGATGCCGAAGCCAAGATCGAGAATCCCCATCGCAGCCCAGCTCTGTCCGAGCAATAACCAGACGCCGAGTTCCTCTCTCGGCAGGTGACGAAATAAAACGGGCAGCAGAATCAACCCAAGTAGGATCGTGATGCCGCGGCTGAACCATGACGCTGCCACGCCAAAGGCAATTCGACGCGTGACACTCATCGCATTAAGATCGAACCGGTCGCGTTAAAACGCGCCTTACCTGATTTTTCATCTCCGCTATCGAGACAGCAGTCCGTGGACCTGAGCATCTACAACAATTCCGATTTTGATCGCGGTGCGCCGCGGTGGAAGGAAGCGCTTTGGGTATTCGCGCGCTGCGTCTTCTTCCAAAATGCTTTGCCCTGGCCGTCCAATCTGCGCGTCGCGCTGCTCGAACTGTTCGGTGCGAAAATTGGCAAGCGCGTTATCATTCGCGCAAACGTAAACATTTCGTTCCCGTGGCGATTGCAAGTCGGCGATCATGTCTGGATCGGCGAAGACGTGGGAATTCTCAGTCTCGACCAAGTCACAATCGAATCCAATGTCTGTGTCAGCCAACGCGCTTATCTTTGCACGGGGAGTCACGAATTTCGACGGGAAGATTTCAAACTGAAAGTTGCGCCCATTATTTTGCGCACGAGAAGCTGGGTCGCGGCCGCCGCTTTCATCGGGCCCGGCGTAGAGGTTGGTGCAGGATCGGTCGTTTCCGCAGGCAGTGTTGTGCTCGAAAATGCTCCCGCGAACGTTCTTGTGCAAGGCAATCCGGCCCGCGTGGTTTCAGCAATCGATCGCGAAACTGCCGGCGTGTCTAAGCCAATTTTCTAGTCCACCTCGAGCGGTGGCAGGTTTTCACCGTATTTATTAATGAGCCATGGCAACTCGAGCCCACGTGTCAGGCGTGGAATGAAAATGTGCGGCTGCGCACAAAGGCGGAGCAGCCAGCCGAGATAAAAGCGATCAGCCCAACCAGGAATTTTGATTTGATCGCCGGTGAGAAATCCAAGCGCGGCGCCGAGGCAATGAATTGCCGGCCGATACGATAAATGATCTCGCAAAAAATGACCGAGCTTCTCCTGCGGGCCGCTGCCGATCCCGATGACAACGTGCGCCGGTTTGCGATGCTCGATCTTCGCCAGCAACTCGCGGTCTTCAATTGTCGCGCCGTAACGTGGCGCGATGTAAAGATCGACATCGGCGAAGGGAAATTGATTGGCGCGCAACCAACGTACCGTCTTTTCGCGCGCTGCTTCGTTTGCAAGGACCCAAAACACGCTACTTGTTTTGTCCCCCACAAAAAATCGCGCGCTGAGATGCTGGATGTATTTCAAGCCAGAGATGCGCCGGATTTTTCGGCCGCGCAGAGTTCTCCAAAGCAACACCATTGCGCCGCTATCGGGGATGGCGAGATCGGCATGCATCATCGCTTCGCGATAAGCCGCGTCGCGGCGTAGCCGGGCAAAACATGTTCCCGATGGCGCAACCAGAAAACCGCCGTGGCGAAACATGAACTCGATCGCCTCATCGATATTACCGTCGAAGAAACGAAGGCCGAGAATTTGTTGCGTAGCCGGCATCAAGGAGGACGTGGAACAATGGAGGGACACTCTCTGTCGTGTCCAATCGAAACGTCACAAACGGCTGTAGAGGCAGGCGTGTCGCCCGCGCGAGATTTAGAATTGCAGCCGAAACGGCTGCCACCACAGAGATCGTCTCGCCATAATTGAGTTAGAAGCCTTAGAGGGCCTGGTCCGTCCTGAGCGGAGTCGAAAGGGCGTTTCGGCTGCGCGACATTTCCACCGCCGCGTGATCGCGTGAGACCGAAATCTGCTATGAATCTCAATTCATGCCAGGTGCAGCCCTCGCGCCATGCCCTACAACGCCGCCGCTGTTGGTTAGGGGATTTTCCGTCCGTGCGGCGGCGACGCTCGTCTTCTTTGCCGCGCTCTGGTTTGTGCTCTGCCGGCACCTGAGCGGCGAATGGTCGGTCAACGAGCAGTACAATTACGGCTGGTTCGTTCCGTTTTTCGCGCTGTTCCTCTTCTGGCTGCGCTGGGAAGACCGGCCGGAGCCGGAAATCAGAGCTCAGAGAACAGAGGCCAGAACTCAGAGCGAGGGATTTCGAATTTCGAATTTCGAATTTCGAGTGTCAGCCGTAGCAGTCGTAATTTGCTGCCTCTTGTTGCTGCTGCCGTTGCGGCTGTTTGAAATCGGAAATCCCGATTGGCGGCCGCTCGGGTGGGTGCACGCCACCGTCGTCGCCACGCTCACGCTCTTATATATATGGTACAGGGGTGGCGGGGCCTGGCTGCGTCATTTTGCTTTTCCGATCGGATTCTTCTTCGTCGCGGTCCCGTGGGTGACGCCGATTGAAGCGCCCGTGATTCAAGGCCTGATGCGTGTCATAGCGGCGCTGGCAAGCGAAACGGCGAACCTGTTCGGTATTCCGGCCCGACTGGAAGGCAATCTGATTCACGTGAATACGGGGCTCGTAGGTGTGAACGAAGCATGCAGCGGTGTGCGCTCGCTGCAAACCGCGCTCATGATCGGGCTGCTTTTTGGCGAAATGAAGCGATTGTCGATCTCGCGGCGCATCGCACTTCTCTTTGCCGCCGCCGCCATTGCGTTCGTCGGCAATTACGCACGCGCATTTTTTCTCGTCTGGATCGCCGCCACGCAAAATGTTTTGGCCATTGATCGCTGGCACGATTTCGCCGGGTACTCGATCGTTGCGGCCGTCTTTGTCGGGTCCCTTGGTTTGGCAGCGTGGCTAGGCGGAAGTCCCGCCTCCGCCAAGCCGCCTACGCAAAGCCGCTCCGGCGTGCCATCGGCTACGGCGTGGCAGGCACCCGCCTCCGCCAAGGCTCCGGCGTGGCAGGAGGAAGTCAGAAATCAGAGCTCAGAGATCAGAGGTCAGAGGCCAGAGATCAGAAGAGACAGGACACACAAGGTAGATTCGAATCTCGAATTTCCACGCTTCTCCTTTCTGATTTGTGCGCTCGTCTGGCTGGTCGCGGTCGAGGTTGGATCGATATGGTGGTACCGCGCGCACGAAAGGAACCTTGTTGCGAGCAAACCGTGGACTGTTCACTGGCCTGAAAGTGCGCCCGATTTTCGCCTTCTAAAGCTCGATGAAGAAGTTCGTCGCACATTACGTTTTGATGAAGGAGAGGCCGCGTCGTGGAACTGTCCCCTTATCGAGTCGGTAGAAACAGTTAATCAGGTAACGTCCCCGCGGATTACCTGTTTTGCTTATTTTTTCCGTTGGAAACCGGGCCGAAACAGCGCGCTGCTCGCCAATTTGCACCGGCCGGATGTCTGTTTGCCCGCCATCGGTTGGGAACAGGTGGCTGACAATGGGGTTCGGCACTATTCCGCAGCCCCATCGTTTGTTCTTCCGTTTCGTCATTTCGAGTTCCGCCATGGAACGAAGGAAGACCCGGCGCAACAGGTTGCCCACGCCTTCTATTGTTTGTGGGAAGATCGTGTTCCGCCTGGCACGGTCGCCGCTTCACGACTACCGACGATGACGACTTCTCCTTCCACCTGGACACGTGGGGAACGTGTTCGCGCGGTCCTCGAAGGCCGGCGGCACTTGGGCCAGCAAGTCATGGAAGTTGTCATTCGAACTCGCGGCGTCATCGATCGAAACGAAGCCCAGGCAGATTTCGCGGCGCTGCTTCCGAAGCTGATCGTCATCACACCGGAGTCGCACTGACCCCCGATCTCAACCCTCAACTTACAACCACGGATTACGCGGATTTCACATTGCTTGGTCCACTGATCCCACCAATCACCAATCACCTCTGTCCTCTGACCGCTAACCCTTCGAAATGGTTCACTCCGATGATATTCTACTGACCGCGGAGGAGCTGCGTCTGTGGCGATATAAGCGCCGCATCTGGCTCGTGGTCGTTCTCCTGTTCGCGCTCGTTGTCGTCGCGACGTTTTTCGGAGCGCGACCTGCCAGCAACGCAATCAAGGCTTGGCAAGCGCGGCGGCACGCGAACCATGCGTTTGCTTATATTAATAATGAGCAATGGAACGATGCGCAGAGGGAAGCGATTGCTGCTTATCAATTGCGGCCGAGCGAGCCGCAAGCGCTACGGGCCGTGGCGCGTTTTCTTTCGAGTGTTCGCGAGCCGGAAGCGCTCGATTTCTGGAAACAGCTCCAAAATCGGCAGCCACTCACCCGCGAAGATCGCCGCGACGAAGTAGCGGTCGCGCTGGCTGGGAATGATCTCTCCGTGGCTGAGCTCGCACTGAAGGATCTGCTCACGCGCAAAGATTCACCTCCTTCAGCGGCCGACTGGCTTCTCGCGGCGCAAGTTGCGCAGCAGAAAAGTGAAACAAATGAAGCGAGAAAGTTTGCGCAAAAGGCGCTGGACGATTCGCGCGCGGATGAGCCCACTCAATTTCAGGCTGTGCTCCTTACGCTCGCCCTTGGTTCGCCCGAGGATGCGGACGCCTCTTCAATTGATGCCGCCTGGGCGCGTTTGAGGAAATTGGCTCAGGGAAAAACGAAAGCAGCGCTCGTCGCGCTTGTTACTCTCGCGCAACACGCGCTCTCGCGCCCCGGAGAGACGGGCTCTGTCCCGTCCAAGAAAGGGGACGACATGGAGGTCGTCCCTCCAAACGATCTCGTGCGCGCGCTGGAAACTCATCCGCTCGCCAAAACGCCGCATAAACTTCTCGCGCTCGATTTGCAGATGCATGCCGATCCAACACAGCGCGAAGCTTTGATTTCGCGCGCGATCGCCGACTGGAAAAATGCCGATGCGGATTCGCTCGTGGCGCTGGCGACGTGGTTGGATGAGAAAGGCGAATATCAGCGTCAGCTCGATACTATCCCGCTCGGCCGCGCGCTCCAGTCGCACGATCTATTTCTGCAACATCTCGATGCCCTCGGCGCGCTGGATCGGTGGAGCGAGATTAAGCAATTACTCCAGAGCGAGCATTTCCCCCTCGATCAGGTTGTGCAGCGTATGTATGTGGCGCGTTGCAACGCACGGCTCGGTGAAAAGACCGCGTCGGAAAACAATTGGAAACGCGCGCTGGAAGCGGCGGGAGGCGATTCCGGCAAACTCATGGCACTGGCCGAGTATGCGGAAAGAAACGGCGCGAACGAGATTGCCGAAGTTGCTTACTCATCAGCTGCAAATGAATCTCCGAAACTTCGCGCCGCCTGGCAAGGTCGTCTGCGCCTCGTCCAAGCGAGCGGTGGAACCAAAAGAATTCACGCCGTGCTCGCCGGCATGCTGGCGATTTGGCCTAACGACAGCGCGATCCAGAACGACGAAGCATATACCCGGCTGTTGCTGTTATTCAGCAACAGCCGGAATGACGAAGCACCCGCCTTCGCTGGGCTACGGCGCGGCAGGCCAATGACGAATGACGAAACACTGAAAGAAATCGAGCAGCTCGCGCAGAGATTAGTGGAACAAAATCCGCGCAGCCTGCCGCACCGAACCTTGCTCGCGCTCGCGCGCCTGCGGCAGAACCGCGCCGAAGAAGCGCTCGACGTTTACGCCAACATCCAAGTCGCGCCCAATGCCCTAACGCCATCCGCACTCGCGGTCCACGCCGCCGTCCTCGCTGCCAACGGCCGCGCCGATGACGCGAAAGCCGAAGCCGCGCAAATCAAGGTTGATAACCTCTTGCCCGAAGAAAAAGCGCTGATTCAAAATCTCCTGTAGCGGCGCTCTACCTGTCTCGCTGTAGCCTGGCGAAGGCGGATGAGCGTCGCATTAATTCGTCTGGCGATCGCAGACCTTTAGTGTCCTTTAGCTGTCTTCCCTCGCCGCGCGAGCGTGAATTGCCGCCCTTCGCCCCTCTATCCCGGGCCCTCTCTTCGCCTACGTGCGTTTGAGCGCCCGCGAAAATCTGCGGCGCTGAGTCCAACCAACCGCGCCCAAAGCGAGTGCGCCTGCAATCCATGTGCTAGGCTCTGGCACGGCTACGACATCCAAACTGATATTCCCTCCGGAGTAACTGAAACTGCCACTCCACCCGGCATTCGTGATTGCCCAACCGCCTTCACCAGGATCAGAGGCCAAGCCAGTGATGATGTTGCTGTAGGTTGTTCCAGGTACCACGCCGAGATTGGTAAAGATGAAGGCTTGGATCGCGTTGAAACTCCACGTGCCTCCCGTGCGCGCGAGAGTTGAATGCGCCCCAGAAGCTCCCAGAGCGAGTTCGACGATCGAGCCTAAATTCAAAGTAAGATTATTTGCCAGAGTAAGTGTCCCGCTGGCCCCGCTGCCAGTTCCGCCAAGCAGAATGGCGCCGGAGCCAACCGTGACTGCGCCACCGATCGTGCCGGTGCCGCCCAAAGTCGTGCCACTGCCATTTACCGAAACGGCACCAGTCGCGGCGGAGTTATTGCCATTAACCAACAACGTGCCTGCGTTTACCGTGGTCGCACCGGTGTAGGTGTTTGTGCCAGACAGTGCGATGGTCCCGGTGCCGGTTTTTGTCAGCGCGACAGTGCCTGTGCCGCTGGTGCGATTGGCGATGACTCCGGAATAATTGCCACCGGTGCTATTGTTGTTACCGATCGTAAGGGCGACGTTCGTCCCAGTGGCGTTGTTAAGAATCGTGCCTCCGGAACCCGTGAGGTTTCCAACACCTTGAGTAGTGCCGTTGAGATTAAGCGTGCCGCCATTTACTGTCAGATCTCCATTGGTAGAGCCCAGCGTCCCTGAGCCCGACAGTTGAAGTGTTCCCGCGCTGACGGTGGTGCCGCCGCTGTATGTATTTGCAGCGTTCAGCGTCGTGGTGCCGCCGCCTGCTTGGGTGAATGAGCCAGTCCCGCCAATCGCGCTTCCGCTGAAGTCAGTGCCTTGGGTTACCGCGTTGCTGCGGTTGATCGTGAAGTTTGCATTGTCTGTGATCCCGCTGCTTGTGGAAAGCGATCCCGTGGTTCCCCCGCTGCCGAGTGAAAGTGTCCCGCTCGAGATTGTCGTCGCGCCTGCGTAGGTGTTGGTTCCGCTGAGTGTGAGTGTGCCGGCGCCGGTTTTCGATAGAGCGCCCGTGCCGCCAATTGCCCCGCTAAGCGTGAGATTGGTGCCCGAGCTATCAATCTGAAACGCGCCTGTTCCGCTCGCCGCCATGGTAAACGTCTTCGTGCTCGATGCAGTCCCGCCGGTATATTCGAGAGTGCCCGTCGTTCCGCTGCCGCCTAGGACTACGGCATTGGCGCTGTTGCCCAATACGCCATTCGTGCTGGCATTGTTGATCGTCCCGACACTCAAAGTGCCGCTCTGGATGGTCAGCGCTCCGGTAAACGTGTTCGTGCCGCTGAGCGTGAGCACACCGCTGCCGCTGTAAGTGAGGCCGCCGGCGCCGCCGCCGCCATTGGTAATTGCCCCCGTAATGGAAACATTGCCCGTCCCATTGATGATATCAATGCGGCCAGTGGCGTTGCTGCTCAAGGCGTAGCCGCCGAGAGAGAGCGTGTTGCCAGCGCCGTTTACGGTCGTCGTTTGAACCGCGTTCGACGTGTTGGTCATGGTGCCACCGAACGTAAGCGTGCTGTTTGTGCCGTTGAGCGTGATTGTCCGATTGCCGGCGTTGGTTATCGCGCCCGTGCCGAGATTCAGGTTCTTGGTCCCACCAAATGTAAAGTTACCACCAAATGTGATGGGGTTGTTGTTTGTAATCGTGATCGCTCCGGCGGTCGTATTGTCAATCGTGCCGCCACTGATGAAGAACACGGCGGCGCTGGCCCCCAAGGCGGTTGCGCTATTGATATTGAGCGTGCCGGCACTCAGTAGCGTCCCGCCTGTGTAAGTGTTCGCGCCGCTCAGCGTTAACGTGCCGGTGCCAGTTTGGAGTATCGCGCCGCCACTGCTTACGACACCGGAAATCGTCGTGTTGCCGTTACCATCGAGGGTCAGATTTTTGTTATTGGTATTGACAGCGCCGATGGTGAGGAGGCCGCCTGAGTTGTTCCTCCAGGTTTGGGCAGCCCCAAGTTTCAAAGGCGCATTGATCGTGAGAGTGAATGCATTTGCATTGTCCATCAATATGCCAAGACCGGCAGTCCCGTTAATAGTGTTGCCTTGCAACGTGAGCGTGAGGCCGGAAATAGTGACGTTCTGCCCAACATTGCCCGTCATCCAAAGACCGCCGGCGGTCGCAGTTGCAGTCAGATTCGGTTGATTATTATTGGTAAATGTACCATCAAAGACGGCATTATCGGTGGTTCCTCCTGGCGGGAGCGTGTCCCAGTTGGTGCTCGTACTCCAAGTCGTGTTGGTAGCCCCGGTCCAGTGTCTGTCGGTTCCGAAGATTAGTTGCGGAGTAAAGAGACAAAAAGTCACTAAAAGCCATCCAAGCTGCACCCGGCCAAGGGGAAAAATGGTCGCGCAGCGACGCAGGGGGGAGAAATGGCGCTTCATCGAGCAGTAAAGGAGCCTTTTTCGTGCCATAATCGCCATATTTTCTGGTATTTACACGAAACCCACCTCTGACCTCGCTGCGCCGCCCTACGCGTGGTTATGCGCGGTGGAGCCGTTAGCTGCATTCGACTGCTCAGGCATTTCTTCGTACCTTCGCAACACTCGCCAGGAGTGGCCCGCCAATAAGACCGCCGATGTGCCCGGCCATACTAATTTTGGGAAGAAATGAAATGCCCAGCCCAACAAGGAGCGCGAGCCAGAGCCACGTGCGTAGACGGCTCGCTTGACCAAAGAATCCGGCATCGCGGTAGGACACTACGAGCGCGGCGCCTAATAGGCCAAAGATGCCGCCGGACGCCCCAACTGTCGCGCCCATCTTTGGATAACAGCTGTGAACGAGGAGAATCACGGTTGCCGAGGACAGCACGCTGCAAGCGTAAATCGCTCCAGTCAGCGATGTACCGACTCGTTTCTCCAGGATTCGCCCGACCCACAGAAGCAGTAGTGTATTTACCAGAAGGTGAGCCCAGTTGAAATGCAAAAACGAGTAGGTGACGAAGCGCCAGTATTGCCCATTCAATTCGCCGTTGTCCGGAAGCGCGCCAAGTTTCAGCAGTAAAGCGTCGTTGCCGGCGCTGTGCGTTGCGATCTCGACTCCAAACACTCCCGCTAGCGCAACAACGAGAACAATGCTTGCCGGACTAGCTTTCATTAATCTGTCCACGTTGCTGGGTTCCGCCTAACGAGGCCAAGCTCAGTCACCCAGCACATTGAAAATAAAGATGCGCATATGTCCTGTGGTTGCAACAAAGTGCTGGGTTGGCTTCAGCACCGGCAAAAAGTGACAGCAGTGTTACATTTGTGGTCTCAACGTGCCCATACAGATGGTTGTCGATATTATTGACATGAAAATCGTGATTTCACTTTTTCATCAATCAACCCGAAACAGAGTTGTGAAAGGAGTGCTGTAAACATGAAAACTATGACATCCACGCGGACACGCGCTAGTCGTTTCCTCAGTGATCGATACGCGCACAGGGAACAACCCAATTATTTGCCTGAGCTCGTGGTCTTCGGAATAATTGTGATCACCGCAACCTGGCCGATCTTTTCGCTGGCTAACGCCATGGCGATACTGAGATAAAACGGAATCGGAATGGGGAGGGATTTATGAGCTTGTTAATTATTGCTTACTGCCTCCTGCTGCGAGCCTCGATGCGCTTCATCATGAAAAGGCAATCGTAGCTTTCTCACCGAATACGGCGGCTGCCTTCCTCTGGAACGGAAACGGCGACCACCGACCCATCAAGGCGAAGGCGACTTGAAGAACTTCAAACATGCGAACTGATGTGGCCTAACGAGACAAAGCTCAGCCGCGGCGAGCGGGAGCGTGTGTGGCTGCGGGTTTAAGGGTTTTAGTCATGTGAAAAGTAAGCAGTACGCCGGCCCGCCGTCGGCTGCAGCGATTGGTTAGGCCTTGGCGAGTTCATCAAGGTCATCGAGTAGGGACTGAATCTCGCTGGTAGAGACTCGCGCCTCGAAGAGCTCATCACCACGTGCAAGAAGAGCTTCCCAATTGTCTTTGATCGCGATTCGAACTACTGCTTCGTGGGTGCGCTGCAGCGCCTCGAAATGGTGCTTCATGTGAAAAATCGTGCGCAGGAGTAAAGCGTGAATCTGGTCACGGCCTTCCTCGGACTCAACGTCTGAACCGAACTGATCAATCAATCTGTGGGTCAACCTGTTGCGGATGAGGCGAATTTTGTCTAGTCCATCGGAGAACTTCGGTTGCTTGGGATATACGGCGCGGAACTCGCGGATGAGTTGCACCAATTTCATTTTTTCAATCGCGGCCTTGGAATGTGTTTTGTAGCCATTCACATGGTTGAAGGAGCACTCAAAAAGGTGAAGTCGCAAGAAATCTTCAATCAGAAAGCCATAGGACATGGCCTCTCCAAGCGCTGCTGTGATCTTGTCGCTTTGGTCAGAGGACACGCTGGTGTGGGCCTAACGAGAATAAGATCAGCTACGGCTACCGGGAGCGAGCGTCAACTGCAGTGGAAATATTTTAATCATGGAAAGTGTTGTCATGCGCCGGGTAGGCGTTAGCTGCATCGAAGGGTTAGACCTCACGTGTTGCTGCCGGACAGCTTCCGCACCATCTCCTTTGTGTCGGACATGTCGAACTCTATAAGGTACTCATGCGCCCACAGCCGATCCGACGCACGCGGCGACTGCTCGTACTCGTGGAGCAGCTTGCTTGCTGAGACGCGCGGCAGCAAGTCAAGCAGTGGTGCGAACATCAAGCCAGTCTCGGTGCCGGCGGGCCAGCTGCGCCCTCGCAATAGAACAGCGTGTATGATGCCGGTGCCCGCGCGATCTGCCACTCGCTTGGACTCTCGCCAGAACCGCTCGTCGCTGAAGCAATTGGTGGCAAAGCAGAATTTCTCAAGGTGATCAAGCTCCCTGTCGTAACGATGCATCTCACGATTGGTTGGGAGCCGCGGCTGCGCTTGTGCGGCTGTCGCTACCGCGAAGAGAAGCGCCATCAGAAGTCGCATCGGTCTAACGAGAAGGAGATAAGCCACGGCAGGGCGTCGTGGCAAGCACGCTGAACTCATTTCGAGATGGGGCCGTTGGCTTCATCGGTTGGTTAGACGGTTGATGGCTATCTCGCATAGTGCTCCTCCAGCACCTTTAGCGGAGACAGAGAGAAAACATAGACTACTTCCCAGCCGTAGATCGTACTTCCGCCGGTGCCTGCCTCGTTCGGTTTCAGCGGCGGCTGCTCTGGCACGAATGTTACTTCGAGGCGATTGCGCTTGCGTTCAAGCTGCACGCTGTAGTGACGAAGGTCCCCATAGACCGGTGCGCCGTCGATCTTGGAGCCTTGCTTGCTTTTGAACGTCTGAACCGCAATCGCGATGGCTTCGGCTTCTTTTCCGGAGACTCGTGACTGTGCGAAGGCGGACAAGCTCGGCAGCACAACTGCGAACGCGAGGACAAATGTAGCTTTCACGCGTGACTTACCGTCTAACGAGAAGGAGCTGAGCGACCGCTGGCGGCGGCGAGCGTGGCAAACATGGGGAGCTGTTTCATAAAATCAAATGTGGACTTCACGACGGCCAGCGGTTGGCTCCAGCGATTGGTTAGGCGCATTGTGGGATTGGCTAAAGCGTGGATTCATCTTTTGTGTTGGTGCTCTTGATACTGTTATGCGTGCGGACCCTTCAAATGACTACAAACCATGCCGCGCATGTAACGGGAAAGGCTATCGCCGCAAATGTGGATGCCGATGCGAGCATAAGGGAAATAGCGGCGACGCTGGTAAAGAAGGCGCAGAAAAAACAGATAGCCATGACTACGGCGGGATTGCGCTTCTCATCCTCTGGGGTGAGGCGTGCGAACCCGGCATAAGCAAGCGTCGAGGGAATGCTGATGGCGAACAAAGAAATGATGATCCGAGCCATGCAAAAATCGGCGGCCTTGGAGACAACGATAAGCGCAGTGGCCGCTTGGAAACCCGCGTATGCCCGCATGAGCTTTCGAAACTCCTCTCTATATGTCTCGATCATTGAAAAAGCGTGCTCATGCGCCCAACGAGAAGGAGCTCAGCTACCGCTGGCGGAAGCGAGCGTAAACTGCAATGTGCGTGTTGAAGTCATCTGAAACTCAGTCATCGAAACGGCCAGCGGTTGGCTGAAGCGATTGGTTAGGCGTCATTGGGCGAACACTGGTATGTCTGAGAACCACATGAAGAGAACGCCAGCGATACCGCCAGCAAGACCGAGGCAGAAGTATAGGCGAATGAGCGTAGGACTGCGCGGAAAACCGCGTAAAACGCCTGGATGTTCGACAAGAAACTGTGCTCCACGAGCGAAGAACAGCCACCAGAAAGTGAGTATCCACTCCGCAATGACAACACCGAAAAACGCGAGAACAAAAGGATTGCCGTCACGGGGGCGAAAGTATGAGAAAATGCTCGGCAGGCCACCGAACTCCAAACCTACACCCATCACGATCCACGGAAGAGTGAACCAGAACAGATATCCACGGATCAGTCGCCGGTAGCCAGCAGCCAGTTCTGGCCGCTGGCGAATCTGCTCACGCGAATGAAGCTTCAAATACAAGAGGTTGATGCACGTGATGGCGACAAAAAAGAGCCATGCATGGCGAAAGAAGAGTTGCAGCGGTAGTGGCATGCCGTGGGAGACGCCTAACTACAATTCGACGAAACTCTGTTTCGCCTATTTCGGCTTTTCTCCAGCGAGCGATCCGCGTAAGAAGAATGCATGATTCATTTTTTATCCGCGACTCCGCAGAGCGGCAAGCCGAAATTGCTCGATCAGGTCAAGGTTTATGCCGAATTTTTCGGGCAAATTCCATTATGGATGGAAAGGTTGCGGTCAACAATGCCAGCAAATTGGACGAGACCCACCACGGCGGGCAAGCTCGGGTCGTCCCTCGCTTTTCTAGATTTCAAATGGTGAAATCCGCTGCCCGCCCGCCGTGGCGGGTGGTCGGCGGTTGAAACCCTCCAGTTTGTTTTGCAGGCGATACGCCTGCCGCTACAGTGGCAACCCTATGCCATATCAAGACATCGCTCCGCCGGCGGGCGAAAAAATTTCCACCGACAAGGGACAACTCCAAGTGCCGGACCGGCCGATAATCCCGTTCATCCGTGGTGATGGGACCGGGCCGGATATTTGGGCGGCGAGCGTGCGCGTCTTTGATGCGGCAGTTGAAAAAGCTTACAAAGGAAAAAAGAAAATTTCGTGGTTTGAGGTTTTCGCCGGCCAAACCGCGAAAGACAAGTTCGATAGTTGGTTGCCGGAGGACACCGTCGAAGCGTTTCGCGAATACTTGGTCGGCATCAAAGGTCCGCTGACCACACCGGTCGGCGGCGGTATTCGTTCGCTCAACGTCGCGCTCCGGCAGATACTCGATCTTTTCGTTTGTCTCCGGCCCGTCCAGTACTTTCAAGGCGTCCCCTCGCCCGTGAAGCATCCGGAGAAAGTGAACATGGTGATCTTTCGCGAGAACACGGAAGACATTTACGCCGGCATCGAGTACGCCGCGGGCACGCCGGAGTCGCAAAAGATTCTCGATTTCTTCGCGAAAGAATTTCCGAAGGAGTTCGATAAAATTCGCTTTGGCACAAAAGAAAAAGCGGCTGAGTTTTGGAAAAAAGTCGGCGCGCCGGAAAAAGACGCTGTGCTTGTTGGCCTGGGACTGAAGCCGGTGAGCCGGTCGGGCAGCGTACGCTTGATTCATAGCGCGATCAGTTACGCGATCCTAAATCAGCGCAGGAGCGTGACGCTCGTGCACAAGGGGAACATCATGAAGTTCACCGAAGGCGCGTTCCGCGATTGGGGCTACGAAATCGCGAAGAGTTACTTCGGCGCGGAGGAAATTGAAGGCGGCCCATGGTGCAAGATTCCGATGGGCAAGCCGGGCGCTGGGATCGTGATCAAGGACGCGATCGCCGACATCACTTTGCAGCAAGTGCTCACCCGCCCGGAAGATTTCGATGTGATCGCCACCCTCAATTTGAACGGCGATTATTTAAGTGACGCGCTCGCCGCGCAAGTCGGCGGCATCGGCATCGCGCCAGGCGGCAATATTAATTACATTACCGGCCACGCCGTTTTTGAAGCGACCCACGGCACTGCGCCAAAATATGCGAACCAGGATAAAGTGAATCCCGGCTCCGTGATTTTGTCAGGCGAGATGATGTTCCGTTACATGGGCTGGGCGGAAGCCGCTGATCTTATCCTCAAAGGTTTGAAAGGCGCGATCGCGAGCAAGCGCGTCACTTACGATTTTGCGCGCTTAATGGATGGCGCGACCGAGATCAAGTGCTCCCAGTTCGGCGACAATGTGATTGCTCACATGTGAGCAAAATGACGAAATCCAAATGATGAAGCACGAAAGAATAACGAATGACCAAATGACAAAACGAAGTCGATCCTGCACTTCGGGCTTCGGGCTTCGCCATTCCTTCGTCATTCGTAATTCGTGCTTCGGCATTTGTCTGCTCATCCTTGCCGCGGGAATCAGCGTTGCCTCCGCACAGAAACGCAACATTACGGAAAAGGATCTTTTCGATTTTGTCTGGATCGGCGATCCGCAAGTTTCGCCGGATGGATTGCGCGTGGCGTTTGTCCGCGTGACGGTGAACGAGAAGAAGGAAGGCTACAACACCTCGATCTGGTCCGTGCCGATGGCCGGCGGCGAAGAGCCGCATCAACTGACAAAAGGCGATCACGATTCGACACCACGCTGGTCGCCGGACGGAAAATATCTCCTCTTCCTGCGCGCTATCGAAAAGGATGGAAAACCGGAACCGCCCCAATTGTCGATCTTGCCCATGGCCGGCGGGGACTCGTTTTCTTTTACCGATCTGCCAAAGGGTGCGGGCAATCCCGTTTGGTCGCCGGATGGAAAAATGATCGCATTCACCAGTGACACGAACGCGGACGATCTTGCGAAGCGGGAAAAGAAGAAGCGAAAAGAAGAGGAATTAAAGAAAGCGGTGAGCGAAAGCTCACCAGTGCCGAGTCCTGAAACTTCAAAAAAACCAGCGGAGAAAAGCAGCGTGGCTAAGAATGAAGGCGACGAATTGGCAAAGAAGGCGGAGACCGAAGCCGAACACGAGAGTGACATTCATGTGATCACGCGCGCCGTGTATCGCGAAGACAACGAAGGTTATGCCGATCCAAAACATCCCACCCACATCTGGATGATTCAGGCGCCACGGAGCGCGGATGAAAAAGCGCAGCCGAAACAACTCACGAGCGGCCGATTTGATGAGGGCGGCATCTTGTGGGCGAAGGACGGGTCGCGAATCTATTTCATATCGCTGCACGTGGACGAGCCATACTACGAGCGGGCGAAAAGCGAGCTTTACTCGATCAGCTCAAACGGTGGCGACGCGACCAAGCTCAACTCCTTCGACATGGACGTGAACAACATGTCGCTCAGTCCCGATGGCAAACAAATCGCCTTCGTCGCGGCAACGACGCAGCCAGTGAATTCGTACACGCAACCAGATCTGTGGATTGTCGATCTTACGGCAAACGCGAAGGCGCGAAACTCGACCGAAAAATTCGATTTCGATATTGGCGACGGCGTTTTCGGTGACAACGCCGCGCCGCGCGCTGGTGGTCGAGACATTCCTCTGTGGACGCCGGACGGGCGCGCCTTAATCGAAGTTTACGGCAAGGCGGGGAAAACGACTCTCGGGTCGTTCGATGTCGCGAGCGGAGCGGTCACCGATCTTACGCACGGCAATCAAGCCATCCTGCGTTTTCGCGCGACACCGGATATTTCGAAAATCATTTATACCAGTTCGACGCCGACGCGAATCGACGATTTGTTCGCGCTAGATCGAAAATCGTCAAATGCGGAGACGCGGCAGCTCACCGACGTCAACAACGGGCTTTTCTCAAAGCTTAATCTCACCGAGCCGGAAGAAATTCATTACAAGACATTCGATGGCAAGACCATTCAGGCGTGGGTGCAGAAGCCGCCGGACTTTGATCCTGCGAAAAAGTATCCGCTCATCCTGAACATTCACGGCGGGCCGCACGCGGCTTACGGGTACATTTTCGAGCACGAGTTCCAGTGGATGGCGGCGAAAGGTTACGTGGTGGTTTATCCGAATCCGCGCGGCAGCACGACTTACGGCCAGGATTTTGGGAACGTCATTCAGTATCATTACCCCGGCGATGATTACAAAGATTTGATGGCCGGCGTGGATGAGGTGATTCGCCGCGGGTACATCGACAAGAACAAACTCGGCGTGACTGGCGGCAGCGGCGGTGGATTGCTGACCGACTGGGTGGTGGGACAAACCACGCGCTTCGCCGCGGCCGTTTCCCAACGCGACATCGCGAGTTGGATTGATTGGTGGTACACAGCCGATTTTACTCTCTTTCAGCCGAACTGGTTCAAAGCGCCACCGTTCGACGACGAGCAGGATTTTAAAGCACGCTCGCCGCTGACCTACATCAAGAACGTGAAGACGCCGATGATGTTCATTCTGGGCGAAGCGGATTACCGCACGCCGCCCGGCGCCGGCGGCGAAGAAATGTTCCGTGCTCTGAAATTCCGCAAAATCCCGACTGTGATGGTGCGTTTCCCAAACGAATCGCATGAGCTCTCGCGCTCCGGTCAGCCGTGGCATCGCATCGAGCGATTGGAAAACATCGTCGGCTGGTTCGATCATTGGTTGATGGGTGCGCCAAAACCGGAGTACGAAGTCGCGCCGCAGGAGGAAGTGGCGATCAGACATGAGAACGCTGAGCAAAAGCCGCCAAAGCCGTCGAGATAAATCTTTGTTGTAGTGGCGGGCATGCCGCTCGCATCTTCAAAAATTGCGGCCGACAGAGCCGCCTCTACAGTTCGCTTTCTTTTCTACGAGCTTCTTGGTTATCTTACCCGCGATGGCTTCCTCCTCACTCTGGCAGCGGTTCCAAAACTATTTTCTTCGCTACGACGATCTCGATTTTTCCATCGACATCAGCCGGATGAAATTTCCGGATGATTTCTTCGGCAAGATGCAGCCGCGGATCGACAAGGCGTTTGCAGCGATGCACGAATTGGAGTCGGGAGCGATTGCCAATCCGGATGAAAAGCGGATGGTCGGTCATTATTGGCTGCGCAATCCCGCGCTTGCGCCGAACGCGCAATTGCGTGCCGACATCGAGGAAACAAATAAGCGCATCAAGGGATTCGCAGCGGATGTGCACGCTGGAAAGATCGTGGCGGAAGATGGAAAACGATTTCAGCACATCTTGCTGATCGGGATCGGCGGTTCGGCGCTCGGACCGCAATTCATCGCCGGCGCACTCGGCTCATCGCGCGATCCGATGGACATCTATTTTTTCGACAACACCGATCCCGACGGATTCGATCGCGTCTTCGATAAGATCGGCAATCTCCTTCGGCAGATGCTCGTTGTCGTGATTTCAAAATCGGGTGGCACGAAGGAAACGCGCAACGGCATGTTGGAAACGGAAACGAAATTCAAATCGGCCGGGCTTGAATTTGGAAAACATGCTATCGCCGTGACCGGCGTCGGAAGCGAACTGGACAAGCATGCTGAGAAGAACGGATGGCTTGCGCGATTTCCGATGCACGACTGGGTCGGCGGCCGAACATCTGTGATGAGCGCGGTCGGATTGGTGCCAATGGCGCTGCAAGGTTTTGATATCGACGATTTCTTGTCGGGCGCCGCGGCTATGGATGAGCGGACGCGCATAGCCGATGTCGCGCAAAACGCCGCCATGCTTCTGGCGTTGATGTGGCATTACGCCGGCAATGGCAAAGGCGAGAAAGATATGGTGATTTTGCCGTACAAAGATCGCCTCGCGCTTTTCAGTAAATATTTGCAGCAGCTGGTGATGGAGTCGTTAGGCAAAGAGAAAGACCTTGATGGAAACATCGTTCATCAAGGCATTGCGGTTTATGGGAACAAAGGCTCGACCGATCAGCACGCCTACGTGCAGCAGTTGCGCGACGGCGTGCTGAATTTTTTCGTGACTTTCATCGAAGTGCGCAAGGATCGACATGGCGCGGCATTCGAAGTCGAGGATGGCATTACGAGCGGCGATTATCTTCAGGGATTTTTGCGCGGGACGCGAAGCGCGCTTTATGAGAGCGGGCGCGAATCGATCACCGTGAGCATTCCGGAAGTGAACGCGTTTAACGTCGGGGCATTGATCGCGCTTTATGAACGCGCGGTCGGTTTCTATGGCTCGCTCGTCAACATCAATGCTTATCATCAGCCTGGCGTGGAGGCGGGGAAGAAGGCGGCGACCAAAATCTTGCAACTTCAAAATCAAGTGCGCGAAAAACTTAGCGCCGACGCCGGCAAAACCGCTGAAGAGATTGCGCGCTCCATCGATGCCGATCCCGAGGATGTGTTTCATGTGCTGCGGCATCTGGCGAGCAATGATCCGCATGCCCGAGTTACCGTCGGCGGCGAACCGGTTGACGACAAATTTTCACTCGCGGAATAATGGTTAGGTTTGTGCCGAAATATGGGAACCGCGGCTTCGGAGGAACACATTGATTCGTTGAGTGCTTCATGGACAGAGGTTGTCCGGTTTGTTCGACAGCTTAGTCACGATCTGCGCAATCATTTGAACGCGGCGGAGCTGCAAGCCGTTTACATCGGTGAGCTAGCCGGAGATGGAGAACTCAAGACCGAGATTAAGCGGTTGCGGGCGACGATCGCCGGGCTCGGCCGGATTTTACAAGAACTTTCGGCGGATTTGGGCCAGATCAAACCAAGCTTCATGCCGTATCGGGCGCCTGATTTTGTCGAGGATCTGCGCCAGAAGTTCACGCATGATTTCCCGAACGAGAGTGCGGTGGTGGAATGGCATGTTCAGCCGGGCGACGCTACGCTCAACGTCGATCCACAATTATTGCAGCAAGCGCTCCTCGAGCTTTTCGTCAACGCTTTTCAACATGAACGTGGCCAGGGGCCGCTCGCTGCGACCGCCAAGATCGACAACGACCGGTTCGTCTTCACGCTTCGGGAACCAAAAGCGCGATTCGAATTAGCCACGGAAAACTGGGGGCGCGAACCGCTTCAGAAAATCAGCCAGGGCCATTATGGTCTTGGACTAAATCGGGTGCGCGCTATTGTCGAAGCTCATGGCGGTGAATTGCGCGCTCATTATGACCCAGCGGAATCAGTTCTGCTTACGACAATTACACTACCTTTGTCCGCAGAACCGAGTTAAAGTGTCAGGTTCCCCTCGATGACGACAGAGAACCGTCGAATCCTGATCATTGACGACGAGCGGCCGATTCTCCTGACATTAGAGGCGCTTCTCGGCCGGCACGGTTATCAGGTTGAAACTTCGGGCACCGCTTCCCTGGGATTGAAGTTGTTGAAAACGAAATCTCCTGCGCTCGTTTTGCTCGATCTGCAATTACCCGACGCTGAAGGATTGCAAACACTCGATGAAATCAAAAGGGAGTTCCCGGGGACGCAGGTGATCATCCTGACGGCGCACGATTCTTTACACAACGCGATCGAGTCGATCAAACGCGGCGCTTTCCATTTCATCAGCAAACCGTACGCGCCGGAGGAGTTGCTCAGCCTGGTGGAGAAAGCTCTGGAAAAGGAGTCGTTGCTGCGCGAAACGAAAGAATTGCGGCAGAAGACGCAACAACTGGAGAGACGTCTGGAGATAGCGGAGACGCGCCTCACTCCCGTTTTCAAAAGCAAAGCGATGCAGGAGATCGACGAATTGATCGGCGCGATGGCGCCTTCGGAAGCCAACGTGCTGATCACGGGCGAGAGCGGCACGGGCAAGGAAGTGATTGCCAATGAGATCCACATCCGCAGCCGACGTGTTGGCAAACCGATGGTGAAGCTCAATTGCGCAGCGTTTCCGCAGACCATGATCGAGGGAGAGCTGTTTGGTTATGTGAAAGGCGCGTTTACCGGTGCGATGAATGATTTCCCAGGAATGATTGCGGCGGCGAAAGGAAGCACGCTGTTTCTCGACGAGATTTCCGACATGCCTCCGGATTTGCAGACGCGTTTCTTACGCGTGCTGCAAGAGCGCGAGTACCGGCCGCTGGGCAGCACGCACACGTTGAAGGCCGACTTTCGCGTCATCGCCGCGACCAATCGACCGATCGCGCAAGCACTGGCCGAAAATCGTTTGCGTTCTGATTTGTATTATCGGCTCAATACCTTTCAGATCGAAGTGCCTCCGCTGCGCGAGCGCAAGCAGGACATTCCGCCACTGGTCGCTTCGTTTGTGAAACAATTCGCGCAACAACTCGGCAAACCCGAACCGGCCATCGCGCCGGATGCTTTCCAGAAATTGCTCGACTATGCCTGGCCGGGCAACGTGCGCGAATTGCAGAACGCAATGGAATACGCGGTGGTGCTGGCGCGGCAAAATTTGATTGGCGTGAAAGAGCTGCCCGCCGAAGTGCAGTTACCAGCGGTACTGCAACAGACGGAACGCAGCACTCCGCGAGCTGGTGTGCAAAGTCTGGACGATGTCGAGCGGGACACCATTCTTCAGGCGCTCGCGCATTGTCACGGCAACAAGAAAAAAGCGGCGGAGCTTCTCGGCATTCAGCGACCTACGCTCTATAATAAATTGAAGCGTTACGCGATTGAGCTCTGAGCCATCCGTTCGACTTTTGCTCAGGCCGGCGTTTTGGATTTTCGAATTTCGATTTTAGATTGAGCGGCAGAGCAATCCGCAACTCCCAATCTAAAATCCGAAATGCCGACGTCTCGACATCTGGAACAAGTCCTGGCCCACGCGGAGAATCAGCTCGCGGCCACGGGCACAAGGCGTCCAACCGAAGTCTTACCACTTTACAAGAAATTCCTGAAGATCGAAGAGCATCGGCTGCGCTTGAAACACCAGGCTGGCGGCGGTGGCCGTGAAATCTGCGCGCGTCGGGCCGATCTTGTCGATGTTCTGCTGCGACACGTTTTCGCCGCGTCGGCGGCCGCGGCAGGTAGTGAGGAGGAGACACCAAGGGCGCCGCTGGCATTGATCGCTCTGGGTGGATATGGCCGGGGCGAGCTCAATCCCTTTAGCGATGTCGATGTGATGCTTTTGCATGGCCACAAGGCGAGAAAAGTCCCGCCTTACATCGAGCAAATCGTTCAGCAAATCCTCTATTTGCTCTGGGACATCGGTTTCAAAGTCGGCCATTCCACTCGCTCAATAAAAGAAGCCATTGCGCAAGCCAACCGCGACATGCGCACAAAAACCGCAATGCTCGAGTCGCGTTATCTGGCGGGCGATCCAGAGTTGGCGCGTCAGTTTCGGGAACAATTTCGCTCAAAGTGCGTGGCCGGTCGCGAGCGGGAATACATCGAGATGCGGATGCGGGATCAGGTCGCCCGCCACAAAAAATTCGGCGACAGCGTTTACTTGCAAGAGCCGCAATTGAAAAGCGGATGCGGCGGCCTGCGCGATTATCAAAATCTGCTTTGGATGACCTATTTCAAGGAGGGCGCCCTCACCACGACGCATCTCGTCGGGAAAGATTGGTTGAGCGAAACGGACCGGCGGCGGATTGAAGCGGCCTACGATTTTCTCCTGCGCGTGCGCACGGATTTGCACTACGCGACCGGGCGCGCCGCCGACATTCTGCATCTCAACGTGCAGGAACAGATCGCCAAACGCTTGCACTATTCCCAGAAAAACGGGCAGCTCCAAAGCGAAGCGTTCATGCGAGAGTACTATGAGCACACGCGAAATATTTTCCGTGTGACCGAGCGGATCACGGCACAATTCGCAAGCGGGCGCGCCACGGAGCGAACACGTTCCCTTTTCAGTTTTCTGCCGTTGATGCGGATGGACGAGACGCGGCTGGAATTTTTTTTCATTCGCAGCGGACAACTCAACACCGACCACCGCGATCTCTTTCATAAAGATCCCGCGCAGATGATGCGAGTGTTTCAACTTGCGCAGGAGCACGCCGTGGATCTGAGTCCGGATTTGGCGGACTTGCTCAGCCGGCGTCTCGGACAAATCACCCGCACTTATCAATATGCAAAGGTGCCGCGCGAAACCTTTATGGCGATCTTATCGCGCAAAGGTGAAGTGGGCCGCGTCCTGCGAATGATGCATCGGGTGGATTTTCTCGGGCGCTACATTCCCGAGTTCGGCCAGCTGACCTGTCTCGTGCAACACGAGTTCCTTCATCGCTACACCGCGGATGAGCACACGCTTGTTTGCATCGACAAGCTCGACGCGCTGGCGGGTACGGAGGATCCGAAGTTGATTCCGTATCGAAAACTCTTTGAGCGGCTCGAAGATCCTTTCGTTCTTTACCTGGCGCTGCTTTTACACGACACCGGCAAAGCCGTCGCCGCGCGGCCGCACGCGGAAGCCAGT
>Ga0193729_1000254_pt1 | contig 27094 bp, 21 predicted proteins | sample U1c2metaG_FD_143036 | JGI IMG/M metagenome (GOLD analysis project Ga0193729, IMG submission 143036) | Soil microbial communities from a riparian zone of the East river system, Colorado, United States - U1c2 | ecosystem: Environmental > Terrestrial > Soil > Riparian zone | place: USA: East River...
CGTCGAGGATGCCCGTGGTTCAGGATTTGGACGGCGCAGCGCCGGCATCGGTATCGGCACCATTGTGATCGTGGTGGTCGGTTATTTCATGGGCATCAATCCGGCGACGTTATTGAGTTTGCTGAACGGTGATCCGCAGGCAGTGACCGCCCCTGAGCCTGCCAACACCGCGGCGGACGCGAACGATCCGCAAGTGGACTTTGTGCGCGCGATCTTGGGCGAGACTGAGGCTGTCTGGAGCGCGTATTTCAAGGGACTGGGCAAGGTGTACACCCGGCCCAAGCTGGTGCTGTTCAGCGGGCGAGTGGGATCGGCGTGCGGCCTGGCGAGTACAGCAGCAGGGCCCTTCTATTGTCCGGGCGATCAAAAAGTTTACATCGATCTGTCTTTCTATCGGCAGCTGGCCACCGAATTCGGTGCGCCGGGAGATTTCGCGCGCGCCTATGTCATCGCGCACGAGGTCGGCCACCACGTGCAAAACCTGTTGGGCATTACCGATAGCGCGGCGCAAGCCGAACGTCGCGCGGGCAGGGTGGGCGCCAACCAGGTGTCGGTGCATATTGAATTGCAGGCGGATTGCTTCGCCGGCGTGTGGGCCGAACAGGCCAATCAGGCGCGAAAAATTCTCGAGCCCGGCGACTTGGAGCAAGGGCTGAAGGCTGCTTCGTCCGTGGGCGATGACACCTTGCAGCGGCGCAGCCAGGGGACTGTGGTGCCCGACAGCTTTACGCACGGCACTTCCGCGCAACGGGTCCGCTGGTTCCGGCGCGGCTTCGATTCCGGAAAAATCGACAGCTGCGATACCTTCAGCGCGGGGGAGTCGCTTTGAGCTTGGCTTCCAAGTGCTTGGCCAGCTGCGCGATGGTGGGGTAGTCGAACAGCTCCGTCAGATCGACCAGACCCGGAAAGTCGCGGTCGATGCTTTCGTGAATCTCGATCAGTTTGAGCGAGCTTGCGCCGATTTCGAACAGATTATCGTTCACATCGATTCTCTTTCCCGGCAGTGCCGCTTCACACAATGATTGCAGGCGCGCTTCCAAACCGGCTCCGGCCTCGCGGTCCGCGCCGCCGCGCGTCTCCCGCAGGGCCTTGAGTTCCGCAAGCTCCGCGTCGAACTCGCCCTCCACATAGGCCTGCTCCAACAGATGCCGCTGAACCTTGCCGCTGGTCGTCTTCGGAATGCGTTTGGTCGGAATGACTTGCGCGACCTCCAGGCCTGTGTGCTCGTTGATGAGCCGGCCGACCGCATTGGCGGTGGGCAGGAACTCCGCGATGTCGCCGCGGTACAGTACGAACACCACCAGTTCCTCGGTTTGCGAACCGGGTTTTGCAACGCCCGCAACCACCACTTTATTGAAGTCCAGGCCCGGCGCGCGCTGCGCAATATTCTCGAGATCGTACGGGTAGTAGTTCTGTCCGTTGACGAAAATGATTTCCTTGGCCCGGCCTACGATGTAAAGCCCCGCCTCGTGAATCACGCCGAGATCGCCCGTGTCGAGCCAACCGTTGGCGTCGATCGCGGCGGCGGTTGCCTCGGGATCGCCGTAGTAGCCGCGCGTCACGCTGGCGCCGCGAATCAAAATATGTCCAACTTTTTCATCAGGCAAACCCACGCCTGAATCATCCGCAATCAGCAGCTCAGTATTGGGCAACACCTGCCCGACGCACATCACTTCGAGCGTCTCGCGCTGTTCTGCGGGATTCAATTCGATGGGCATGCCCACGCTGAGGCGGTGCCTGTTGATGCGTGTCCAGCGGTAATCGGTGCTGGGAGTCGGGAAAGTTACCCCGAGGCACGCTTCGGCCAGTCCGTACACGGGATACATGGCGTCGCGCCGGAGACCCGTATAGGCCAGTGCGCTCATGAATTCGTTGCACAGGCTGACTGAAATGGGCTCGGCGCCGTTGTAAATCGAACGAATCGATGACAGATCGGTGTCCTCGAGCCGCCGATCGCCCAACACTTTGAGAAAATGCCGGTAGCCGAAGTTCGGCGAACTGGTGATGGTGATGCGCTTTTTGGCGGCGGCCTGCAGCCACAACAAGGGGCGGCGCACGAATAGCTCGGTGGGCATGAGATTGATGTGCACGCGGCTGGCGAATTGCATCAAGTAGAAGCCGATCAGACCCATGTCGTGCGTCAAAGGCATCCAGCTCAAGGAAATGTCCCCATCGGTGAACTTGCCGACCTGGGTCGCACCCCGGGTATTGGCCATCAAGTTCCCGTGGCTGAGCATCACGCCCTTCGGTTCGCTGGTCGATCCGGAGGAGAATTGGATGAAGGCGAGATCCTCCGGCGCCGGGCGGACCGGTTTTCCGGCTTTCGAAATGTCGGTGATCGATTCGACCAGGAAGGCGCGCGACTTCAGCTGCGCGAACAATTCGGACTCGCCCACCTCGCCGGCGAGGGCTTCCAGGCGCTCCAAAGTCTTGGCATCCGTGTACAGCAGGGGATTGCCCAGCTTGCGCGCGACCCTGAGCAGCTTGTGGCGGTGCTCATCGCTGATGCCGACGGCAAGGGGCACCGGAACGATGCCGCCGCAAATGGCAGCCCAAAATCCGTCGAGAAACTGCTCGTTGTCGTTCAGGAAAATAATCATCTTATCGCCTGCCTTAGCGCCTGCCGTCTGCAGGTGATGCAGGATGCCGAGCGCGCGCGTGTAAACATCCTCGTATTGAATGCGTCTCTCGGTGTTTTCACCCCCGATGTAGGTAATGGTGCGGTCGACTCGGCGATTGCGCTCGAGCATGTCGACCAGCGTGGTATAGGTCATGAAACTACTGACATCATTCATCGTTTATTTACCGTCATCATGAGGTTGGATCGAGGGCGCAGATTGATTTGCGCCTCGAATTCAATGGGCTCGTGCGTGGCGCGTGCCAGGCGAAAGCGCCGCGTCATGGTGCGCATGTGCACCAGCATTTCGAACATCGCCATATTCTCACCGATGCAGTGGCGCGGCCCCACCGCAAACGGAATATAAGCGAACTTGTGGCGTTCATTGGCATCGGCGTCGGCAAAACGCGCGGGTTTGAACTCTTCCGCCTCAGGCCAAAACTCAGGGTGCCTGTGCAGCATGTAAGGGCTGATGAAAACGTCGGTGCGCGGCGCGATGGCAAATCCACCCAGCTCGTCGGCCTCGATGGCGCGACGCGTAAGCAGCCAGCCGGGCGGATAAAGCCGTAGGGACTCCTGCAGCACCTGATGGGTGAAGGACAGGGCTTCGGCGGCACCGAGCCCCATGACGGGGTCAGCCGGCGTCTTGTCGGCCTCGGCCTGCAGCTGCTCGGCGACTTGCGGGTGCTGACTGACCAGGTACCAGGTCCACGTGAGCGCCGCGGCGGTGGTTTCATGACCGGCGACGATCAGCGTGAGCACCTCGTCGATCAATTCCTTGTCGGACATCGGCTCGTCGGTTTCCCGGTCGCGCGTCAGCATGAACATGCTCAAGAAATCGAAATGCTCCTCCGGTGCGTCGCGGCGCCGGTGGATCAACTCGCCGACCAATTTCCCCAACGACCTAAATTGAAAGGCAAATTTCAAATCGCGATTTGACTGCTTGGCCACCACTTCGAAGGGGTTGGCCCCCATTTGCTGTTCAAGCCGCGCCAAATCGTCGCCGAAGATCGATCTGAGCACGATTTCAAGCGTCAACTCGCTGGTATCGCTCGAGACATTGACCGGTTCGCCGCGCGCGGCTCGAGCCTCCCAGCGCTGCGCAAATTTCTCGTTGACCTCGCTGATGAGCGCGCTGAATTGATCGATCACGCGCCGATGAAAAGAGGGCTGCATCATGCGCCGCTGGCGGCGCCACAACGCCCCTTCGCTGGTCATGATGCCGTTGCCCAGCAGGATCTTGACGCGATCCATGCCCTCACCCTTGGTGTAATTGCGGTGATTGGTCAGCAATACGCGCTTGATGTCCTCGGGATGATTGATGACGTAGTTGTACACGCCGCGAGCGGGCGCAAATATCCGGTAAACGTCGCCGAATCGGGCGAAGTAGTCCCGCAAGCGTGTCAATGATTCATCGCTGCCGCCCAGATCGTAGCCTTCGGTCGGCCCGGGCGGAATTGCCGTGGTTTGCATGCCGGCATTGTAACTTAGGCATTGCGCACCACGGAGCGCTTCCCGACAATGGCAGCCGTGCGCAAGAAACGGGAAGAGAGCGGCCTTCGCAACACCATCTATGAACAGCAGACCCGTTCCGGTCGTCGCCTGACGTTCTGGAGACTGTGGTCGTACAAGCTGGCAGCGCCCATCGCCGTGGCGCTGATGCGGACGGTGATCGGCTGGTGCAAAGTCGAGCGGATCATGGGCGCCGAGCACATAACTGCAGCCCTCGCGCGCTTCCCTTCGTTTATTCCGGTGTATTGGCACCAGCACCAACTGTTCTGCGCGAAATATTTATTCGACCAGCGCAGCGCGGGCGTCAAATTGGGCGTCCTCGTCAGTCCCTCCGTCGATGGCGAATTCGGCGCCATCATCGTGCGCAGTTTGGGCGGCGAGGTGATTCGCGGTTCCTCGACGCACACCGGTGCGCGCGCGTTGCGCGACTTCTACCAGGCGTTGGTTCATGAGGGCATATCGCCCGTCATTGCGCCGGACGGCCCGCGCGGCCCGCCTTGGAAATTCAAACCCGGGGCCTTATTGCTCGCGCAACTTTCTCAAAGGCCGATCATTCCCTTGAGTTATGTCGCATCCCGCGCTTGGAAAGTAGGCTGGGATGGGTTCGTCATCCCCAAGATCGGCGCGCGCGTGGTGGTCGCCATCGGTGAGCCGGTGTACGTTGCCAAAGGCCTGGATGCGTCTGCTCTGGCGAGTCTACAAGCCGATATGGAACAGAGGCTTACACTGCTGTTTGAAACCGCCAAGGCAGCTCTGGCCTGATGATTCAGCCCGGGTTCGGAAGCGAAAGTAACGATCTTTTTGCTGAAGCCCTATTAATACAATCGCTTACCTTGTATTCCTTACAACTTATGCGAGAATCCAGAGGTATGTGTCGATCACGCTCGCGAGGAACTGAGTGACGCATTCGAGTTTTGCGCTGTATTGAGTGGCAAACTATTGATCTACAACCGTAACTATCTTTGTGGGACCAGTGAAGGCGCATGGCAATAGCTCCAACCGATCCCCGCCACGCAGATCTTACCGCCTCGGACATATTGTCCCCGCAAACTTGGCCGAGGCGAGGTGCGCGACCCAGCGTTGGCCTTGACGTCATTTGCACCAAAATTGCGGTTGATTTTCAAACGATGACCGCGGCGACAGCCCTCGACACCATCATCGTCAATTTAGAGCTGCTGCGAGAAGCGACCCGCGTCGATGCCGCCTTTCATGTCGCGCTGGATCCTGAGTTGGGCCAGATCGGCGACGTGCAGGTCGCGCGCGGCATGCTGGCCACCGGCAATCCGGAACAGCTGCGCGGTCAATCCATGAATGAGTTGCCCTGGCTGCAAGCGCGTCTGGCGCCGTTGCGGGTCTCTGAGATGCGCGATACCGCCGAGCCTCGGGACGACCAAGCGGTCGACGCGGCGCTGTGGAGTCACTTGGGCATCGGCTCGGTGCTGCTCATCGGCTATTCGATCAAGGGGCGAGCCGCCGGTTTGCTGGGAATAGCCAATGCGCGGCCGCGCGATAATTGGGACGTGCAATTGCACCTGCTGATGAAGCTGGTGGGCAGCAGTCTCGCCACCGGGCTCGAGCGCATCGACATCCAGCGTCACCTGGAGGACTTGGAGGAGCGTAACGAACTCGCCATACACAGCGCCAACGATGGGCTGTGGGATTTCGACACATTGAATAATCGGGTGTACCTCTCGCCGCGCTGGAAAGCCATGCTGGGCTACGATGAAAGCGACGTGGGGCAGGCGCCCGACTGGCGCACCTTGGTGCACCCCGACGACATGTCGCGCGTGCAGGCCGCCATTCGCGATCACGTGGCCGGCAAGACGCCGATTTTCGAAAGCCTGCATCGCATGCGTCATGCGACCGGCGAATGGCGCTGGGTCATCAGCCGCGCCAAGGCGAAGGTCGATGACAAGGGTCGCTTACTGCGCCTGGTCGGCGTGGAACTGGACATTACCGAGCGCAAACTCTACGAAGAGGCGCTGTTTCGCGAGAAAGAGAGCGCGCAGATCACCCTGCAGAGCATCGGCGACGGTGTCATCACCACTGATGAGAAAGGTGTCATCGACTATGTGAATCCGGTGGCCGAAGCGCTGACCGGCTGGCGGCTCGAGGACAGCCAGGGTCGCGCCATCGAGGAGATTTTCCGGGCCTTCCACGAGGAGACCTGCGAACCGCTCGAGAATCCGCTGGCGGTGGCCATCCGCCGCACCCGTTCGATCAAGTCGGTGCGCCCGATGCTGCTGATCCGGCGCGACGGCAATGAAATCTACGTGGAAAGCACGGCATCTCCGATACGCGACGGCAGCGGCGCAGTATCCGGCGGCGTGCTCGTGTTCCACGATGTCAGCGAGGCGCGTGAACTGAACCGCCGCCTGAGCTATCACGCGAGCCACGACGTGCTTACCGGCCTGGTGAATCGCCGCGAATTCGAAAATCGCATGGAACGTGCGCTCAAGAGCGCCAAAGCGCGCGAGACTTCTTACGCGCTTTGCGTGCTTGATTTGGATCAATTCAAAATCGTCAATGACACCTGCGGCCACAGTGCAGGGGACGCGCTGCTCGGTCAGGTGGGCGCGCTGCTCAAGTCAAAAGTCCGTTGGCGCGACACGCTGGCGCGCTTGGGCGGCGATGAATTCGGCATCCTGCTGGAGAGCTGCTCGCTCGATGAAGCCATGCGCACCGCCGAGGCGCTGCGCGAGGCGGTTCGCAACTTCAAATTCACCTGGGAAGAGCGCACCTTCCGCTTGGGCGCAAGCATCGGCGTCGTGCCCATCTCGGCGGACAATGCCGACGTCGCGGCCGTATTGAGCGCCGCTGACAGCGCCTGCCAGGCAGCCAAGGAGGCGGGCCGCAATCGCGTCCATAGCTTCGAGGAAAATGACATCGACCTCATGCGCCGCCGCCGCGAGATGCAGTGGGCGGCGCGCATCAACAATGCGCTGGAAGAGGGCCGCTTCGAGCTGTTCCGGCAGACCATCATGCCGCTGCAGAAAACCGAGGAGGGTGCGCATTACGAGTTGCTGCTGCGCATGCGGGATGAGGCCGGCAAGATCGTGGGCCCGGATAACTTCATGACGGCGGCCGAGCGCTACGGCATCACCCCGAGCATCGATCGCTGGGTCATTGAGAACGCCTTCCGCTGGCTGGTGTCCGAGGCCGATGAGCGCGAAAAACTCGCCATGTGCTCGATCAACCTGTCCGGTCAGAGCTTGGGCGATGATAAATTCCTGCCCTATGTCATCGATCAATTTCACCGCAGCGGCTTGGATGCCACCAAAATTTGTTTCGAGATCACGGAGACCGCGGCAATCGCCAGCTTCTCGCAGGCCAATCGCTTCATCCAGGCTTTGAAGGAACTGGGCTGCAAATTCGCGCTCGATGATTTCGGCACGGGCTTGTCATCGTTCGGATACTTGAAGCACTTCCCGGTCGACTATTTGAAGATCGACGGCAGCTTCGTCAAAGAGATCCTGCACGATCCCATCGATCGCGAGATGGTGCGTTCGATCAACGAGATCGGCCACCTGACCGGCAAGCAGACCATCGCCGAGTTCGCCGAGAACCAAGAAATCATCAACATGCTGCAAAGCCTGGGTGTCGACTACGCTCAAGGCTATGGCGTGTCGCAGCCGCAGCGGGTCTTAAAGGCCGCCAACAGCGTCTAATTCGAAGCGCATTGACAGATCCACGGCACGCACGTGCTTGGTGATGCTGCCGACGGAAATAAAATCCACACCCGTCAGGGCAATTTCGCGAATCGTGTCGGTGGTGATTCCGCCCGATGCTTCAATCTTCAAGCGCCGCTTCGCGCCCGCGTTCATCGCCACGCCTTCGCGCATGGTCGGCAGCGAGAAATTATCCAACATCGCGATGTCGGCTCCGGCGTCAATGGTCTGTTCCAACTGCGCCAAATTCTCGACCTCGACCTCGATGGGGATGGATGCGGCGCTGTGCTTGGCGGCGGCAACCGCCAGTGCGATCGACCCGGCCGCGGCGATGTGATTTTCCTTGATCAAAATACCGTCGAACAGTCCCACGCGATGATTCTCGCCGCCGCCGACGCGCACGGCGTATTTTTGTGCGGTTCGCAGTCCCGGAATGGTCTTGCGCGTATCGAGAAGCCGGCAGTGCGTGCCGGCCAGCAGCGCCACGTAAGCATGGGCGGCGGTCGCCGTGCCGCTGAGCAGCTGCAGAAAATTCAGCGCGCACCTCTCTCCGGTCAGAAGCGCACGAGCCGGGCCATCCACGGTGAATAAAACCTGATCGGCAACGACGGCATCGCCTTCGGCCGCGCGCCACTTGAAAGTCACGCGCGCATCGATTTGGCGGAAACACTCCTCGACATACGGGATGCCGCAGAGAATCGCATCCTCCCTCGTGATCACGGTGGCACGAGCGTTTCTTTCCGGAGGAATGAGTGCGGCGGTCAGGTCGCCGCTGCCGATATCTTCGGCAAGCGCCGCAGCAACTTTGAGCGCGAAATCTTTGGGAATCGGCACCGCCGGCCTTCCTAAGCGGGTGAACGGTGCCGAACTCGCCATCTAGAACGGCAGGCCGTGCGTCGGTCCGACCATGCACATCAGCATCGGAACGGATAGTAGAAAGTTGATGCGGGAGGCGTACAACGCGGCCTTGCGCGCCTTCGCCTTCTCATCATCCGTCGCCGGCACAATGCCCAATATCTTCTTCTGGTTGGGCCAAATGATCCCCCAGACATTGAGCAGCATGATGGTGCCCAGCCACGCGCCGATGCCCATGATGAGGTTGGGCCGGGAAACCGGCGTGTCGAGGAGCCCCAGCGTAAATGCACCGACGAAGCGGCCATGCGTTTGCGACAGCAACCAGGCGCCTAAAATCCACGTGCCCAGCGCGGACCAGCGAAACCAAAGCAGCGCACGTGGCGCGACGTATTTATTGATGCCGGCACCGCCGGGGCCACCTTTGTCGGCGGCCGCCACGGCCATGGCAGGGGTCTGTACCGCATTGAAGTAGTACAACAGGCCGATCCAGAAGACGCCAAATATGATGTGCAGCCAGCGGGTTAGGGCCGCCAGTGTCAGGCTATTGAAGCTTAAGCCCCCATCTATCAGGGCCGCGATCACGACCGCGAGGACGAACCCTATAATCAGAGGCCATTTGACGGTAGTTAATGGGTTCATGCGATTCCCTCCTTAAAGTTGTTCTTCGGACCCCGCCACGGCGCGGATCCTGCGTTGCGGCAGGCTGGAAGAATAGGGGACTGACCCCAATAATTCAACGATGCCCGAGATGACCGCCCCGCCCGTGTCGCCCTGCGTCAATACCTGCGCCCTGGACGCCAACGGGTACTGCAGGGGCTGTTATCGTACAATTGAGGAAATCGCCCGCTGGCAGGGGATGAGTCATCCCGAGCAGAGGGCGCTGCTGCGCACGTTGGGCGAACGAGCACGAGCGCGATCGGTCTTAAATGATTAACGTGGAGAGTGTTGATTATGGATGCAATTGAACGAATCAAAGGCCAGCTGTCGGCCGCCCCCGTGGTGCTTTACATGAAGGGCACGCCCGATTTCCCGCAGTGCGGCTTTTCCGCACAGACGGTCGGCGCTTTGCGGGCCTGCAAGGCGCAGTTCGCACACGTCAATATTTTCGAAGACCCGGAAGTGCGCGAAGCGCTGAAGACCTACTCGAAGTGGCCTACCTTTCCGCAGCTCTACGTCAACGGCGAACTGGTCGGCGGCTGCGACATCGCCCTGGAGATGTACAAGAGCGGTGAATTGAAGCAGTTGCTGGCGGAGGCCGGCGCCGTAGCCGCTTAGGAGCCTCAGGCAGGCTCCTAGAGCCACGCGGATCAGACAGGCTCGCGAGGTTCCTGCGGGTCAACCTCAACTTGGAGCGGCCCCATCGCAGCCAGACGTCTGCGGCCGGCATCGAAGACGCTCTGAAATTGATTGCACACGATGCAGAACAGGTCCGCCGTGCGCTCGGCGTCATAGGCGGCCGAATGTGCCGATGCGGTGTCCCATTCCAGGCCCGCGGCCAGGGTTGCGCGCATGAGCACGGTTTGGCCAAAGGCGACGCCGCCGAGCGTGGCCGTGTCAAAACTGGAGAAGGGATGAAATGGGTTGCGCTTGACCTGCGCGCGGGCCACCGCCGCATTTAAAAAATTCAGGTCGAAAGAGGCGTTGTGGCCGACCAGCACCGCGCGCGTGCACTCCGCGGTTCGAACGGCGGTTCGTACCTCTTTGAAAATACGCTGCAGCGCGTCTTCTTCGGGTATGCCGGGCCGCAGGGGATGATGGGGGTCGATGCCCGTCACCGCCATCGATGCGGGTTCCATATTGGCGCCGGGGAAGGGAATGACGTGGTAACGATGCGTCTCGCCGCGCGCGAGCGTGCCATCGCTGCGCATCTCGAGCAGCACTGCGGCAATTTCCAGCAGCGCATCGGTCTGCGAATTGAAGCCGCCGGTTTCGACATCGACCACCACGGGCAGAAAGCCGCGGAAGCGCGTGGCGAAAGTAATGGGTGGAATCTGTGACATGGGTTAGGAGCCAGGCGCGTGGAGTGGGGCGAGCTGCCAGCCCACCGGCTCGCCGGCGCGGTAGGGGATGAGAGCACCTGCGCCGAACGCATAGTGCTTCGGCGCCACCCAGGATTCTTTCAGCAGCGTGATGCTGTCGGTGTGGCGCGGCAACTCGTAGAAATCGGCGCCAAAATGACCGGCAAACGCTTCCAGCCGGTCGAGCCGACCGGCCGATTCGAAGGCTTCGGCGTACAACTCGATGGCGGCATGCGCCGTGAACATGCCGGCACATCCACAGGCGTTTTCCTTGGTTGCCTGTTCATGCGGTGCGCTATCGGTACCGAGGAAGAAGCGCGGGTTGCCGCTGGTCGCGGCCTCGAGCAGCGCTTGGCGATCTTGCTCGCGCTTCAGTATCGGCAGGCAATAGTAGTGCGGCCTGACGCCGCCCAAGAAAATTGCATTTCGATTGTGCAGCAGATGCTGCGGCGTAATCGTGGCGGCAACGCCGGTTCTTGCCGCCTTGACGAACTCCACGGCGCGCGCCGTCGTAATGTGCTCGAACACCACCTTGAGCTTCGGGAAGCGATCGAGCAGGGGCTGAAGCACCGTATCGATGAAATGCGTTTCGCGATCAAACACATCGACGTCGGCCTGCGGCGACTCGCCGTGAACCAGCAACCGCATGCCGACCTTTTCCATATGCGCGAGAACCCCGTAGACCTTCAGGATGTCGGTGACGCCGGCATCCGAATGCGTGGTGGCGCCGGCCGGATAGAGTTTCACGCCGTGAATAAAGCCTGCGGCGCGGGCGCGATCGATTTCCGCCGCCGTCGTCGTATTGGTGAGGTACAGCGTGAGCAGCGGCTCGAATCGGCTGCCCGCGGGCAACGCGGACAGGATGCGCTGCCGATAGGCGCGGGCCATGTCGGTGGTGGTAATGGCGGGCTTGAGATTCGGCATCACAATGGCTCGCCCGAAGCGCTGCGCCGTGAAACCGACGACAGCTTGCAGCGCCGCGCCGTCGCGCAGGTGAACGTGCCAGTCGTCGGGCCGTCGAATGCGCAACTGATTCATTGGGGCGTCCGCTGCGCCCGGGATGGCGCGGGCCAGCCGCTGCGCAGCAGCTCCAGCGTATAGCGCACACCGAAGCCCGTGATCTCCGTTGCGATGTGCGCGAGGCCGCCGTGCCTCGTTCCCGCCGCAAGATCCAGGTGCAGCCATGCGATGTCGTTCGGCACAAATCGATTCAAGAAACGCGCCGCCAAGATGTGATCGCCCTTGCCGTCCGCGGCGCATTGCATGATATCGGCCACGCTGCTTTCCAAATCCGTGTCGTAGTCGACGTCCATGGGGAAGCACCAGACGCGTTCGCCGCTGCTCGCGCCTGCGGCTTCGATCAAGGTGCGCGCCTCAGGGCGATTGGTGAACGCGCCGCTGTAGCGCTCGGTGAGCGCGTGCACACAGGCGCCGGTGAGCGTCGCATAGTCGATGATGGCGCGCGGCTTCTTCGCCGAGGCGAGGCTGAGTGCATCCGCCAGCACCATGCGGCCCTCGGCATCGGTGTGAATGACTTGAATGGTGGTGCCGTTCGCCGCGCGAACGATGTCCTGCGGTTTGTAGGCGAGCGGGCCGATGCGGTTTTCGGTGATCGCCAGCCAACAATCCGCGGCCAACGGCGAGCGCAGCGCATGCAGTGCATAGAGACTTCCCAAGGCGACGGCGCTGCCTTCCATGTCCGTGTGCATGTCCAGCATGCCCTTGTGCGCCTTTAAATTCGTGCCGCCGGTGTCGAAACAAATGCCCTTGCCTACCAGGCTGACGGCGGCTGCTGCGGCGCCGCGCGGCCGGTAGGACAGATAGGCGATGCCCGCGTCGCGCCGGCCATTGCCGCGGGCCACCGCGAGAAACGCACCCGCGCCCAGGCGCTTGAGCTGCGTTTCTCCATAGAATTTGAAACTCAACTTCAATCGCTGTGCGAACTGTTTGAGCAGTCGACGATACATCCCCGCGTCCAAGATGCTGGGCGGCAGGGCGGTGAGCCACCGGGCCAGATTGTTGCCGGCCGCCGTCGCCAGCGTCAGGTCCAAATCAGGCAACTTTTCGCGCCGTGCGAGGTCAATACGCAGGAGGCGCGCGCGGGTTTTAGGCTTGCTTTTGAAGGTCGCGAAACGAAATGCGGCGGCCTCGAGCGCCGCGATGACGGTATTGAAGGTGGCCTCAGCGGCAGCGGGTGTGCATCCCTGTTGCCAAACCAGCAGAGATTGCGGATCGCCGTCGAGCGCGCTGCGTGCGAGCTTGCCGGCGGCTTGCAGGCGCTCAAAGGTGCCGGCCTCGCCGGCCACGCACGCGACGACCAAAAGAGTCTGCGCACGAGGTCCCACGCGCAGATGAAAGGTGTCGCCGGCTTTTCGGACTTTGCGTTCGTGCAGCGCGCGCAGCACCGCGCCATGCGGCAGCGCATGCCAGTCGGCTTGCGACGGCGCCAGCGGTAAGAACAGCAACGCACTGGCGTAGCGCGCGAGCATTGATTCGGTCATGCGCGAACCGATCTGTCGCACCGGCACGAGAAGTTGGTCAAAAGGCAAGCGAGTCGGCATATCTAAAAACCGCTTCATCCCTTGCTTGACCGTGAAAAACCAAACCCCGAAGATAGCGCGGGTAAACTTAGTGGCAGTTAGCGCAGGGGCGCTGTAACGTGCCTGCCATCTTAACAGGACACGTGGACGTGTGCATTCTATGACGCAACAATCGCCGTTCGAAGACATTGATCCCACTGAAACTCAGGAGTGGCTGGAATCGATCGATTCGGTCATGCGGGCGCAAGGCCCGGAACGCGCACATTTTTTGCTGGAAAAACTGGTGGACTTTACACGCCGGTCGGGCGCGTACCTGCCTTTCAAGCCGAACACGGCCTACCTGAATACGATCTCCAAAGCGCAGGAGCCGGAATATCCCGGTGATCGTTCGTTGGAACGGCGCAATGAAGCCTATATACGTTGGAACGCTCTGGCCATGGTGGTGCAGGCGAACCGCACGAATTCCGAGTATGGCGGCCACATTGCGACTTACGCATCCGCGGCGACGCTGTACGAGGTCGGCTTCAATCATTTTTGGCGCGCGCGCAGCGCTGCCCATCCCGGCGACATGATTTTCATGCAGGGACACTCGAGTCCGGGTATCTATGCCCGCGCCTACCTCGAGGGCCGTTTGGATGAGAGCCAGCTGCAGCGTTTTCGTCAGGAGGTGCGCGGCGGCGGATTGTCATCGTATCCGCATCCCTGGTTGATGCCGGACTTTTGGCAATTTCCGACGGTGTCGATGGGATTGGGTCCGATGATGGCGATATTTCAGGCCCGATTTTTGCGCTACCTGGAGCATCGCGGCATCGTCGCCCCCTCCGACCGCAAGGTGTGGGCGTTCTTGGGCGATGGCGAAATGGATGAGCCCGAATCGATGGGCGCGCTCACCATGCCGGTGCGCGAGAAGCTCGACAATCTCATCTTCGTCATCAATTGCAATTTGCAGCGGCTCGATGGGCCGGTGCGCGGCAACGGCAAAATCATTCAAGAGCTCGAAGCGGCGTTTTTGGGGGCGGGTTGGAACGTCATCAAGGTTCTCTGGGGCGGACGCTGGGATCCGCTGCTGGAACGCGATCAAAAGGGATTCCTCAAGCGCGTGATGGAAGAATGCGTGGACGGCGAATACCAGAATTTCAAATCCAAGGGCGGCGCGTATACGCGCGAGCATTTCTTCGGCAAATATCCTGAGCTCAAGGAAATGGTCGCCAATATGTCCGACGAGGAGATCTGGCACTTGAATCGCGGCGGTCACGATCCGCAAAAAGTCTTCGCCGCGTATTCATCGGCCGTCGCGCATGTGGGTGCGCCAACGGTGATCTTGGCGAAGACGGTCAAAGGTTTCGGCATGGGTAAGGCGGGCGAGGGCCTCAATTCCACCCATCAACAGAAAAAACTCACGGACGAGAATCTCAAGGAGGTCCGCGATCGCTTCAACATCCAGATCACGGATGAGGAAATCGCCGGCCTGTCATTCAGAAAGCCCGCCGAGGACAGTGAGGAACTGCGGTATTTGCAGGAGCGCCGCGCCGCCCTGGGCGGCTATCTGCCGGCGCGCAATTCATCTGCGCCGCCGCTCACCGTGCCGCCGCTCGAAGCTTTCAGCACGCTGCTCGAAGGCACCGGCGATCGCGAGATATCGACCACCATGGCGCTGGTGCGAATGATGACCACCTTGGTGAAGGACAAGAACATCGGCAAACACATCGTGCCCATTGTTCCGGACGAGGCTCGAACCTTCGGCATGGAAGGCATGTTCCGCCAAGTGGGCATTTATTCCTCGGTGGGGCAGCTCTACACGCCGCAGGACGCGGATCAGCTCATGTTCTACCGCGAGGACAAGCAAGGCCAGATCCTCGAAGAGGGCATCAACGAGGCGGGCAGCATGTGCTCGTGGATCGCCGCAGCCACTGCCTACTCGAATCACGGCGTGAGCATGGTGCCTTTTTTCATTTATTACTCGATGTTCGGATTCCAGCGCGTCGGCGATTTCATCTGGGCGGCGGGCGACAGTCAGGCGCGCGGATTCTTGGTGGGCGGCACCGCCGGCCGCACCACGCTTGCCGGCGAGGGACTGCAGCATCAGGACGGGCATAGCCAACTGGTCGCGACGACCGTGCCGAACTGTGTGGCCTATGACCCCACCTACGCCTACGAATTGGCGGTGATCGTGCAGGACGGCCTGCGGCGCATGTACCAGGATCAGGAAAGTGTCTTCTACTACATCACCTGCATGAACGAGAACTACGCGCATCCGGCGATGCCGGCCGGTGTGGCGCAGGGCATTTTGAGCGGCATGTACTTGCTGCAAATCGGCGGCCGCGGCAAGGTGCGGGTGACGCTGTTCGGTTCGGGCACGATTTTGCGTGAAGTGCTGGCGGCGGCGGAATTGCTGGAGAAAGACTTCGGAGTGCCGGCCGATGTCTATTCGGTGACCAGCTTCAGCGAGCTGCGGAAGAATGCGCTCGCGATCGAGCGCTGGAACATGCTGCATCCCGGCGAGCCGCGAAAGCAGACTTACATTCAGCAGGCGCTCGCGGATCGCGAGGGTCCCTTTATTGCCGCCACCGACTACATGAAGACGGTTGGCGATCAAATTCGGCAATGGGTGCCGGGCCGGTACACGGTGCTGGGGACGGACGGCTTCGGCCGCAGCGATTCGCGCGCGGAGTTGCGGCGTTTCTTCGAAGTCGATCGGCACTACGTGGTGGTGGCGGCGCTCAAGGCGCTTTCGGATGAGGGCAAGATCGACAAGCATACGGTGAATAAGGCCATGCAGAGCTTCGGCATCGATCCGGAAAAATCCAACCCCGTGTCGGTCTAAGCGGTCATGGCAAGTCCAATCGAAGTCACAGTTCCGGACATCGGCGGTTTCAAGGACGTCAACGTCATCGACGTGCTGGTCAAAGATGGTCAGCAGATCGAAAAAGAAACGCCGTTGGTCACCATTGAAACGGAAAAAGCGGCGATGGATGTGCCGTCCCCGGTAGCGGGCAAGATCGCGCAGGTCAAACTCAAGACCGGCGACAAGGTGTCCGAGGGCTCTGTGATCTTACTGATCGAGACGGCGGCAGCCGCCCCGCCCGCCGACAAGCCGGCGCCTGCGGCATCTGCACCGGGCAAAGCGGCCGAGCCCGCCGCTGCCCCGCCTTCCGAGCAAGCGCCCGCGGCGAGCGCTGCGCCAAAGGCCCCACCGGCCCCACCGGCCGCGCCGGCAATGCCGAGCGCCGCGCCGACTCCCGCGCAGGCTGCCGAGGGCCGGCCCGCGATCGATGAACGGGCCTTCTCCAAAGCCCACGCCAGCCCGTCGATACGCAAGTTCGCGCGCGAATTGGGTGCCGACTTGGGCAAGATCAAGGGAACCGGCGTCAAGGGGCGCATCACGCAGGATGACGTCAAGGCCCACGTCAAGAGCCTGCTGCTGGCAGCCGCCTCGGCAGCGCCTGTGTCGCCCCTGCCGCGGGTGCCGGTCGTAGATTTCGCGCACTTTGGTGCCGTCGAGGTCAAACCGCTGTCGCGTATCCAAAAGATTTCCGGAGCGCGGCTGCAGGCAAGCTGGCTGAATCTGCCGCATGTGACTCAGCACGAGGATGCGGATATTACCGACCTCGAGGCTGCGCGCGGTGCTCTTAAAAGCAAGGCTGCTCAAGAGGGAGTGCGGCTCACGCCGCTGGTGTTCATCATCAAGGCCTGCATCATTGCCCTGAAAGAATTCCCGCGATTCAATGCCTCGCTCGATGAAGCCGGGGAAAATCTGGTCTTCAAAAAGTATTTCAATATCGGCTTCGCGGCCGACACACCGAATGGACTGGTGGTGCCGGTCATCGCCAATGCCGACCAGCTCGATATCTATGAAACTGCGCGCACCTTGGCGTCGATGTCCGAGAAAGCACGCGCCGGTAAACTGAAAGCTGCCGAAATGCACGGCGGCAGTTTCACCATTTCGAGCCTGGGCGGAATCGGCGGCACATATTTTACGCCCATCATCAATGCCCCGGAGGTCGCCGTCCTGGGGGTGTCGAAAGCGGCTCAGAAACCGGTGTACGAGCGTGGCGCGTTCGTGCCGCGCCTGATGCTGCCGCTGTCCCTGTCCTATGATCATCGCGTCATCGACGGCGCTGAAGCGGCCCGGTTCGTGGTGTTTCTCGCCAAGACGCTAGGTGACGTGAAGGCGCTGCTATGAGCGCGGTCGAAGTACGCGTTCCGGATTTCGGCGACGCCAAAGGCGTCTCGGTTCTCGAAGTACTCGTGAAGCCGGGCGACAAGGTTGCTGTGGAGGATCCGCTGATCTCGCTCGAATCCGATAAAGCGGCGATGGATGTGCCCTCGCCGGTGAGCGGCGTGATCAAATCGATCGAGATCAAAAAGGGCGCCGAAGTATCCGCGGGAACATTGATTGCGATCGTCGAGTCTGAGGCGGCGGCACCGGCACAGGCGGGCGCACCGGCTGGCGCAGCACCGGCTGGCGCGGCACCGGCTGGCGCGGCACCGGCAACCACGGCGCATGCGGACAAATCGCCTGCGCCTGCGCAAGCCCCCGCGCCGAAGCCGGCGCCGGCCGAAACGGCACCGGCACCCGCGCCGGCTAAGGCTGCAAAGACTGCCAGCCCTGTGAGCGCAGCGCCGGAAGGAGCCGTCGATTTAGTCGTGCTCGGCGCCGGTGTCGGCGGCTACACGGCAGCATTTCGCGCGGCGGATTTGGGTCTCAAAGTAACGCTGATCGAGCGTTGGCCGGTGCTGGGCGGCGTGTGCTTGAACGATGGTTGCATCCCGTCGAAAGCCCTGCTGCATGCTGCGAAAGTAATCGAAGATGCCGCCGACATGTCCGCCAACGGCATCGTCTTCGGCCCTCCGCAAATCGACCGCGATCGCCTGCGCCTATGGAAAAATAAGGTGGTCACGCGATTGACCAATGGCCTGATGCTGCTGGCGAAGCAGCGCAAAGTGACGCTGGTTCAGGGTGAAGCAAAATTTGTCGGCCCGTATTCATTCGATGTCAAAGGCGCCGATGGATCGCGCCGCGTGGACTTCAAGCAATGCGTCATCGCGGCCGGGTCCGAATCTGCCCGCTTGCCGGGGCTGCCCGATGATCCGCGCGTCATCGATTCGGGCGGTGCGTTGCAGTTGCCTCTCGATTGCAAGCGGTTGCTGGTGATCGGCGGCGGCATCATTGGTTTGGAAATGGCCTGCGTTTACGACGCGCTCGGTGTGAAGGTCAGCGTGGTGGAGTTGAGCGATGGCCTGATGCCGGGTACGGATCGCGATCTCGTGCGCCCGTTGCAGAAGCGAATCGAAAAGCGCTACGAGAAAATTCTGGTGAATACCAAAGTGGCCAAACTCGAGGCGCTTCCGGAAGGATTGCGCGCGACCTATGAGGGCCCCGGCTCACCGCAACCTCAGTTGTTCGACTACGTGCTGGTTGCGGTCGGGCGGGCCGCCAATGGCAACGCCATCAACGCGGCAGTGGCGGGTGTTGAGGCCAGTGCGCGCGGCATCATTGAAGTCGACAAGCAAATGCGCACCAAAGTGCCGCACATCTTTGCCATCGGCGATATCGTCGGTGCGCCGATGCTGGCGCACAAGGCCAGTCATCAAGCCAAAGTCGCCGCGGAGGTCGCTGCCGGACACAAGTCTTCGTTCGATGCGCGCTGCATTCCCGCCGTGGCGTACACCGATCCTGAAATCGCGTGGGCGGGAATGACTGAGACGGATGCGAAAGAGCAGGGCATCCAATACGGCAAGGGCATTTTCCCCTGGGCCGCGAGCGGGCGGTCCCTGGCGCTCAATCGCGACGATGGATTCACGAAGTTGCTGTTCGACAAACAGACCAACCGCGTCATCGGCGCAGGCGTCGTCGGCACCAACGCCGGCGACTTGATCGCGGAGGTGGCGTTGGCGATCGAGATGGGCGCCGATGCCACCGATGTCGGTTTGACCATCCATCCCCATCCGACCCTGTCGGAAACGGTTGCGTTTGCCGCGGAAGCCTTCGACGGTACATTGACGGATCTGTACATCCCCAAGCGTTGATGCGCAGGCCGAAGGAAATGATTCGCAACGCCGTCATCTCGATCTTTCTAATCGTGGTCTTCGGCGCATCCGGCAAGGCATTTGCGGATGACACTTGCGTGGATTTCAAATGGGATGTGACTCAGGAGCGAGGGTTATTCGCGGGAACCGCCACCCAGTTGCCGGCCGGGGCGGACGCGAAGAGCGCGCCCGTCATGCAGTTGAATCATCTGTATGCGCTCAAGCTGATGCCGCAGGATCAGGTGACCTTTGCTGCCACGCCGGGTAAAAAAACGCCGAGCGCAGGATCCAACGCGGGAGTCTTCACGTTCAAACTCCCGGCGAGCGGCAGCTATCGCGTGGCCATCGACATGCCGTTCTGGATCGATGTGGTGTCGAACGGCGCGTTGGTCGCCGCGAAGGATTTTCAGGGCCAGCATGGCTGCGGCGCGCCGCATAAGATCGTCGAGTTCGAGCTCGCCGGCACGCGGCCGTTCTTTCTGCAGTTGAGCAATGCGGCGTCGAGCAGCGTCCGGCTGACGATTACCGCCACGCCCGCACGGAAGCTATAGTCGCGGAATCAGGGGTGATCCGGCGGCGAAATCCGGCTCGCTGAGATTGCCTCCGGCGGCGCGCCCGCGCCGATGCAGTCCTTCAAGAAGGCCGTCTTTTCGGCGCTCAGCAACTTCCTGGCTTTGGCCTCTTTGAGGCAAGCCGTGCGTTTGGCGTGCTTCGCCGCGGCATCACTTGCCGCCGCTGTGGAGGCCGGCGTGGTTGTGGAGGCCGGTGTGTCGGTTGAGGGCGCGGGTGTCTGGGGCGTGGCCTGCTGAGCGGCGAACACCAAAATGCTGAAGCACAAAGCGCTTGCCGTGAATGCCAGACGCATGCTAGACCTCGAACTTACACTGACCTGCGAGCAAAACAGAATAGCGTTCCAAGTCAGCCGCACCGATGAAGCGCGCATGAAGCTTCGTTAACCTTGGATCGGGACCTTAAGGCCGGGCGGCCAGGCGATCCCGCACGCGCGCCAAATACTGCTGCTCGTCCGGGGCCCGGCCATTGCGCTGCGCCAGATACAGCTCCTCGCCCAGCGCTTCCATCAGCACATGTTCCGCGAGGTGGGATTCTCCGTATCGTGCCTGCAATTGCCGATGCAAATCGCGAATCCCGGGGGGGCGGTCGATGAGCAACTGTTCGCGAACGGCCAGGTGCAGCCCCATGTGTAAAAACGGATTGTCGGCGGCGCCGGCGGCGTCCGGTTCGAATGCGAGCGCGGTGTCAGCATCAGCGACGATGCTTTGGTATTCCGGGTGCGCGCCGATCACATCCGCAATCAAGGCTTCGAGCGGCGTCAGGAGCGAACCTGCCAAGTGCTTGGCCCAGGCTTCCGCATAGGCGCGCCGCAATTGCTCGCGGGTGTAGTTGTCGAATACGCTCATGCGGAACTCTTGTGTGGGTACTCGCAAAGGTCCGCGATAATACAGACAGGGCAGGCAGGGCGGCGCGCCTTGCAGGTATAGCGGCCATGCAAAATCAGCCAGTGGTGCGCGTCGCGCATAAATTCCGGCGGCACGAACTTCATCAGTTTCTCCTCGACCTCACGCACGGTCTTGCCGGGCGCAATTCGTGTGCGGTTGGCGACACGAAAGATGTGAGTGTCCACCGCTATCGTCGCATGACCGAACGCAGTATTTAGAATTACGTTGGCGGTCTTGCGTCCGACGCCCGGCAGCTCCTCGAGCGCCTCCCGGGTCATCGGCACTTCGCCGCCATGCCGCTCGAGCAACATTCGGCACATGGCCATGATGTTCTTCGCCTTGGCATTGTAGAGGCCGATGGACTGTATGTACCTCGACAGTCCGCCAACCCCCAGCGCCAGAATCGAGGCGGGTGTGTTCGCCGCACGGAACAACGCGGCGGTTGCCTTGTTCACGCTTTTGTCCGTGGCTTGCGCCGAGAGAATGACGGCGACCAGAAGTTCGAACGCCGATGCGTAAATCAGTTCGGTGCGCGGTTGCGGATTCGCCGCCCGCAATCGAGCGAAGATGGCCTGCCGTTTTTGCGGATTCACGGCTCGCCCGAACGGCGCGTTGCGATGGCCTTTTTTTCCGCGAGCTGCTGCTGTCGTTCCGCTGCCTGGTGCAGCAATCGTGAAGTATGGGCGGCGTAACGTTGGCGATTCAGCGCCGGGGCATTCACGGCATCCGGCGCCGCCCGCATTTCGATGCAATCCACCGGACAGGGCGGCAGGCACAGCTCACACCCGGTGCAGCGATCGACGAGCACAGTGTGCATATATTTCTGGGCACCGACTATCGCATCGACCGGGCAGGGCGCCAAGCAGCGGGCGCAGCCGATGCAGCGCGCTTCATCGATCCAAGCAACGCGCGGCGGCGTCTCGACGCCGTTGACCGGATTCAAGGCGAGCACCGGCCGCTCGAGCAGCTGCGCCAACGCCTCAATGGTTGCCTTGCCGCCCGGCGGGCATTGATTGATCTCGGCCTCGCCGCCGGCAATCGCCGCGGCATAAGGCTTGCAGCCGCTGTAGCCGCAACGCGTGCATTGGGTCTGTGGAAGCAATGCATCGATGCGCGCCGTCATGTCGGGCGCGGTCTCGGCGCTCATGTCATTTGACGCGCATGCCGGGCGTCGCTCCCGAATCCGCCGACAGCGCGAATATGTCCTTGCCTCCGGGTCCTGCGGCCAACATCATGCCCTCCGAGATCCCAAAACGCATTTTCCGCGGCTCCAAGTTCGCGACAACGACGATGAGCCGGCCCACCAGGGCCGCCGGCTCGTAGGCAGCGCGAATGCCGGCGAAAATCTCGCGCTCTCCCAGTTCACCCACATCGACCCGCAGCTTCAAAAGCTTGTCGGCGCCGGCAATCAACTCGGCACTGAGGATTTTGGCAACCCGCAGATCGACACGTAAGAAATCATCGATCGAAATCAGATTGCCTTCGACCGACGTGGCCGCCGCCAGCGCTGCCGCGTCCGATGCGCCGGCATTTGCAACGGCGGGTGCGGAGGGCGCAGCCGCTTCCGGCTCCACCAGGCCTGCCACCGCTTTCGGATCGAGCCGAACGGCCAGCGGCTCATAGGCATTGATGTCTGTGGACAGGAGCGGCTTGGCCGCAGCCGCCCAAGTCCAAACTGCCTCTTGAAAGAATGTACTGGCCCGAGCCGCCATCTGCGGCAATACCGGTTGCAGATAAATCATCAAGACGCGGAACAGATTCAAGGCCTGGGTACAGACCAGCTGCACCTCGGCGACATTCTTCGGGTCTTTGGCGAGCATCCAAGGCTTGCGCGAGTCGACGTACTGATTGGCGCGGTCGGCCAGCGCCATGATGTCGCGCACGGCCGCCGCCGTGTCGCGTCCCTCGTAGGCTTGAGCAATGGCTTCGCCCGCCGCGGCGAATTCGGCATACAGCTTCTCGTCCGCCAAACGGCCCGCCAATTTTCCTGCGGAGTTCTTGGTAATGAATCCGGCACAGCGGCTGGCGATGTTCACCAGCTTGCCGACGATTTCTGAGTTGAGGCGCGTCGTGAATTCATCCAAGTTCATGTCCATGTCGTCGATGCCGGAGCTCAACTTGGCGGCAAAGTAGTAGCGCAGGTACTCGGCCGGGAAGCTCTGCAGGTAGCGGCGAGCAGTGATGAAGGTGCCGCGGGACTTCGACATCTTCTGGCCGTTGATGGTGAGGAAGCCGTGGACATGTACGGCAGTGGGGCGCCGCATTTCCGACGCCTGCAGCACCGCGGGCCAAAACAACGTATGAAAGTACAAAATGTCCTTGCCGATGAAGTGATGCAGTTCGGCGGTCGAATCCACACTCAAGAAATCATCGAACTTCAGCCCAGTGCGCGCGCACAACTGGGTCAGGCTCGCGAGATAGCCGATGGGCGCATCGAACCACACGTAAAAATATTTGAGGGGCGCATCCGGAATTTCGAAGCCGAAGTAGGGCGCATCGCGCGAGATGTCCCAGTCGCGGAGGCCCTGCGAGAACCACTCAGCGAGCTTGCGCGCGACGCTCTCATGCACCGCACCGCTGGCCACCCAAGCGCTCAATGGCTTCTCAAAGGCGCTCAGGCGAAAGAAATAGTGTTCCGACTCGCGCCAAATGGGCGTCGCGCCGCTGATCACGGAGATCGGATTCTTGAGATCGGCCGGTGTGTACGTGGAGCCGCAATTTTCGCAGGAATCCCCGTATTGATCGGGAGTTGCACACACCGGACAGATGCCTTTCACATAGCGGTCCGGCAGGAACATCTTGGCCGAGTCGTCGTAGGCCTGGCGAACGCTGCGCTTGTCGATGTACCCAGCATCCCGGTGCATCAAGTACATCCGATCGCACAGGACCTTGTTCTCCGCCGAGTGCGTCGAACCGAAATTATCCATGCCGATCAGCATGTCGGCCAGATCGCGCTGATGTTCGATATTGACCTGAGCGATCAGGCGCTCCGGCGTGATCCCCTCGGACTGCGCCTTGAGCATGATGGGCGTGCCGTGCGTGTCATCCGCGCAGACGTAGTAGCACTCATGGCCGCGCAGCTTCTGGAAGCGAACCCAAATATCGGTTTGAATGGTCTCGAGGATGTGACCCAGATGCAAAGGTCCGTTGGCATAGGGCAGGGCACTGGTCACCAGAATTCGGCGTCGTTTGGTCATGCCAAATTATGCCACGCCCATGACGGGCGGTCGCGGAATCGGGCCTAGGAGGCCTCGCGAAACTGTTCGAATTTGGATTTGTTGATGGACTTGATGAAGGCGTCCTTGCCGGAAATTTGCTTCGAATCGAGCAGTGCTTGGATGGCGACGTCCATGAGCTTCATGCCGGTGGCCGTGCCGCTTTGCATGGCATTTTCCAATTGATCCATTTTTCCCTGACGAATCAGATTCGCGACCGCCGGCGTGTTGATGAGGATCTCGAGCGCCGCGACACGGCCTTGCTTGTCAGGCTTGGGAATGAGCTGCTGCGAGACGACTCCGCGCAGGCTGGTCGACAACATGGTGCGCACATGCGGCTGCTTGTCGGCCGGGAAGGCGTTCACCAATCGATCGACCGTGGCCGCGGCGCCGTTGGTGTGCAGCGTCGCCATCACCAGGATGCCCATTTCCGCTGCGGTGACCGCGATGCTCATGGTTTCCAGGTCGCGAAGCTCGCCCACCAGAATCACGTCCGGATCCTCTCGCAAGGCGGACAGCAGCGCGGACGAGAATGATGCCGCATGCACGCCGATCTCGCGCTGGCTGATAAGGCAGTTTTTGCGCGTGTGGACAAATTCAATGGGATCCTCGATGGTCAGTATGTGGCCTTTCTCGCGCTTATTGATGTCATCGATCATGGCAGCCAGCGTCGTGGATTTTCCGGATCCTGTCTTGCCGGTCACCAGAATCAAACCGCTGTTGATCTTGCACATATCCATCACCGCCGCCGGCAGCTTCAGTTCCTCGGCGGTCTTGGCACTGGAAGGAATCGCTCGGAACACCGCGCCCATGCCATTGAGCTGCCGCATCACGTTGACGCGAAAGCGCGCGACGTTTGGGATGGCGTAGGCGAAATCGGTGCCGTCTTTGGCTTCGAAGCGCTCTACGGCCAGCTTCGGCATGATTTCGTACAGCGTGGTTTTGACGGTTTCCGCCGCCAGAGGCTGATCGCTCAAGGCCTTCAGCTCGCCGTATTGGCGGACGCGTGCCGGATCCCCCGCCAAAAAATGCAGATCCGAGCCGTTTCGCTCGAGCACCTGAGTCAAGTATTGATCGATGGCTGGCACGATACGTTACGGAGGGGTTGCGGGTTCTGCGACCGGCATGCCCGACATGTCGGTCACGAAGCGCTGGAACTGGCGCTTGTCCGATGCATACGTGTAGGCATGCTCCGGATCGACTTCCTTGGCATTGATGGCGGCGAGCAACGCTTGATCCATGAGCTGCATCCCATATTCCTTGCCCATTTGCAGCTGGCTGGGAATCTGGTGCGTTTGGTCTGTCATGATGAGCTTGCCGATGGCCTTGGTGAGGACCATGACTTCGCACACCGCCCGGCGCGCGCGCTGATCCGGGGTTTTGAGCAAAATCTGCGTAATGACGGCGATGAGGCTATTGGACAAAAAGCTCTTGGTCTGCTCGCGCTCATCCGTGGGCAAGGCGTCGATGATGCGATCGATGGTTTTGGTCGCGCTGGTGGTGTGCAGCGTGCCGAGCACCAGGTGCCCGGTTTCAGCGGCCGTCATCGCCATGGCAATGGTTTCGGCATCGCGCAACTCGCCGACCAAAATCACGTCCGGATCTTCGCGCATGGCCGCGCGGACGCCTTCGGCAAACGAGGGCAGGTGCGTGCCCAATTCGCGCTGTATGACCTGGCTGACCTTGCTGCGATGGACGAATTCGATCGGGTCCTCGAGGCTGATGATGTTGAGCGAGCGGGTCGAGTTCAGGTAGTCGATCATGGCGGCCAACGTGGTGGTCTTGCCCGTGCCGGTGGAGCCGGTCACCAGAATCATGCCCTGGTGGTAATCGCACAGCTTCTTCGCGATCGGCGGCAAGCCGAGCTGGTCCATGCTGGGCATGGTCGTGGGGATTGATCGAAACGCCGCACCGATCCCGGTCTCTTTGCGATACACATTGACGCGAAAGCGGCCGCCTTCCGTTGAGACGTAGGAGAAATCCAAGTCATTGCCCGCGCGCAGCACTTTGAGCTGCGATTGGGTCAGTACTTCCGTGATATAGGCTTCGAGTTCCGCGTCGCCCAAATTGCGGAACTTGATCGGCATCAAGTCCCCATGCATGCGCAGCATGGGCGGAATGCCGACCGCAAGATGCAGATCCGAGCAGCCCTGGGCCACGCCCAACTTGAGGAACGCGTCGATTCTTGCCATAACGCGTAAGGCTACCCGTAAGCAATTGGTTTTTCGAGTCTTTTGCGCTTCATTGACCCATAAACGTGAGGTACGTCAAGAAGCCCAACGCTCGCGGTCACCATTCCCTGGTGGTGCTAAAGGAATTTCTCGAGGGACAGGCGGAGTTCATCCATGCTCTGCGCCCGCTTGGCCTTGTCCAGCGACATGCATTTCATGACCAGGTTGTTCAATTCCAAAGGCAAAGCCTTGTTTATTTCGATCGGTTGCCGCGCCTTGCCTTGGACATGCTGGTACATGACGGACATGTGATCGCCGCGGGAGTAGGGCGGGACGCCGGCAAACATCTCGTACATGATGACGCCCAAGCTGTAGATGTCCGCCCGCTCGTCGACCTTCTTGCCCAAGATCTGTTCCGGCGCCATGTATTTCGGTGAGCCGATGACATAGCCGGTTTTGGTCAATTGCGTATCGCCCTGGGTCTGCGCAGCGGCCACGCCGAAGTCGACTATCTTGAGCAGCAGGTCGTTGTCGATCAATACGTTGGCCGGTTTCAAGTCGCGGTGCACGATGCCGGCTTGATGGGCAACCGCCATGCCGGTCGCGATATCGATGCCGAACTTGACGGCGCGTTTCAGATCCACAGGCTTCTCGTTGATGATCTCCCCGCCCAAGGTATGAGACGGGAAATACTCCATGGAGATCGCGTAGTTGCCCTGGATATACAAGAAATCGTAGATACGGATGACGTTTTTGTGGGTGATTTTGCGGCTGTAGCGCAGCTCATGCACGAAGCGCTTCATCATCTCTTCGTCGGAGGAGACATTCGGGTTCAAGAATTTGAGGATCAAGCGCTCCTCGACAACGGTGTCTTCCATGAGCAGTACCGTGCCGAATGCGCCCTTGCCGATCTTTTCGATGAACTTGTAGCGACCCTCGATGACATCTCCCGGCTTCAACGTCGCAATATCCAGCCTCGAGACCGCTGCGGTTTCCTCGCTCTGCTTGACG
>Ga0193729_1000256_pt1 | contig 27008 bp, 17 predicted proteins | sample U1c2metaG_FD_143036 | JGI IMG/M metagenome (GOLD analysis project Ga0193729, IMG submission 143036) | Soil microbial communities from a riparian zone of the East river system, Colorado, United States - U1c2 | ecosystem: Environmental > Terrestrial > Soil > Riparian zone | place: USA: East River...
TATAATTATAAACCCACGAAGGGGAGAAGTATCCATAACTATAACCAACTTTCTTTATTTAGCTTCTACTTTTAAATTAAGTTTATTTTAATAAATTATTCTTAATAATTGGATATTGGAGAAAGATAGATTCGAACTATCATTGCTTTAGTGCAAGTAAAGATGATTACCATTATCATATTCCCCCTTTTTAATTATTATATATTACCTTACCTATTTCTCTTTTAAATTTAATGAATTATTCTTTCCGCTACCCTCTCTCAGTTCAATTGAATTAAACATAAATTTAAATAAAATATAATAATTTAAACAATAAATTAAAAACTAATTGTTACAAATCTAATAATAAAATATTTACATAAAATCTATTTAATAAAAGATTAAAAAAGTTATTAAACTAATTTATATAGTTATTGGTTGACTAATTAATGGTTTTATTAGTTATTGGTTGACTAATAAATGGTTAATTAAATTTAATTAAAAAAATCTTTGTTTAAATCACTAATTTTTATTTTTGTTTAAAGATAGAAAATTTAAAGATATTAGAATAAGTAAAGTAATAATTTAGAAGTAATAATTTAACCAGAAAGGCTCCGACCCGTCTACTTTACGATAAGAAATGGGGAGGGCTGTACAATAAAAAAATAATAAATATTTATAACTAAGCACCTCCTTTACTACAAAAAAAACAACAAATTAGTAGGGTTAGGGAGGATATTAATTTTAACTTTTACTTTTTTGTTTACACTATCAGGGAAACAGGATGCGAATAAAGAGGATCGAACTCTTAAGGAATTACTTCCACTCCCTCTTAAGAGGAGATTGTTTACCAAATTTCAACATATTCGCTACTTTATTTTTTTTAACTATTATTATTAATAGCTGTATTACAATTTTTCCTACTTTTATATCTAAACTCAATTTCAAATATTATTGCTTGAATTAAAAGTTTTTTAATTGGTTCACGGCTACGGCTAAATTAAGTATTTAATTAATAAAATTTTTGAATATAATTAAGAAATAAAGATAAAAGATTTTCACTTTAATTTTAATATTAGCTTTTAACCTGTATATCTTATAATTACCCGGAAATTTAGGCATAGTCTAATTTAATTTCTTTATATAAGCCTCCCCTCCTTTACAGCTCCCTTTGGGGAAATAAAAATTTAAAGCGTTACATCCATTTAGATTTGCAACTTTATTATTAATTACAGAATACTTAAATAGAAATACTTTAATACTCTGATCATTTATTAATTATTACTTTCTACTTATTTTTTATTATAAAATATTAGTTTAGTTTAAAGTTTAAAGTTTTTTAATCTGCGGCAGCCGCAGCCCTCTCCAAATCCCATTTCTTTACAAGCCCCAAAGGGGAGGGAGTAAAAAGATTTGGCTCCGCTCCAAATTTTAGAAAACAAACAAGCCCGCCCCAAAGCTTTAGTGATCGGACCCTAATTTCAATAAAGAAGTAAATTAAACAAAAAGTTTAAATAGATTTATTATAAATTAAAACTGAATCTTTGAAATGAATTATAGGTATCAAGAGGATTTGAACCTCTGATTTTATAAAAAAAAGTATTAACAGTACTCCGCATTAACCACTCTGCCATGATACCTCTTTATAAATTAATAATTAAAGCTCCTCCTTTACGGTAGGGAAAGCTTCGCAGGAATAAATTTTATAATTAATATTGCAAAGTTTTTTAACATTATTATTATTATGGTAGGCGCGACTCGAACACGCTATCTCTCCCACCCAAAGGGAGCAACGCACCATTTTGTATTCTACCATTTAATTTAAGTCTTCTTTTAGTAAATACACCCCTTGCTTTAGCTAGTGAAGAAAAAAGCACATAAAAATAAATAAAAATTTAAAAACTAAATAGCCTTAATAATTTGAACAGTTAACAATTATAAATTCTAATATTAATTGGTAGATCAGTTAAGTAAATATAAAAAAAAATAAGCCGAGCCTGCTAATTGCAAGCGAAAAGAGAGGAAATAAAAAAAAAGTTTTAAAGGACATATAAATTTATCATCTACCAAAAATTAAAGTTTAAATATATTTATTGAAATACCCTCCCTCTGCCAATTGCAAGTATAATTTAGTATTAGTATTAATATTAGTTGTAGTTGTAGTTGTAGTTGTAGTTTTTTAGTATTTTCTTTTAGTTAGTTAAATAATTATTATTCACTATTTAGTTTTAAAATTTTTAGTTTGAAGTATCTTTAGTTAGTTAACTAATTATAATTAACTTAATTTACAGTTAGTTTTAGATTTAAATTTTACTAGATTTTGTACTTACACGGCGGAGCAAATTCAATAAAAAATAGCAATCCTCCCTTGCCTTCTCCCCTTCGGGGGGGATTTGAAGCGCAATAAAATTTACTTCACTTTACTCCTTTACGGATAATAGTATAATTATTTACGTAGGCCTTAGCCAATTTCCGTTACCTATTAATGGAAAAAGAATAAAACGGACAGAATATATACTTTTTAATAGTTAGATAAAATCTAAATCTAAGTTAGACTAAAAATTATAATTAAATAATAGGATAAGGTAGGTATAGTAAATCCATATTTTAAGCCCCGACCCCCTTCTGGTTCTATTTTTGTTTAGCTAGGGGAGGGGACAAATTTTTTTATTACGTCAATATTTAACATCAAGTCACACAAATTAAATTAGTAGAGCTAAAACTTTACATTTGCTCCCTATCTAAGAAATAATCTATTTCTCAATTTACGGTATTTTTGGTTTATAAGACCTAGTTTTTCTTTTGATATTTCTGAAGTGTAGAAAGGGGATTACTTACTCATTCGTAAACGAAATTTTTAGTTGTCCACCTCAAAAAAAGTTAAATAAAAAAAATATAAACCTACCGTGATAGTATCTAGAGGTTAGATTCACGCTTGATATACTATCAGCACTTATCTATTATGTTTGTGGCTACCCAACTATGCGAGCTGTAGTCCTTGTCTTCCTCTTACTTGCTAGAACACACTCCTCGCGATGAACTTTTAGCAATATTCGATATGTTATACCAATTATAGTTATCATATAAAACTTAATATTTAACTATGATATCGATTTAGTGTTTAATTAAGTATATAATAATCACTGATAACCTGATCTCACTATTTAACAAATATTTACTTCCCTAATTGAAGTTTTAATATTCTTAATCGATATAACCAACCTATCTCTACATTCCGGTTATAAAAAAACCAAACTACCTAAACCGGTTTATTACCCACAATTGGTACACTAGTGAAACACAGCCTATTGATCCTTTCGTACTAGAAGGTCTACCTCTTTTTACTATTACTTCCTAATGAAGATAGGGACCATACTGACTTACGTCGTATTAAACCCAACTCGCGTAGGCTTTTAATCGGCGAACAGCCGAACCCTTCCAAGGTTTTACTCCCAGAGGATAGCCTGAGTCGACATCGAGGTGTCAAGCATCCAAGACAATGTGTACTCTCTCCGGATATTAACCTGTTCAATTAAATTTTTTCAAGGCCATTTAAACCTTTACTTCCACTTTATACAAAGTGGTTTAGACTATGTCTTCATTTCTTAAAAATTGAAACTAAAAAAAAGTAAATTTATAACAATAACTTTTAAACACTAATAAAAAAAAAGTTATTTGAGATTAGTCTTTTTTATTCCTTTTTTTAAATTATACTGATTAAATTTTCCTTTTTTGTAAATTTAATTAAATTTTTAGATAAAAAAAAAGTAATTCAATTATATTACATAATAATGACAAAAATATTGTGTTTCTCACTCTGCTTTAGCTTACCTTACTCATTCTCCATGAATAGAAAAGGTCGCGCAGTGGGTTAAAAAGGGAAAATATAAAAATATTTTATTTTTTTTTTATTAATGATTGTAAACTAAGTTAATTATTAACTAAAGAAATAACTAAATAAATAAGTTATAAACCTTTAATAGTTGACTATTTTAATTCTTAGGTAATTTATATCTCATTTCCGCTAAAATATAAGGATCAATTAATGATTTAAATAAAATATAGCTAACTTATTTTATAACAATCACTTTTTTACCTTTATTAGAACGAACTTCACAATTTAAATTAAATTTTTTTATTAATTTTTTAGACATATTTTCTACTTCTATATCTGTAAAACTTTGAGTATTAAGAACAATACTTTTGTTTTTAGAATTAATATTGTAATCTAATTTACCACCATCGTCCATAAATCAATAAGCTAATCCTCTAGATGTTAAGTGATTCTTAATTAAAAATTGAGGTACAGTTTTTTTTTTATTAGTTATAAATAATTCAGCTAATATATTAAACGCACTATGACTAATTGTCTGAAATCCTCAAGTTATAACTTCGTTACCTTTTGGACTTTTTCTAACTTTTTTGTGAGGAAGAGATAATACTCACTCATCAAAAAGTTTAAAAACATGATCAATGTAGGGTTTTTGTCGATCACTTCATTCAAATTTTAATCTATATGTTTTTCCGTTATTATCTGTATTTAAACTAGCATCTCCTAATACTAACCCAATTGCAGATTCTAATTGTATTTGACTTAAAGAAGTTAAACTTTTTTTATATTCTCTAAGTTTTTTACTATTAGGACCTATACCAATGAATGTTTTTTTATCTATTTTTGACATGAATTATTTATTTTAGTGAATTACCATAGGGAACTTGTAATGAATGTTATTTTTTAAAGTGTCTCAATTAGCAATTTTTAAAAATGATGGGCGCTCGTGGAAAGATTATTGTATTTTTGTATACTCACTTTCTAGTCGTTGAACGTTCTTATTTCATTTTTATATTTAATACTGTAAATTATTTTATGATTTAAGTTTCGCTGCAAATCAACTTTATTTATCTTAATAAAATTAAGGACTTATCACGCCATTGCCTAGATATTATAAGTATTTTTGCAATTCACCCAATTTATTACTTTATTTTCACAAATAAAGAGGACTTTTAGTTAAAATCATCCCTAGCGTCATTTAAAAATATATAGTGTTTTATTATATATTTAAGGACTATGTCATCACTTTTTAATTGTGCATTACGTTTAGTCTCTGAAGTTTATTTAACTTAAACTTGCAAGTCAGCTTATTGTTTCATATTAAACATTATTTCTTGTTTATATTATAAATAAAATCATTGTTCTTATTCCTCTCTTATTTAATTTATCTGCACTTTTAAATTTAGTAAGGGGGAGGACAGAATTTTAATTTTTTAGTACAAACATCTACAGAAGTTTAATTATTAAAGCCTTCTTGCATAAAGTAATGTGCGTAATTTATTCTTATTTATAGAACAAATTTAAGGTCACGCATAGACATTTTGTCAGGAATTGAATAAGTTTTATTTTTATCTATTAAGTAATTTTAAACCAAAACTAATTTTAGAATATGAATTTTTAGCTAATGCTCTGTAGACTTTTAATAAATTTACAGAGTTTATAATTAAATTTTTTATTTAATTAATAGGTTCAAAACTAAAAAAAAATTTTTCATCTAAAATTTCTGAATCTTTTAAATTAGCATTTTTTACAATTCTTTTGTAAGAAATTTTTGTACTTAATACACCTTCTGCAATAGAATTAAATACTTTAAATAAAGAGCCATCGGGATTATAAGCATATAATTTTATATTATTTTTATTAACAGTTGAGATATTATATTTAGTATTCAAATTTTTTAATTTTAAATTACTTAATATAATATTTTCTTTAAGAAGTATTGGTGGTCTAGATTTAGCATATTTGCTTATTATTTTTCTAGGAATTCCTGTATCATCATGTGCTTCTTGAATACTTCTATAGGATTTTAAATAAATACCCTCAGAATTATAACTGTGAATAGTTTTGCTCATACCATGATTTTCAATCATTAAATCAATAGATTCTTGGCTCTTTTTCTTACCTAATCAGTGGCTAGGTTGTCCTTTTTTTGCTAAACTCATATTAGATCTTACTTTTTCATCGAAAATTCTACCTAAATTACTACCTGCAGTTGGATTTACATTATAGTGAGGTTTTTTTTCATCCATAAAATATTGTTGACTAGAGATTATTCGAGTTCTTTTTTCTATTGTACCCAAATATCCATCTAAATTTATAAATTCTAAAATAACCAAGCTAAAATTTTCCGGACCGTATTTTAATAAAGCTTTACATATCATGCTTTTACTTTTTAACAATTGTTTTTTATTATTTTTCTCACTACAATGTTGACCTAATCGGCCATATAAATTAACAGAACTACCTATATAAGATTTACCATTTTCCATATTAATTAATTGATAAATACCAGCTTTATTTTTTAACTCTTTTTTTAACAATTCTCTTGCTAATTTTAAATTTTTATATTCTTTATTGATCATTTTTATTTTATGTATATATAATAAATTGACTAATATTATGCATAATTAATACCATTTTATTTTTTTTAACCAATTATCATTTGCTTTTTTAAATATTATTATTGCTAATTTATTAATTAAATCTATATTTATATTTACATTATTTAAGATTATAATAAGTAAAAAAAGTGACTTTCCCTTAGGGGAGAAAAAAACAAGACCCCTCCCTGCAAATTTAAATTGGGAGCCATATCCTGCTTTAAATTGAAAATTTGTAAAAATTGGAAATTGTGGGGAAACGTGTCGAAAGAGATTTTTAGTTAAATTTACTGAAGGAGAGAGTAGGATTAAAAAGTGATATTGATTAAAAAAAGTTTTATAAAACATTTGTATTTAAAAATTAAACAGTTAAAAGGTAAAATTTTAAGTATTTGAGGTGCTAATTTGGAGAAAAATAGCAAAATTAAAAGACAATATTTAAATCTGAAGCTAAGATTAGAAAACTCAAAAATAGATTTTTTAACTGTAAGCTAATGTATTTAGAGTAAAAGATAAATTTGCTACGCACTCACCTTCTTTACAGCGAGAATTGGGAGGCGGGGAAGATAAAGTATTTAAAAATAGAGATTTCTGCAAGCGCAAGCTTTTTTTTATTGATTTATTGAAAGAGTCCTTACTCTAAATTCTCTGCATTTATTTTTTTTACATCAGGAATTTGTTAAATTTTATTAGAATTAATTAATTTAAAATAAAAATTTACATATTCGTTTTTCCATTAAAATGACTGTCCCAACTTTTATCGATTTATCGCTATCTATTCCATCCAAAAATAGCGGTTCACTATGCCCTACTTACGTATCTGAACGACTTCTAAGTCTCTCAGTTAAGCATGCTTGCCCCATTACGGCCTACATAACCTTAAAACTGGTTAATTGATTTCCTTTCATTTTCTAGCATACCTTCTTTCTGAATTATATTAAATATTTTGTTGCAATACTAAATTTCTCTAGTCTTAATTATATTTTGTATGTTCACAATCCTTAAAATAATTTAAGGTAGAAATCTTTAAGATGTTTCATTTGTCTCTAAATTTTAGTAAAGATATTTTATTATTAGAAAAGCAACTCTCTAAATCATAAAAATGAGATACATAAAAAAGCTGTGAAAGTATTTTATATATTTGGATGTACTTTGCTACTCTATTAAAGACGACCGCCCCAGTCAAACTGCCAATTAGTCAACTGTCCCTTTTTTCATTTAAATATATAAGGTAAACATCGACCCAACGAAAGCTTTAAGGTATTCCACTGTTTGTCAATCGACTTCCCTATTCACTATTAGCTAAAGTTGTTCTAGATCAACGTGATGACTAACTACAGTAGAAGTTGCTAGGGTCTTCCCGTCCCCCATCAGGCAACCCGCATCTGCACGGGTAATTCAATTTCACTGAGCAAGTTGTAGAGACAGTGAAGCCATCGTTAAATTATTGATTCCGGACCACATTTAATGGCCAATTGATTTTGCTACCTTTGGATCCTCATAGTTAAGCAAAAAAAATCAGATTTAAAAAAATTTAGGTTGAAACTGGAGGCCTTTGCTGCATTTACTCTCCTGATCCCTAAGGTGGGGGGGGTGTGTAATTGGCTCCGCAGGAATGGGGTTAAAAATAATATAACGAAAGTTTGCGAACGCGGGCCACTGAGAGAAAATATAAACAAAAGATCCACAAAAATTTAAAGATTATTTTCAAAAGTTATCAATAACTTTCTTTCTATTAAGCATTTATTTAAAGTGTCTAATTCAAAATAAGAGAATAAATGTCCATTTTTGGCATAATTTAACAATGTATCGTTGTTAGCACAAAGTACTGATTTAGCTACACTTAATGAATTACATATAACAGATTGATTATTTGAGATATCTGTAATTATTAATCCTTTTTTTTTTATTTTACCAAATCTAAAAATCTTACCATCTGAACTAACTTGTTTAAATAAGTTAGATAATTTAATTTTGTTGTTTAATTGTTTATTTTTTCTAACTTCAGCTGCTAAATCTCTACTTCTTTGTTTAGTTTCTTCACTATGAGTTTTTCCTTTAAAATTCTGTCTTCCTTTCATTTTTGCTAAAGTTTCTTCTGTGTGTTTGTAACCTAAAATAGAATTGGCTTTAGGATTTATATTATAATCAAAGTCAAACTGATCCAAATATGTTTGTTCTACATTTACAGCTTCTTTAGGCTCACAATACTGAATTATTTCAAATGTAAAGTTTTCATGACCATATTTAAGTAAAGCCATATAAATGGGTGTTTTTTTAGTTAAAAGACTTCCCTTATCAAAATAAAAATGTAGTCTTTTTTTACCATTTGCAGTAGATCCTAAATACGTTTTTCCATTCATTTTATTAGTTCATCTGTATACAAAAGATTTATCACCATTTTCTTTAATAATGAGTATTCTTTGCTCTAAAGCATTATTATAAAACTTTGCTGGAGTTTGATTTAATTTAGGTAGACCTCTTGATAAATTTCTTTTTAAAACTAAGCTACTGAAAATAGAGACCGATTGTTTACCTAGTTTTTTGAATTGGTTTGTTAAAAATGTTTTAGTTGCTTTTTAATTATATGTATATTTTGGTTGTTTTTTAAGATTTAGTAAGTTATTTCTTTTTTCATTATTTTAACCAGGCGCGGGGGGCAAGCCCTTCCTAGTGACGTGGGACTTAATTAATTTGCCGAGCCAAACCAATAACTCTCTAATTAATCAAATAGTAACTGAAAGGAATACTAATCTTAAATTTGAATACCGTTCCTTTCTCGATATTTTTAATTCTTTTAATTTTTTTAAATTCTGACAGTTAGACTATATCTTTTTACAATTACGTGTAGTCTTTGAGGTATAATTGTATTCTTTTTAATTTTGCTGTTGCAGTGTGGATCGTAGCTTATAAAATAAATTAGTGACCTGCTTATTTTCTCTTGACTCATAAAGTCAGTTAAACTTGTTACTTTTTTAAATAATAATAATCATAATAATAATAATAAAAATTAAATAGTAAAGATCATTAGAGATTTTTCAAGCATATAGTAATTAGTGTATTATTCTATTATAATTTATAAGTAAATTAAATAAACAAATAATTAACACACGGCCTTAAGACCGCTATTAACCAGACGTTTAATCGATAATAGTCTCCTATCATCTTTTTTTAGTTGATGGCATTGGGCAAATTTCAATCGCTATACTATCATTTACATGATTGCAGCGATTTGTGGTCGAGATAGGTAGGCCAATTCTAGCTTTCCCCCTCTAAGAACCGTGCGTGCGACTTTCATCGCACACGGCTCAAGCATTATTAACACTATTGAAAAAAATTCAGTTTTCAGAATTGACTTTTTCTAAAAAAAAACTTTTCTCTTTCTTCTTTTTTAAAAAGCTAAACAAAGTAATTTAAAATTTAACCACGTTAGTTGTTTTTCTTAAATTTTTTAATTCTTTTTCAAGTCCTAATTTCATATCTAATTTTTCTTCTAATGTTGGGACTGTATTTAATGAATTTAATCAATTCATTAAATAATGAATTCTATGTAATTTGTTAGGATTAATTCTCTTAGAATTTAATTCTTTACATAATAAAGCCATTTCTATAAAAATATCTCGATGTAATAATTCTGTTCCTAAATGACGTTTCGATAAGACTAAATTCATAAATTTAATAAATTTTTCGAGTTCTAAACTCTTAGTACCTACTAATGGATATTCTAAGAAAAAAGGTAAAATAATTTTATCTATATCTAACATATTTCTTACCATATAAACAGATACACCATCTTTTTTATCATAAATTTTTCCTACTGATTGAAAAAATAACCGAAACGCTTCTAAGAGATTTAAATCACCAGTATTTTGAGTGATAGAAAACTCAAAAGAAGGTTGTAAACCTCACATTAAAGAAATATCTACACCTAAGTAAGCGGAGAAACATCCCTCACCTGAAGTAAATCCAGAAATAAAAGCAGGATTAGTTTTAATATAGTCTAATTGCTCTTGAATTGTTTTTAAATGTTTTATCATAATTTTTGTTTGTATATAAAAATAGCGTCTAACAACTGAGATTTTAACTTATTCTAGTATAAGGTTCAATTTAATATTTTCTTAATTGGAATTTGACTAGAACTAAATGTTGGAAAGCTAGACTCACGAACGCGTTGCTTTAAAACCCTTCACCTTAAAATTCCTAAAGTAAATTTAAACATAAATAAGGAAAACACAAATAATTAAAATTAATTTTCATAATTTTATTTAATTGAAAAAAAAAGACCTTAATTATATATTGAATTTTATTTTTTTTACTTTTTTTACACTATTGGTGAAACATGAAATTTAATAAAAAGTCTAAAAAGATTTTTAGAGTGTAATTAGTGCTTTTTTATGAGCACTAACTAAATTTTTAAAAAAAGAGAGAAAATTTTAATTAGTAATAATAACACCCAAAAGCAAGTTAGCATCCTTTAAGATTAGTAAATTTACTTATCATAATCATTACAATTATGCATTCGCTTTTTGCTTGTCCTATACCCACTAACTGATAATTAACATTACTGTTAATCCTCTTTCTTCAAAATTCATGTAAATTGTACATAATTTTAAGATGAGTAGTTATTGGGCTTACACTGTTCCCTAATAAATACTTTAATAATAACCTTAGGTTTCCACTCTACGCCGGAGATATTTGTTAGATCAGTTATCTTATAAAAAGAAAAATAACTCTATCTCAACTTCTCAAATATTATAAATCAATATAATTTGTTAAAGTTTTTCCTGAAAAAAATACAGTTCGCAAAATTTGCACAGGTGACTGTTTTAACGACGCCTCAACATGAATTCAATTAATTTAACCATAGTTATATAGTCTAGCATAATTATTTTACTGTAAATATAAAATATTATTACATTGTCCTAATAGCTTAAAACATATTCGTTACCAATTACGCTCTTATTAGTAGACTTATGAGGATCTAAACTCATAGTGGATTCACACCACATTATTTATTAGAGCTTTTCAGCTCGCACTTTTTAGTAAACAGTCGGGGCTTCCGATTTTATGATACCTATCAGTTTCTATAAATTCGAGAAAATTTAAATTTATATCTGATAGATTCCTCTTGTCGTCTAACTTATGAGGAGTTTTTGCCGAGTTCCTTAACAACTTTTAGCTCTACGCCTTAGTATTCTCTACCAACGAACCTGTGTCGGCTTTGGGTACGGTAGAAATGATATTTTAAAGAATACAAAATATAAAACAAGTTCCCTTCTCTAAATCGTAAAGAAAAAGGTGGAAGAGTATTCACGTGATTATTTTAAATTTTTATTGAGGATGATAATTTTAAGTGATCCTATCCTTTACAAAATGAAGTGCAATAAACAAAATTTCTCTATTTAAGGGCTTAAATTATATCACTTTTGATATATTATTAACTATTATCTATACTAATAAAAATGATACAATTGAACTTATTAAAAATAAATTAATAGTAAAAAATAAGCTTAATATAGTTTAATTTTACATTAAAAATTATAAAACCTCATATACGATTTCTCGAACTCTAATATCCTATTTAAACATTTAATTATTTTTTTTAACTGCTTATTATATTAAGTTAAATTATTTATAACCATATACTCTAAAGTCTTATTATACCTGCATATATTTAAATTTTCTAATGTCTCATAGCTTTCACTACAAAATTACTTTAGATTTTTAAATTTATAAGATAAGAATTCAATTATGTTAAACCACAATTAAACAGGTCATTAGTTTATATTAAATAATAAAAAATACATTTAAATTTTAAATAAGAGATATCATTTTGTCATTATTTTCAAGTTCCATCTATTATACTATTTGATTAAAACAATATAATTTTTCAACATTGGATTTTCTGACCTTAACTCATCAGCCAAAACAGTGGTCTTGGTCCTTAGAGGCCGCTATTTTATAAGGAGGTCTAACCTTTCGCTTATAACCCTTTCGTATTCGGCGAGAATGATTACATACATTCTTTTCGTTACTCATGTCAGCATTATCTCTTCAGTTAACTATAAACAATGTAACACTGTTTAATTTTAGTATTGACTGAATGTTCTACTACCTTAATTAAGAATAAAAAAAACAACCCCTTTTTTTACAGAGGGAAAAGTAGATCATCTACATAAATAGTTTATGTAATTCCCCTTCCCCTACGGGGGTCGGGGGGAAGTTAATGTTTACAAAAATAAAAACTTTATGTAAATCTTGATTAATATTTTTAATGTTAGTGTAAATGTAAATGTAAATCTTTATCTTAATTTTTATATTTTTGTTTGTTTGTTTGATCTTTGTTTTTTAAAACAAATTTTTTTATTCGAAATCAGCACTATATCGGTTGATTATTTAAGACCCGTTAAATTTTCAGTGCTACAATCCGAAAGGCTGATGCGTTGTTACACGATCTCTCAACGTAGCGACTCGTTTTGTTTATTAATTGGTTAATTCACCAATTTTCAATAGTTATCACTATTGTCCAGACTATGTCATCATTAAATGAAATAAAAAAAAAATTAATTTAATGTAGGGTATTCGTGAGAAGATTTTATATCATTTTTATATTTATTTAATAAAATTTTTAAATGAATTCACTTCTTAGTCGTTGAACGTTATTTCTATTAAATTTGAATAAAAATCTTCGCTGCAAATTGTCTTAATTTAAGCTGTTATTTAATCTTTTTTTACACGAAAAATTAAGAGATCTTTGCAATTTACCCTATTTTAGCTTATTTAATTTATTATAATTAAGTAAGGGGCTATTTAATTAACCCTTTCTATGTTGAAAAATCTTAAAATGAACAAAATATAAAACTAAAATTTAATGTTTAAACATTAAACTCTCCCCTCCCCTCCTCCCGCAAACCCTTATCCTTTACCCCAAAGGAAACGGGGGTCGTGGCTTAAAATTTTATTTACTTTTTTAAATAATTATCCTCTTACTAAACAAAAACTTGTTTGTTAAAATTTTAGTTAAAAAGAAGTAGACTAAAAATTTAGTTGGAATAATTAAGGGGGGTTAAATTATTATTTGTTTATAGCTATAAATTCAAAAGCTATAAATATTTTTCTTGAATTACTTAGTATAATTACTAGTTTATTTTACTGAATGGATTTTTTTTAATAATTCTATATATTCTACTTTATTTATTTTTCGCCGTTTTCCGGATTTATTTGCATTATAAGCTAATTCTACTATTTCTATTTTTAATTCTAATGTTAAAGGTTTTTGAGTGCTAAGTATCAAACTGACTTCTCTAAATATATTATAATGATCAGCTCGTTCAGAAAATAATGGATTCTGATCCATAAATGGTATTATATTATTTATTATTTGATTTAAACCATGCACATAATAAGAAGAATAAGTTGATTTTTTATTTTGAATTGAACCTACATTATTGAATAATTTTTTAATTTCTTCTAATAAAGGAATAGTTTCTGTATCCATAGTTATACTAAAACCTGTTTTAATGTCACCTTTTTCAGAAAATGTAACTCAAAATGAACCATCACCGTCAATTATACCGGCAATATTATCATTGGTAATAGGAGTATTGATATTTTTAATATCATTTTTGATTAAAGGTAAATTTGCACCGTTTAGTATACCCAAAATTAAATAAATTTCATTTATTCGTTCAGGTGTTCTATTAGTTACTTTATTCATAGAAAGAGCCATTTTTATTATCTCTTTTTTACCTTAAATTTCTTTATGAATATTTTTATTTAAATTTTCTAAAATTAATTGAAATAAATTAAAAGCATGTAACTTAGCACAGAAAAGAGGAAAAGAGTTAAAATGAGGAATTATTATATTCAATAAATCTGTTTTTTTAGTTACTTGATAAGTAGCTGTATGTCTTAAACTATCTATTGTTAATTTTCCACAACCAAAATAAGAAATAATAGAATCTAAAACATGTTTAGAGTTTAGATCAACAGTAATCTGAAAAACAGGTCTAAAATTTATTAGACGTTTATCAATAATAGAAATACCACAGCTAAAAGATCCATCACTTTGAGTTAAACCAGTAATATAACCAGGAGTTAATATAAACATTTTTGTTATTTGGTTCTTTAAAATTGTAATTTTTGTAGTATTTAATTTTAGTATATTTTGTTGATTTTTTTTTTATTTACAGAATATAAGTTATAATTATTTTAACTAGAGTCAGGGGACTAGCCTTTCTAGTGACGTGGGATTTATCCAGATCGAACCAACAATCTTCTAATTATATACAAAATAAACAAGAATGTAAATAAATTTTAGATGAAAATAATATAGAATAATAATAATACTTCTTTAATTAAAATATTCTATTTTTTGTATCAATTATTTTCATAATTGAAAGACTATGTCATAGCTCTTTTTATTATTATATTAATAATTAAATATAATTTAAGAAAAAGAGGTTTAGCGTATTAGTCGTTGAAAATATTTTAAAATATCTTGCAAATTACCCATTTACATTTGTTAAATTTTTACTGTTTATATTACAGTTATAACAATTTTAGGGACTTTTTGCATTAACCTAAATTTTTTTAATATAGTGGCCCGGTAGTTTAAATTTGTTAGGTTCAGGCTCACGTTACAGCTGTATTCATTTTGCTACATCCTTAATTTCACTTAATAACCATTGGGGACCTAGATAAGTGCTCTCGGCTGTTTCCGTCTTGACTACCCAACTTAGCATGAGTAGTCTGAATGTCTATTATTAATTTTATGTAATTCCGAGATTCGTTTCCATTGGTAAGGTTTTCAAGGCCCCCGCAACCTAAACGCCTATTAAGTTTTAATGAATAAAAATTATTCAATAATTAATACTTGTTGGGAATTACCGTGCTGTACCTTCATAAATCTAAAATAGACTTCATACTTAAATATGTTTCGTAGAAAACTAGCTAGCACGAGGTTAGATTGGCATTTCACCACTTTCCTAAGCTCTTCGGAGAATAATGCAACATTCACCCGTTCGATCTATTATCATCTGGCCTAGGAAAGATCACGCTCGCTTCGAGTCTAATGGAAGTAACTAATCCAATATTATCATTATAATACAGTCGCTTTCGCTAGGGCTTAAAACCTTGCTACTACCATTAACTTGCTGACCCATTATGCAAAAGGTACGTTGTAATTTTTATCTGCGCGTGTTCAAAAATTTCCAACTGCTTATAGAGTTACTAATTCATGACTATTTCACTTGCTCATACTTAAGCTTTCTAGTTTCAAACTTTTCCTTCACAGTACTTTTCACTATCGCTAAATTTATTATACTTAGCCTTAGAGGATGGTTCCCCTATATTCCAACAAGTTAACACTCGTTGTACTTATTATAGCTTATCTTAACGTGAATAAGATAACTAAAGATTTTTTATTCTTGTTCGTTTACAACCCCTCCCCAAATAGAAGGGAAGGAGAATAATATAAAAACTTTTATTATTGTAAACTGATTATTTATTACTCTACGGGAATGAAGTCCACCCTCTCAGCACCCTTTTCAAGGCTTTGACGTCTAATTTTGGTTAAACGTTGACTTCCTCTACACGATTTGCACTTGCGAGTATTCTACACTTAACAGAGGTTGTTGCATTAGAAGTCCTTCAAGTTAATAAATAATTTTTAGGCTAATCCGATTTCACTCACCATTACTTTCGGAGTCTCGGTTGATTTCCTTTTCCTTTCCCTAATGAAATGTTTTACTTAAGGAAGTTCTAATATTAAAGGTTTCCCTTAGGATCGCCATACTGTAAATTATCCTGTTATTAGTGTAACTATAAGTTAAATAATAATAGAACGTATGACCTTTGGCTTGTGTAAACCTCCTTTTGAATAAATTTGCTTTTGTAATCCTTAATAACCCCTTTGAATACTATACTACTATATTTTATTTTACAAAACATTTAATAATTTTGAAATTATTTATTTTGTTTTTGTTTTTATTTTTATAATTTTGATGTTAAAACAATATTGTCATCGATACTTTTATATATTTAAAATTTATGATTTCTCTAAGTATTAATTATGATTTATATTATTTTTTAATAAATAGTAATTAATTTCTCTAAGTATTAATATTGCTCCGATTAAAGTGTTTATATCTAAAGCTAAATTGGATACTAGCCCAAAGGGAGAATTCACATTACACAACAATTACTTGAAAACAGATTTCCCTCCCGAAGGAAAAAACAACAATTGCAGATTTTTTAAAAGAAATTCAGCCTGTATTATTATATTTATTGAGTATAGACTACTTTAACGTTGCTCCACAATCAATTTCTGTTAAGGTGTAAGATGTAAGTAAAGCAACTAGATTAAAAAATATTGATGCTGTAAAATTACAGCAACCCCCGAAGGGAGATACAGACTACTAAAAATACTCGATAACGTAATAAATAAACCAATAACATTCATTAGATCCTTTTAATACTTTATCCCCCATTTTTGGAAAAAAAAGAAAATATATAGTTATTTTACTCCTCTAACAAATATAAAATAGGAATATATTTCTAATTTTAAAAATAATTGCCGTGTATATTCTAGTGAACAGTTACCAGTATTAATTACATTAGCTTATCATGATGTTAATTCTGATTTAATAAGTAAATATTGTTTAATTAATATTAATGAAGTGAATAATTTAGGGTATGAGTATGCAGCTAACAAGTTATGGAATACATTTTTTACTTACTTAAAAGAAAATATAAATTATAAATCGGTTACTTTCACTCCAAATTTGGGAGCTTTTTATGATTATTTTATCTATCTTCACATATTTATAAAATGATTTATGTGAAGCTTTTAATATTAAAGGCAAGGTAAATTGTGCGAACATAAAGCGGAATGGAGTTCATTTGATGTGTTTAATAATAAAGAAGCTTTAAATAAGTTTATTCATTATTAAATTCAAGATTCTATTGCATTACTGGATGCATTAACTACAGCTTAAAAAATTTACTTAACAAATTATAAGGTGGATATTTGTAGTATATGAAGTACTGCTACTTTGTCATTAAAATTTATTTAGACAAACTTCTTCCCGAAGGGGAAAGTTACTATTCTTTCACTAGATAACTATTTAGATAACTACATTAAATCAGGATACTTTCCCCGCCACAAAGTGGAAAGGGGGGGGGGCTTGAAGCTACGGATCATCATAAACAATACGGAGAGAAGCTATATCACTATGATGTAAACTCACTGTATCCTTATGTTATGTTAAAGGATAGGCCACTAAATTATATTAAATACCATCCCTCAATTGATAATTTAGATAAATTTCTCCCCGCCACATAGTGGAAAGGGGCTTGGTTTTGTTTAGCTAAAATTGAATGTCCACTTAATATAAATATTCCAAAATTCCCTTTTAAAAATAACAATAGTAGAATAATCTTTCCACATGGTATTTGAAAAGGGGTATACTTTTCTGAACAATTAAAAGCTGCACAAGAATATGGATATAAAATTTCACCTATTAATGGTCATGAGTTTTCAAGAGCTAAGTTGTTTAATGACTACATTCACCATTTTATGATATTAAGAAAAATGCTTCTGGTGGGTTAAGATTTAAAGCTAAAATGCAGCTTAATCAGTTATATGGCTATTTCGGACGTAGCAGAGATTTTATTGTAAAATAAGCTCTTTGGGAGTAAATAGAAAAGAACTGAATAACATTCTACTAACTAGAGTAGTAAGTAATATTATTGAAATTAATAGCGATTGCGTTTTTAGTTTAAATGCAAAGCAACTTGAATCATCAAATTATCAAACAACTTTATGATAAATTAGATCTTACTGGATTAACTAATATCAATAAGATAATTAAATCCAATGTTGCAATTTCTTCGTAGAGCTGCTGTAACCGGATACGCACAAGTAGAAACGATGAAAAACTTTTTCTAATCTAATCAATTAAAATAAGTGAAAGAAATATAACTATCAAAAATATTAGTCATAAATCAATGAAAAATAAAAATAAAAATAAAATAAAAATAAAAATAACAATAAAAATTTATTCACCTCCCTTCATTTTACAAAGTAATCACAAATTTAATAATGAAAACATGATTAATAAACTAATTAATCAAGGCAAGGGGCGAGCCGAAATTGGCCGGAATTGTAAATCAATAATTAAATATTTCTACAATAACCTATCAAATTACTCCCCTCCTCAAAATAAACACTAATTGACTAATAAATTTTACCTCATACTTCTATGATTTTTTTCATAATAGGAAAACAGAATAACCAATTTTAAAATCTATAAAAAAGATACCATTCATTTATCAGGAAGCATTATGTTCTACCTTTACCTATTATTTGTAGGTACTAAATGCTGCTGCGTAGCTTTTATTAAATAATAAATAGCACTTTATGCCATATCATACTTAAAAAAAAAATACTTTATTAAAAATTAAAGGTTTAAGAAAAATATACATATTTAAAAAATTTAAACAAGAATTAAAAAAAGGGTAAAATCAGAGATTTGAACTCTGAACAACGTAGCCACAACACGCTATTTTGCCTATTAAACTAATCTTACCTCTTTTAATATTTAAATTATTGATTTAAGTTAAAATATGAAATAATTCTGCTCTTTCCTTCTATACTGGATCCTACTATTAGTCCCATTCCCAATCCATTACTTCTTTAAAATAAACTAGTTACCGTTAATTAGCGGCTCCGAAGGGAAATTTTCTCCAAACAGCTTCCTTACCCTACGTAGTAAAGGGGTTGGGCCCTATTTTTATCTTATATTATCTTATCTTAACTTAACTTAACTTAATTCAATGGGTCAAATTCCAATTCAATTTCAATTCAATTAAATGCTGAAAAAACAATCAATCTTGCTAATGCAGAGAATCTGTTTTCTTTATTGAATAAAAAAATCTGTATACTTTGCTCATCCCTGCCTTTTTTAAGAACAAAACTTTTAGTAGTTAACTGTTCCTACTCTACTTTCCTCGATTATAACACTCTGTTCTAGTTTTTTAAACCAAGCCCTTCCTGCGGGCTAAGAAAAAATTATATGCCATAATAAATGAAAAAAATAAATTAATAATAAAAACTAGTGGAGCAGATCAATCAAAATTAACCTACTCTTTTCATTGTTAAAGCAAGTATTAAAAAAAGAATATTCCATTTATTATAAATAATGGATTTTGTATTTTATTAAAAATAAATATTACGAGTAACCAGATTTGAACTGATGATATCTACGTGGAAGGAAGAGGTTATACCAATTTAACTATACTCGTTTATATTATATTATATTATATTATATTAAATAGAATATTTATATTTACTTCTTTTAAATTTATTTGCTAAAATTTTATTAAATTTTTAATTTGAAAAATAGTTTATTTATTATACGCAGAAAAATAAGTAATTTAGATAAATTATTAATAGTAAAAATAAATGGAAATCAAGCCCCCTTAACCTCCTTTACGGCTTCGGAGTTGGGGGAAGGGGGGGGGGTTATAAATTTTGTAATCCGATTTTATGCTTTTAAAGTAAAATTAAGCAAAAAAAAACTTATATAAATTAAAAATTTTAAGTCTTAAACGGAAAATAAAATGTACAAATTTTGTAAATAGGTTGTTTATTTAGCTAAATTAGAAATTAAACTTCTTCCCGGAGGACAGTCAATTTTCTAAAACCAGGATATAAAACAAAAATTGAAGCTGCAATATAGATTATAATTAATCTGATTTCAAACAATAATGATGAATTTATTAAAATAGGAGCGAATACTATAAATACTAAACATAAAGCATTGAAAATTATATAAGTTGAATAAGTACTGATTACTCTAGTATCTGAAATAGAAATACTTAATGCTGTTTTATTTAAAGCTGAAGATAAGCCGTAGGGTCCTACTAATTCAATTACACCTCTATCTAAAATTTTAGAAATTGTGTATCCTAATTTAAGTCCTCTTGCAATAATAAAATTATTATAAATAACATCAAAGAAATATTTACTATTTAAAAATGTATATAATTGACGTCCTAAATAATTATTAGTTAGACCAATAATAAATTCTGGATTAACATGATATAAATATACAGCTAATGTTGCACCTAATAATGATAATAAAGCAGGTAATAATTTTATAAATAAAGGTAAAGAAAATTCTGCTTCAATCATTGAAATATTATTAGGGCTTAGATATAAAGAATTACCAAAGAAATCTGTACCTACTCCTACAAATAAGTCAGAAAATAGGAAACCAAAAAATATACTAAATAATGCTAATATACATAAAGGTATAATTACAATTAAATTTGCTTCACCATGTAGAAGAGTATTTAAATATACTGATTTTTTATTATTAGGTATAGTTAAGAAAACTAAACTTATTAATCTAAAACTATAAAAAGCAGTCATTCCAGCAGTCAAACTTCCTAAAATAAATGCATACGTACCTTTAAAAGTATAAGCACCGTAAGCTAATTCTAAAATTAAATCTTTACTATAGAAACCTGTTAATCAAGGTGTAGCTAATAAAGACAATGAACCAATTAACATTATTGTATAAGTAAATGGTAACATTTTAATTAAACCTCCCATTTTTCTTATATCCTGTTGATCAGCTAAACTATGAATTACAGAACCTGCTGCAAGAAATAATAATGCTTTGAAAAAAGAATGATTCAGTGTATGAAATATTGCAACATTATGTTGACTTAATCCAATTGCTAATACCATATCAAAAAAATACTTTACTTTCGTAAAAATTTGGACTATTTCATCAATAAAATAAAATATATTTTAAAGTTTAACGTATAGTCTCTAGAGTTTAATTTAATATAAACAAAAATTGAAGCTTGTTGTATATTATTAAATTACTTGCTAATTATCCATTTTATTATTTTTAAAGATTATCACTTAATTTTAAGTACTTAAAACTTTAGGAACTTTTTAGCTATTTAGTTAAATTTTACTAAGTCATATGGTATAAATTAATTATTATCATTACAAATTTTACTTGATCTTAATATCATTTTGTAATTTATATTGTCAATGGTACAATTAAAAAGCTTATCATTATCTAAATAATATCGTATGTAATTAGAATATTTTTTATTTAAAGATCTTGCCATCTTGCCATTATACGCATTCCTCAAAGAAAAAAAAAACAACATTAAATATTTTCTTGTTTTAAAATCATAACAATAAACAGGATTTTTATGGGCACCTCCCCCTCCACTTTTTGGCTTCGGGAAAAATATGATTATCTCTTCCCTTCCCCTCCTTTACGCTTGCGCAGGTAACGGGGGTCGGGGCTTGATTGGGATTAGGATTAGGTTGATTGAGATATAACACGTCTTTTAAGAGTATTGCTAATCTTTGATTTTACTAATTCTGGTACTACATAACCAAATCTATAATGATTATTACCTGAAAAAGGCTGTAAGATACTTTTAATATTATATGATGGATTAATATAATTATACCAATACCAATAATTTTCTCTTTCTCCCCTTCTAAAATATACAAATTAAAATTGTTAATACCATACTTAGAAATAGAGCCACAAATTTCCATTTTTTATTTATTATTATTAATATAGGCAGCAGAAAAATACTTATTGATTCTTTGATGCAAATTTACAGATTTTCCGACATAAGATCTGTTAGTAATATTATTAGCCCATAAATATATACCTGTTACTTTGTTATATTTTTTTTTAATAATTTTTCTACTTCTATGATTATGATTAGAGTATTTATCTAAATTTTTAACAGGAGGGGCCGGGGAATGGGGAGAAACAGGTAAAATAGAAGCTTTGGGGAATAAACATAATGTATAATTATTAAAAACTTCATTATAAAAAATAAGAGTAATGATATAAATAAAATATAGTAAATAACCTAGTTGAGATATTGTACTCATAGCAATTATTCTTTTTAAATCGTTTGCTACAAGACCACAACTTGCTCCAAAAAATGCTGTAGTTGCCCCTATTAAAGTAATAACTAATAAACCAGTAGGACTATATTCTAATAAAGGTGAAGATCTTAAAAGTAAATATATTCCAGCAGTTACTAGTGTAGCAGCATGTAGTAAAGCACTAACAGGAGTCGGCTTATTTGTTTCCTAAAATAGAGATTAAATAATAATAAATTTATAAATTTATATCTTAAAATCTAAAGGAAAAAAAAAGGACTTTATCTTTAATTTATCTTCCCCGTCACGAAGTGGAGAAGGGGAAAGAAAAAAATAGTTTAACGTAAAGTCTCTGAAGAAAATAAATTATCTTACTGGTTATTTTTATAACGTTAAATTTAACGTACAGTGCTATGTAGAGATTATAACTTAAAATTAAAATTAATCTTTCAATTTATATATAGAAGTAAAGTAAATTAAGATCTTAATGATTAAGTACTCTTGAAAAGCTAACAAAATTTTTCCAGGATATAGTTAATTGTTTTATGTTTTTAACATAAGGAAGCCCTAACTCTTATTAACCTTATTTTTGTTATATTTTTTTTGATAATTATAAACTTTTTACATAAGATATTACTATAAAATTTCTATATTAAATAGTATTAATATAAAAATTAAATATATATGGTTATCTGATACATTATAAATTTAACCTTAATGAAAACTGTTTTATTATCTAAAGATATAATTTATAAAGCATTGAAGGAATAAAATAAGGTAAAACTAAAGATCTAAGCTTAGCTAAATTTCCCCCCTCTCTGCGAAGCAAATCAGTATTTATTATAAGTATTATTATAAAAAAATAATAAAAATGTTAAAAATTAAAAAAGAAATATAAATTAAAAAGGGTTGTAGTTGTCGTCAAGCTTCCATAGAGCCAGGTAACCAAGACATTAAAGGTATTTGGGCACTTTTTGCAGCTGCTCCAGTGAACAATAGTAAAGCAATGATAGTTATAGCTGTTTCATTTATAAAGGGTGCTAATGAATAAACAGTAGCATAATTTAATGAACCGAATACAGCAAAGAGAGCAAAAAAAGCAACACTTAAACCAAAATCACCTACTCTATTCATTGTTAAAGCAAGTATTGCGGCTTTATTAGCTTGAATTCTTGTAAAATAAAAATTAATTAGAAGATATGAAACAACTCCTATACCCTCCCAACCAATAAACATTACAAAATAATTACCGGCTGATACTAAAAATAACATGAAAAAAGTAAATAAAGATAGATATGAAAAGAATCGTTGGTTATGAGGATCAGAAGATAAATAATCTATAGTATAAATGTGAATTAATGTAGAACAGTATAAAACAGCTAATGAAAGAGATACTGTTAATTGGTCAAACAAAAATTCTCAGGATATAGACATAAATTCTGATTCTACCCAACTAAATAAATAAATTGTAACAGGACTACCACATATACCTACTTCATAAAAAGCAACTGTAACTAAAATAGAAGATATGATTAAACATGTACAAGTTATAATATGTGTACCTGTAACTCCTATTTTTCTACCTAAAAATCCTGCAGCGATTGAACCTAATAAAGGAAAAATTAAAATTGATAGATACATTATGCGGATGTTATTAAAATATTTCCTCTTACATACAATTAATATTACAAAAAAAAAACCAATTTCTTAAGAGAGGTAAATTCCTGACGTAGCCCGCCACGCACCTCCACTCCTTTACGGCTGCGCAGCCGGGGTTTAGGGAGAAGTGGATAAGGGCTTGCGCTCCTTTACGGGATTTCTTTACAGAGGAGAAGGGGGGGAAGTTATCCTTTTTATTCTTTCGATATTCGGATTCTTCTACCTTAAAGGAGAAGAGCATATTCTAATTAGTGCAAAGTTTAATGCAGAGTCCGTAGGGAGAGAAAAGAAATAATCTTATCAAAGATAAGTGAATAACAAACTTATTTTTTCCCCTTTACTACGTAGGGTAAGGAATTTGGAGAAGAATTTGGGGGAGAGAAGATGGAAACAATTTGTAATAAATTGAAGGTGAAAAGTAAGGTAATACCAATGATCTGAAAGTACTCATAGACTGGGATCTAATATATAATTTAAAGTGTATCCCCCAAAGGGGTCGGGGAGACGAAAAGGAGGTGCGGGGTTGTTTTGGTTTATGTATATTACAAATAATACCAAAATTATCTAATAAAGCTTTTTGTAATATTAATTGTTCTTCATAAGAATAAGAATAAGAATGAGTATTAAGATAAAAGCCTTCCCCCCCCCTTCTCTGTTTTAAACAGCTACCGTCATCCATAGCTCAAAAGCCAATCCTACAGGAGTTAATCATTGACCAATAGTATCTGGTATTTTTTTTTTACCATTAACTATAAATAAATCATATTTCGGAATTAAAAAAGCTAAACATTGAGTATGAAGATGTAAATAAAATGATAAATCACGTCTTTGAACTAATGATGGTAAATGAGTAAGTATTGGAGATAATATAAAAAAAATATGTAAAATATGATTTAAATGAACAAAACCTTGATTATATTGAAGCCCCTTATCCATTTTGTGGCGGGGAGTGGTGGAGCGGGGATTAGCTCTGGTTATTTTATTTTATTAGAATTTATTGTAGTATAACCTGTAGGAATAGTACTAGTTTTTTGGTTTGTTTTGTCTAAAATATTTCATTTAGCTCTAACTGATTTCGGCATATTAGATCAAGTATAATATCTTTTCATATCTATAAATAATTTCAGTAATAATATTTTCTATTACTCTCTTCAAATTAAAGGACGGACTTTATCTTCATATAATTAATATATGCGTTATATGGAGTCTCTGAAACAAATACAATTCATATATTTGTTAGCTGATTAAGTCATAAATAAAAATATTGCTGATTTGAACTTTTTTACTCTTATACAGATTAAGTTTAATATTATAAAATTTACATTACTTAATAAGCCCCTCATTTACTGCTTACCTGCTACGCCTCCTCGAAGAATTTGGGGGGGGAAATGTTGGTTGATTACTTAAAAAGAAATGTATCCTTAAATATATTAGTCTGATTTAGGAGTAGAACAAAATATTAATCTATTCCAGCTAATAATAACGTGCATACATATCGAAAAAAAAGCTAATAAAATAGTAAGAATTTTTAGTATAGTTTTTTTAAGTTTTCGAAAAGTAAAGGACCAAGAAAAAGATCGATAATAGGCTACAAGGATACTAAGACCTACTACAGATTCAGCTCCTGCAATTGATATAATATAAACACTAAATGTTTGTCCTACATTATCATCAAAACTAAATGAGCTAATCAATATTAATAGAGTTATAGCAAGAAGCATAATTTCTATAGAAATACAAAAATATTAAAAACGAATTATTTAAATGTTAAAATAAAAAGCTCCGCCCCTCCCCTTTGGGGCCTAAAAAAACAAACCAAAAATAAATAATATTATATCTCCTATTATATTCAGTTACTAAAATTCCATTAATGGTTGGGATTTGGAGCAGAGAAGAAATAGCGCTCTAACTTATGGGCCTATAGACGGCAATTTAATTATCAAAATTTTGTTAAGGTTTTTAATTTATTTTCGGATTATGTTATTACTTAATAAAAAAGTATCTAACGTGTAATCTCTAAGGATAATAATTATATCCAGCAAATTAACTAAATTATTTTATTAATATTTTTAAAATTTTAAATAAGGCGGTGGAGCAAACATATATAATTACAAGCAATAAATGATTTTTAAATATAATCTATATAAATTATAAATTGTCTATACTTTTTTTTATGTAAATGTGTGAGTAACTTATTGCTACGTAGCAGCAGAATCTAAATTTTTATATCAATTTTTTTTAATTGTTTTCGCTTATAGTTAGATGCAAATAACTATATAGTTAAATGGACCATTTGATCATTAGGATAATATTTTTTCTATTAATAATAAAACCTAAAATACCTATTAAAAAAAGGAGTAAAGATAAATTCATTTTTGTTTTATGCGCTTTATTCCATTGGGTAACTAATTATAAATGTTAATAAAAACCTTTACCGTAAAATAGAACCAGCAGGACCCCCGAAGGGGAGAAGAATTTGGGGCTCACCATTCCCACTTCCACTTTTTAGATGGAGCTGAGCTATTAGAACCAGCGTTAGAATTAGAATCAATTTAATTCAATAAAAAAAAGATCTAGAACTGAGTTTCATGAAACCCCGAGCCGTAAAGAAAGGAGGGGAGAAGCTTGCGCATGGGATAATTAACGTTAAAATCAATAAATCCACCTAATAATATATTAGATAATGTATGAGTATTTAAAACTCTATAAAATAAATTAACTAAAGCTATTAAAGCTTGAATTGCGGGTTCAAATTTAAAAATTAGGATTAAAAATATGGTAACGACTAAAATAACTATTATCTTAAAAATAGAATAACATTTTATAGCTGCGGACTTAATTGAGTAATACTTATAAGTATATAAAAAAGTAGTAGGCCGGACTAACTATGCAATTTATTCTACTATTGCCTTAGGGTAAATTTGAATATAAAAGAATAAAGATATAAAAAACAAGAATAATAAGCCCCTTTCTTTACAGCGGGAGATTCAACTATTAC